>Ga0163150_10000464_pt1 | contig 76404 bp, 64 predicted proteins | sample OliLakLV19P2IB_FD_148628 | JGI IMG/M metagenome (GOLD analysis project Ga0163150, IMG submission 148628) | Freshwater microbial mat bacterial communities from Lake Vanda, McMurdo Dry Valleys, Antarctica - Oligotrophic Lake LV.19.P2.IB | ecosystem: Environmental > Aquatic > Freshwater > Lake >... | reverse complement strand
ATATCAAACCTTCCATTTGATATAATTCTTCCTGCTGAATTTCCACCAAAACTACGAGCGTAGACCCATCCAGAAAAAGTGATGGGACCAGTACCGATAAATTCACTGGTGGTGGTTATTTTGTCATTCACCCCGTCAAATGAGAGAGCTCCACTGCCAACTTTCGCCTCGGTACCACTCACCCACACCGGCCCATTGGTAAGCGTCCCCCTATTACTCCCCGCCGAATCCCCTGCAGTCGTTCCACTTCCCTCATCAAAAGTATAGTGAGCTACTAATCCCGAACCTGCTCCTGATACTTGGGCTAGTTGTGTATGAGGAGCAATACTTACAACTGTTTGATATACACGATTAAGTTCTTGGGTAGATGTCGCGATAGATACTAATGAGAATAGGAAAATGGATACAAGAAGCATCGAGCCAAGCGTGGTGGATATTTTCATAGATACGTAATTATACTATTACCTTAAAGTATAGCAAAAAAGTTGACGAAGGAGGGTGGGGATAGTCGCACGCGTATTCCTCACGAGATAAGACTGCGGGTGTTTCTTTGAAAATGTCTTGAGGGTAGAGTGAATGCTCCTCTTGATGTAATTCAAAATATGTTAAAACTTCTGTCCGTGACATGTTTTCTGTTTTTTTCCACTACCACATCCACACGGGCTATTCCCTACTTCTGCAAATTGCTTCAGTAACCACGAACTTGATTGCATTTTACCACCTCTTCCAACTTCAAACACCATGACACATCCTATCTCCTGACAGACTGCCACTTCAGGAATATTGTCTCCTGTTCTGTCACCACCATTTGCAAATACGTGCGGTCTGATTTTTCTCAGTGCTGCACACACACTTCTATCAGTAAAACCTGGCTTATGATTGGTAATAACTACTTCATCAACTCCTGCAATGGCTTCAATAATTTCCTTTCTCTCTTTCTGTGGCATAAATGCATAGCCCTTCTTATGCTTAAGCCAGATATCATTATTCATAATAACGACCAACCTATCTCCGAGTGTTGCCGCTTCACGGATCATGCGTACATGTCCCGCATGAATAGGATCAAAACCTCCACTGACTGCGACAGTTATTTGCTTTCTTTTTTTTAAGGAAGATATTGCCTTCATATCAGAACATTAACGAGTGAAGACTTTACGCTCAATCTTTTTAACACGGGTATCCAAAAGACTGTGTTCCCTCATAGTGACATGGTTGATTGCCATGTTATCGATCTGATTTTGTACACCTATAAATCCCATTTCTGTTTTTTTCTCTAGAGAATCAATTTTTTCATCAAATCTCTCAATTAATTCATGTCGAACATTCATCAGATCCGTATGAGCCTCGTTAAAGCCTCTTTGCACCATACTTGCCAAACTATCGATAGTACCATTGAACTTTTGATCCATGTCCACAAACCTTACATCTATTATATCTGTAAACCTTTGATTCATCTCTGTGAACCTTACATCTATTATATCTGTAAATCTTCGATTCATCTCTGTGAACCTTACATCTATATCTGTAAACCTTTGATTCATCTCTGTGAACCTTACATCTATATCTGCAAATCTTCGATCTATATCCCCAAAACGTGTATCTATATCTGCGAATCTACGATCCATATCTACAAAACGCATTTCTATTATTGCAAATTTTCCATCTACTGCAGTGAACTTTGCCTCTATAGTGTTTATAAGCGTGTCCAATTTGTCATTCTGAGCATTCAAAAGTATTTCTATAGTATTCATAAGGATATGTATAAGATTACTAAATACTTTCTCCTGGCAGGAGAAAAAAGTACCAAAAGTATAACAGTTAATTTAAAGTGCTGACAAGCTCACAAGTATCAAAAAATGTTTTCCAGTGGACGATTTACGCACCATGACACTTTTTGTATTTTTTACCACTACCACAAGGACATGGATCATTACGACCTGTTTCAGGTTCTTTCGATATAGACTCATCAGTTGATGCACCACTTCCTTGGCCAATAATTTGAGCTTGTTCATGCACTTCACGAAGCTTACTCGTATCTGGTGCAATATTTGAGGCGACAGGAGCACCTTCAACTGTAGGAGCAATATGAGGAATAAGTCGAGTAACCTGTTCTCTCATGGCATTATTCATTTCCTTAAATAAACGAAGACCTTCTTTTTTGTATTCAACCAATGGATCACGTTGACCATACGCACGAAGATTTACACTTGAACGAGTATGATCCATGACTTCAAGATGCTCAACCCAAAACATGTCTATAGTCTGTAACAGAATAATACGAATAGCAGATAAAAATGCTTCGCGACCAAATTCGGAGATTTTATTTTGAATAACTTTTTGTACTCCATCTCCCGTTTCTAATACATCTACACCCACGACCATATTGAGCTCTTGCTCAACGTCATCAATGGAACCTAAAAGTAATTTGCGACGACTACCATATATCGCTTTGCGTTGATGATTGATAACATCATCGAATTCAAGAACATGCTTACGTGAATCAAAATTAAATCCTTCAATTTTTTCCTGAGCACTTTCGAGGGATCTGGAGATCAAACGGTGTTCAATAGCTTCATCTTCGGGCATACCAAGCTTACCCATCATAGACTTTATCGTATCTGATGCAAATACACGCATTAGCTGATCTTCAAGAGAAACAAAGAATTGTGTTTCACCTGGATCACCTTGACGACCTGCACGACCACGAAGTTGATTGTCGATACGACGCGCTTCATGACGTTCGGTACCGAGAACGAACAGACCTCCTACTTCTTTAATTGCTTGGCAAAATTCAGATGTATTTGGATTACCACCAAGTTTAATATCGACTCCACGACCAGCCATATTTGTCGCAATGGTTACGGCGCCTTTCTTGCCTGCCTGAGCGATAATTTCTCCTTCACGTTCATGGTTCTTTGCATTCAATATTTCATGCGGTACACCTTCGGCTTTGAGAAATTCAGAGAGCACTTCATTTTTCTCGATAGATACCGTACCGATAAGCACTGGCTGACCTTTATTGTGTAATTCTTTTACCTTACGTGAAATAGCTTTGTATTTACCAATTTCTGTGCGAAATATCTGATCATTTTGATCTTTTCGAACTGCAGGCTTGTTGGTAGGCACGGTATAGACTTCAAGACCGTATACTTTGAAAAATTCTTCTGCGGACGTTGCAGCTGTACCAGTCATTCCTGACAATTTTGGATACATACGGAAAAAGTTTTGGAATGTGATCGATGCATATGTACGAGATTCCTGTTGTACAGAAACGCCTTCTTTTGCTTCGATAGCCTGATGCAACCCTTCAGACCAACGACGGCCTGGCTGAATACGACCAGTAAATGTATCGACGATAACAACTTGACCATCCTTAACGACATAGTCAACATCTTTTTTATATATCGCAATGGCTTTGATTGCGGTTTCGAGATGATGTACAAACTTGATACCCTTATCGGTATATAGATTTTCAATATTCAAAACTTTTTCTGCTTTGGAAATACCAGCTGAAGTAAGTGAGATCGAACGGTGTTTTTCATCGGCTGTATAATCCTTATCCTGAGTAAATGTTTGCACGAGAGATGCAAATTGACGATACAAACTTTCAGCATCACGAGAAGGTGCTGAAATAATAAGTGGTGTACGCGCTTCATCGATCAAAATAGAGTCTATTTCGTCAACAATTGCATAATTGAATTCACGTTGACGAAGTCGATCAGGACTATATTCTAGATTGTCACGAAGATAATCAAAACCAAATTCATTGTTCGTTCCATAGGTAATGTCCGCAGCATAAGCTTCACGACGAGTGACTGGACGAAGGAATTCGTGAACTACTTTGAATGAACCGAGTGTATCAGCTTCGGAATCCTGAACAGGTGTAGAATGTTTTGAATCATAGATAAAACTTAATTCATGATTTATAACCGCTACAGTCAATCCAAGTGCATCATATATTTGCCCCATCCACACAGCGTCACGGCGAGAGAGATAATCGTTAACCGTCACAATGTGAACACCTTTACCAGACAGAGCGTTGAGGTATGCGGATAATGTAGCGACGAGGGTTTTACCTTCACCTGTTTTCATCTCGGCAATACCGCCAGAATTGAGAATCATACCTCCAATCAACTGCACATTAAAATGACGTTGACCGAGTGTACGACGCGCCGATTCACGAATGACTGCAAAAGCTTCAGGAAGAATACTACTGAGTATTTCTTGCTGTTTCGTCGCTGAAATATCTGATTTTAGCTTCGTGCGAAATTCACCTGTCTTTGCCTTGAGTTCACTATCCGAAAGAGCCTTGAGACTATCCTCAAAAGCGTTAATAGTGGCAACGAACGGCTCAAATTTCTTGACGTTTTGAGTCTGAGACCTATTGAAGAGTTTGGATAAAAAAGCCATAGATAGGGCGTACTATAGCATACTTACGTAGGAGATTCATTTTATATATTGCTTAGCCATGATCGAGGCGAGGCCTCGATAGATGATTGAGGCCTCGCCTCGATCACTCGATCATACTCACCCTACCAATTCCACCTCCCTTTCTATATCAATACTGGTATATTCTTTAACACGCCTCATGAGTTCATCTTGAAATGCAATGACTGTTGCAGCTCGACTTCCTGATTGAGCAATAATAACTAATGCTTGTTTCTCATAGGTACTGACTGAACCAATACGTAATCCTTTTGCATTACATACATTGTCGAGAATCCATCCCAAAGGAACTTTGATTAGCATCGTATCTTTAGTTGGATATCCGGGCATACCAGGATATTGCACTGATAATTTTTCAAAATGATCTTTTGGAATAATTGGATTTTTAAAAAATGAACCAGCAGTTCCGATACGTTTCCAGTCAGGTAATTTATTTCCTCGAATGTGTATGACCGCCTCACGAACTTCCCGAATAGTAGGTAGCTCGGTTTTTGTATTAAAATATTCTTTGAGATCAGCGTAGGTAATGTTGGTCTTTCCTCCTTTGACCAACCTAAATGTCACCTGCGTAATAATAAAGCGCCCTTTTTCATGTTTAAATCTACTATCACGATACGCAAACTGACATTCTTTATTCGAAAATTCAACATATTGTAAAGATACAGTATCGAGTACACGGACTGATATAAGAACACTGGCCATCTCAACACCATATGCACCTATATTTTGAACGGGTGCAGCACCTACGGTTCCGGGTATTGCCGAGAGATTCTCAATACCATGAAGATTGCGACGTGCTGTTTCTGCCACAAAGTCATCCCACGTTTCCCCCGCACCGACAGTGACACAGACAACACCATTATCTTCAGAACCAAATTCTGTACCCATAATCTCATTTTTGATAACCAATCCTCGAAACCCTTCATCAGCTACCAGAATATTGGAACCTTTACCTAATATAAAAACAGGTAAATGCTCATCGGCAGCTCGACGGATCATGGCAACGAGCTCATCTTCGGTAGTAACAACGCAGAAAAAGTCTGCGGGTCCACCAATAGTAAATGTCGTATAAGGCGCAAGAGGAATATGGGAACGGATATTCATAGTACTGGTTAATATCTTTGCGCCAACTGATGGCGAGCGGGTGCGAGCTCCAAATAAAATGTCTAAATTTTTTTATGAGTACAGCCGCTCGCCGTCACTTGGTGCAATCCATCGTACAGTATAATACAAATTCGTACAGTATCAAAATAAAACTCCACTTAAAAACGCAAAAAGCCGCCGAGGGCGGCACTTTGCGAGACATTCTTTGGAATACCCGCACGGGTACTCATATCACTATAGTACCATGCTTATTTTCTTGTGCAAATATTACGGCCGAGCTTGCATCTGCTTGATAGAAGCATCTATCCCTGTCTTATACTCTGGATAATCTTTGGCAATTGCGCGCAATGTTTCAATTGCTTGATATTTCATACCCGCAGTATCTTGCACTTGGGCCAACATACCACGAAGCTGAACATTGGAAGGATTTTCCAAGATCAATTTTTTATAAAGAGTTATTGCTTTAGAATATTGTTTCAAAGAAACATAAATCTGGGCACTTATTTCTGTTTCAAATAATCCCTGTTCCCCTTTAAAGAGAATGCGACCTTCGGCTTCTTTCTCTGCAAGAATAAACAGGTTCGCGTACGCGGATTTGACTTGTGTATTTTCGGGTGCAGACTCATATGCTTCTTTCATCAATGCTAAAGCTTCTATTATCTTACCGTTATTCGCTTGAGCAACTGCAAGCTGTATCATAATCGATTGTTTACGAGGTGATAAACGTAATGCTTCGTTAAGATACTTTTCTGCTTCAATAAAACCGCTACCTACTGAATTCATAAAGAATCCAGCGAGCACATGGGTACGAGCGTCCTCCGGAGCTGCAACAATTTGATTTTGAATTTCTTGTTGTGTCAAAGTGAAAAATTGATTCTTTACTGCATCTGGATATTGACCCCTAAACACACTTGGTGCACATGACAAGAGCTGTTCACGAATCTCTTGATTTGCAACCTGAGTATTTACTGCCAAAGCTTTATTGAAAGCCTCTACATTCGCAGTATTGTTAGAACACCCCTTAAGAGCACCCAGTAATCGCACATTTGCCTGAATTGGACGAACAGTGAAGAAATAAAGTCCTAATACCAACAGAATAAGTACGATCGGTGCAACGACATATTCGACAACATCGATACCTGCCGGCTTTGAACCAAATAATGCAATCTTTTTTCCTTCTTTAAGTGAACTTGCAAATCCTATGATTGCAAAGAAGAATACATAACTAGCCAAATTATCGAATACGAAAACATTGTGAATAGCATATCCTACAATAAGACCAGTAAATATACTCTTTTCACTCACTAATAACGATGATCTCCAAATTACCCTAATAGACAAAACATACAATGCAAGATATGCCATCAGACCCAATAATCCTGATGCAGTCAACCAATCCAAGAACACATTGTGGGCGCGATCGAACCATTGTTCATGCGACCACATTGCTGGATTGTAATTGGCATTGAAAATATAATTGAAGTTTTCTTGACCCCATCCAAGGACAGGTCTTTCCTGCCAACCCTTAATAGCCATGGGCCAAATATATCCACGAGCTTGTGTCTTATTTTCCTGAAGAGAGATCGAGGCCATACGACTTAACACTTCACTTTTTTGAACAAACTCTGAATTACGATTCATCCAAAAAATACCTCCTATACTAAAGAGGACAGCAATTGCCACAACAGCTCCGATTCGATAGCTCTTTTTACTCTTATGAGCAAAAACCGCATAGAGACCGAGCGCAAGAAGCACTCCGCCAATTAATCCGAGAATCGTACCTCGAGTCGCTGTTTGAAAGAGAAGGAATGCAAACACGACAGAACCGATACCATATGTCCACTGAAGAAAATCAACTTTCTTGAGGGTATATCTACGTACACAGAATAAGTATGCGGCAAGAAAGGTGTGGAAAAGCATATATACTGCCATATATGCAGCATTTCCTAATGATGCATCGATACGGGTACTTCCTTGATGGATTGCAGCCCAACCAAAATACTGAAACAGACCATATATGGCAACAACTGCAGCTACAGCCAAAGACATATTAAACCATCGATACCACCACTTTTTACCTTCTGCATCGAAACCAAATATGTGAGTAGACGCTACAAAGAACATCCATAGATGAAAGATGGTTAACCATCCTTCCATACGTTCAAAGTTTGACCAAATACTTCGAAGAGGATTAACCCCCAATACGTCTGCCAACAGCGTAATCACAGCAAAAATACTTACTGCAATGGTCAGCGGATTGAGACGTGGACGATATTTTGCATCCAAGAATGCCAGTATTACCCAAGCAGCGAAAGCTATTTCAACAAAAAAACGGAAGTAAAATGCTTTACCGGTGATAAAAGGAAAGAAGAATGAATCTACGGCAATAAGCGGAAAGATTGGAATAAGAAATAGTGCAGCGATGGCGGTATATAAGGCAGTCTTCTTCATGGATGATAATTAGAAATTAAATGATAATGTGTATGGCATATAATACTCAATATATGATAAATACTCAACAATAACCAATATTCATGCTAGTATGACCGCATGTCTTCGGTTACCGTTATTCGACCAAAAAAGATCTTTCATTTCTCGGATCTCAAAGAATTATGGCAATATCGTGAACTCCTCTATTTTTTTAGTTGGCGAGATCTCAAAGTACGCTACAAACAGACCGCCATCGGAGCGAGTTGGGCAATCTTTCAACCATTTATAACCATGGTGATATTTACGGTCTTTTTTGGAAATTTGGCAAAGATGCCTTCCGACGGAGTACCTTACCCCATCTTCGTATATGTAGGACTTTTATTCTGGCAATTTTTCTCCAGCGCACTTGCAGATACCAGTAATACCCTTATTGCCAATCAAGCGATTATTACAAAGGTGTATTTCCCCCGTCTCATTCTACCAATTTCTGCAGTGCTCACCAAACTGGTTGATTTTTTCATTGCCTCACTTATTCTCGTGGGGTTAATGCTGTATTACGGATATACACCTAACCTTGAAGGATTACTTATTTTACCTTTATTACTCATAATCACATTCATGGCAGCAGTAGGAGCTGGACTTTCTCTTGCAGCAATAAATGTGAAATATCGTGACGTTCGCTATGCTTTACCATTTTTCATCCAAATACTTCTGTTTGTCACGCCCGTTATTTATCCCGCAAGTATTGCTGGAATATATTCCAAATTTCTAGCTATCAATCCAATGATGGGAGTCATACAAAACGCCCGAGCGGCCTTACTTGGAACTACACCGATCAACTGGACACTTATTGGTGCATCAGCTTTGGCTTCTGTTATTCTTCTTCTTATTGGCATATACGTATTCAAAAAGGTCGAGAGATATTTTGCAGATATAATCTAAAAGCATGGAACCAATCATTGAAGTAAAAAATATTGGCAAAAAATACACTATCACCCACGAAAGAGGGCGATATATTGCACTGCGCGACGTCTTAATGACGATTGCCCGCAAACCTTTTGCATTCCTCGCTGACAAAGCTAAAAGTGTGGCTGGTCTCAAGAAAAAAGAAGAGTTTTGGGCTTTGAAGAATGTAAGCTTTTCTATTAATAAAGGAGAAATAGTGGGTATTATTGGTCACAACGGTGCAGGTAAATCGACTCTGCTAAAAATCCTCTCCCAAATAACTCCCCCAACCGAAGGTGAGATTATATTACGCGGTCGTGTGGGCTCCTTACTTGAAGTAGGAACAGGATTTCATCCCGAACTCAGTGGTCGTGAAAATATTTTCCTGAACGGCGCAATCCTCGGAATGACCCGCCGTGAGATGGCTTCTAAATTTGACCAAATCGTCGAATTCGCCGGTATTGAGAAATTCCTCGACACGCCCGTCAAATACTATTCCAGTGGCATGTACGTACGCCTAGCTTTTTCCGTAGCTGCTCATATGGAATCAGATATTCTTCTTATCGATGAAGTACTCGCGGTTGGTGATGCTGAATTTCAGAAAAAATGTCTGGGCAAAATGGATGAGATTACTCAACGAGATGGGAGAACGATTATCTTTGTTAGTCATAATTTGGGGGCGATACAAAGTTTGTGTACCAGTACTATTCTCATGAAAAACGGTTATATGGAAAAAATTGGACCGACCGCAGAAATTATCAACTTTTATCAGAACCATTTGATAGATACACAGAATGTAGATCTACGACGTGAGACTAGACGACGTGGAAGCGGACTCTTAAAGTTAATTAATTTTCACATGGAAGATGCTTATGGTAAAAAACTAACAACTCTTAAAAGTGGAGATGATGCAGTCTTTGTTCTTTCATATGAATGTGATAATCCACACAAGATAAATAAAGTAGATGTTGGACTTTCAATAGACCGTAACATGACGCCTGTAAGTACTTTTTATAGTTCCTACACCAAAGAAGACTTTGGTCCAATTTCATCATCAGGTGAATTCCGCTTTGTGGCAAAAAAACTACCTTTGGCTGAAGGAGTATACGGTATTGGTGCAAGAGTTATTGCAGACGGAATTGAGGCAGACTGGCCCAAAGCTAATATCGGACAAATTCAGGTATCCAACCCAACGCTATTTATAGATAAAAATTACCGCACCAACCCAGCCTCAACCTTAATAATTAATGGATCATGGAATCATAAAGAACTCCATCGATGAAATTACTCAAATTAGTACTAAAGAAAATAATCTGCATTATTCCCCTGAATTGGGCGGAACGATATATGATATGGAAAGTTGGATACCCAACAACTTCATACGGACCAAACGGAGAGGATATCACTATTAAAAACATGTTCTGGGGTAAACGTTCTGGTTTTTATGTAGACGTAGGTGCTCATCATCCAACTCGTTTTTCCAACACACGTCTTTTATATAAAATTGGATGGAATGGTATCAATATCGATGCAATGCCAGGTAGTATGAAAATTTTCCAAAGAGAACGTTCGCGTGACATTAACATAGAGATGGCTATATCGAGCCGTCCGGAAACACATGTGTATAATATTTTTGATGAAGGTGCGTACAACACATTATCAAAAAAATTAGCCGAAGAATATCAAATAAAGGGTAAAACAAAAAAAGGTGAGGTTTCGCTAAAGTCGGAAACTCTTTCAAAGATTCTCGATCTACACCTTCCTGATAATACAAAGATTGATTTGCTCTCAGTGGACGTAGAGGGATATGATATGGAAGTTCTGAAATCAAATGATTGGAGTAAATACCGCCCAGAAGTGATATCTATAGAAGAAATTGGATTTGATGCTGAAGCACCTCAAAATTCAGAAATATTCAAGTTCCTCAAAGATCAAGGATATCACTTGGAAATAGCGACTCCTAAAACAATTTTCTTCCGCTTAAAAAAATGAAAAATCTTAAAACCCCTATCCTTTTTATTGCCTTCAATCGTCCCGACGCAACCAAGGAAGTTTTCGCTGAGATACGAAAAGCTCGCCCAGAAAAACTTTTCTTTGCAGTAGATGGCCCTCGTCCATATCGTATTGACGATATCGAAAAATGCAGACGTGTCAGAGAAATTATAAAAGGTGTTGACTGGCCATGTGTGGTACAGACCCTCTTTAGGGATACCAATCTTGGCTGCAAACATGGCGCCACAACAGCGATAACTTGGTTCTTTGAAAACGTTGAGGAAGGTATCATCATCGAAGATGATTGTGTTCCAGATTCATCTTTTTTTCCGTTCTGCACTGAGATGCTCGAGCACTTTCGTCATGAAAATAGAGTGGCGATGATCTGTGGTTACAATATCGGAGGAAGAACAAATCTTCCTTATTCATATACATTTTCTCGATATGGACATCTTTGGGGATGGGCCTCCTGGAGAAGGGTCTGGAATCAGTACGATATAAATATGGAGATTTGGGATGACCCAAGAAACCGAATACGTATCAAAAAAGCTATGGATGATCGACAACAGTGGAATTATCGCGAATGGCTCTACAATGAAACCTACGAAGGACGTAAAGATACTTGGGATTATCAATGGGAGTCCTATCGTTTGTTTCATGGGCAAATTTGCGTCATACCAGCAAATAACATGATTCGAAATGTAGGTTTTGGAGCCGATGCCACTCACACGAAACAAACAAAATCACATCTAATTATTCCGGAAACATCGATTACATTTCCATTAAAACACAACCCCAACCTTACCGTAAATGATACGTACGATAGACAACTACGTCCATTAATACCTGCGCCAAGTAAACATATTCGATTTTTGAAAGCAAAAATAAAATCAATTACAAAAGACCTGGCGCCGCCTATTATATACAAAATAGTGCGCAGTAAACTCAAAGGATCCGCTCCGTCTACCCCGTCTTGGAACACCCTTGAATATGAACCGATGAAAAATATCAAAATGTTTTTTGATCCACGTGGATCGTGGCAGAAAAAAATGATTGATGGATCATACGATAAGTTTATGTTTGATAGACTATCAGCACTCGGAGTCACCGATAAGATTTTGTACGATATTGGTGCACATGTAGGATTTCATTCTCTTTATTTTGCCAGATTAGTTGGAAAAAATGGGAAAGTATTTGCTTTTGAACCGAATCAGAAAAATTTTGAGCGACTCAATCTCATCGTTGAGAATAATCCCGAATTCAAAGACAGAATAACCACCTTCAACATTGCCATCTCGGATAGATACGGAACTGAAGAATTCAACTTGAGCAACGACATAGAAGGAGGAAGAAGCTCCGGCAATTTTATTGGCCGAGCTGACACACATATGCACAGAAGTACCTATAAAGATAAAGGATTTTATACAACAACAGTGCAAACAATCCCTATAGATATGTTTGCAGAAAAACTCAATTTAAAGGATGCACCCCATGTAATCAAACTTGATGTTGAAGGCGCTGAATATCTAGCTCTTTCCGGTGCCCAAAACACTCTTCTCTCCAAAAAGCCGATTCTCATAATTGAAATTCATTCCATGCTTAATATGTTCAATGTTGTTACTTTACTTAGTTCGTTATCATACGAATGCACCATCGCTCACATTGAAGGTAATGGCGTGTGCTATATAGAGGCGCAATCAAAAAAATAAAATGCGGACATATATCACATCAATTTTTGACAAAAACCATTTAGCACGCGCAATGGCCTGCCGTGCATCACTCCTGCAATACGCACCAGACTCTCCAATCTACTGGCTCTGCTTAGACGAAGATTGTTATGCGATGGCACAAAAACTAAACTTAAAAAACACTACTGTCCTGCGTCCTTCCGATATTAACGACACAGAACTTCTCGCTGTTCGTCCCACCCGTACTAATCCGGAATTTGCTTCGACGTGCAAACCGGCACTCCTTCGATACATGATGAGAAGTAACATAGTAAATCAAGGAGATCTTCTTGCATTCGTTGATCCTGATTTTTATTTTTATTTTCCCGCTCAATCATTTTTTGAAAAAGTATACCACTCTGGTTCTATAGCTATAACACCACATCGTTTTCCTATATATCGCCAACACGAATCAGCACTTAAGGGTATATTCAATGCGGGAATTGTATTTTTTAAAAAAGATACAGAGGCTCTAAAATGTCTTGAAGAGTGGCGTTTACAGTGTCTAGACTGGTGCTATCTTCGTTACAAAAATGGCCAAATCGGAGATCAAGGATATTTGAATGACTGGCCAAAAAAATATTCCTCTGTGTACGAAATACCAAATAAAGGTGTGAATCTGAGTACATGGAACATTGAAAATTACAAAATTATCCGGAAATCTGATGGCAATATACGTGTAGATAATGAACCTCTCATTTGTTATCACTTTCACGGACTTAAACTATATTTAAATGGCACCAATAGACTTCGTGCATACCCAATTACAGTATTTCATATATTTATATACAAAAAATGTCTTGAGGGGCTTCAAGATGCTTACACCGTTTTACAACAACATGATCCGTCCTGGAAATATGGCACACTACCTCGCTTACATATTCTACGGATAATAAAGCAGCGAGCATTCGCATATATACGTCGTAAATAATCCCCCCTGTGTAATGCCCCTTGCTAACTTTACAAAAGTGTACTAATATTTTTTAAATACTATTCACTGTTCTCCACAATTAAAAATATATGACGCTAAGCTCGAATAATCTTCTATGGGTAGCCGTAACATACCCACAAGACTTCTCCTTCCGTGGAGCAAGTCTAGGTCCGCAGACAATCTTGCGTCTCCAACGACTCGTTGATGCGAAGCATGCGAAAAAAATAAAAATTTCACATGTCATTCTTGCGTGCGGCATGTGTCCAAACAAGAAAAAATTCCCGTTACAAACGCACTCATTCGCATCTATGATGCAAGAATGGTTGATTCATGAGGGCACCTTCTCCCGTGAGCAGATACTCTGTAGCGATAACCATAAGGTGTGGAATTGCATCGAGGTTACACTGGAGATGATACGTATGATACGTCACCACCAACTTCCTGAAAACGTACTTATTGTTTCCACAGGTTTTCACATTTTTCCTCGCATGTGGATTACGTGGAGACTCCTAACGTCCGGAAAGAGCTGGAGTATAGGTGCTGTACCCGAATGGACAGGTACTTACGGAATTATTCACGAGTTATTTGGTACCATCAAGTATATTCCCATGGCCCTATGGTACCGATGGGTTCGCCGCATTGTGTAGTTTGAAACATCATAATCGTCGCTGATCAAGCGACGATTTTTTATTGAAGCAATAGTATGCATGACTTTGACAAATGTTGTCGTTACGGATACATTTACCTGAGATCTGATTACTGTCTGAACCTTTACAATAACATTCATCCCAAGAAAAATTATGAGCATGTCCACGGATTTTCCTGATCAAAAGACGTATCTTTCGACTAAGATCTGTCTCATCATTCCACCATCGCTTTTCCTTTTGGATGAGCGAGTCTTCATGTCACTCGGTATTCTCAAAATTGCCGCTGTATTAGAAAAGGCTGGCCTACATACCGATGTTCTTGATCTATCCGGCGTCAAAAATTTTGAGCAAGTCGTCACGGACTACGTACACATTAATAGCGACGTAAACTGCTTCGGCCTGACAGCAACAACACCTCAACTGCCTGCCGCAACAAAAATTGTACGGGCAATACGTTCTGTGCGTCCCAGCGTAAAAATTATTCTAGGTGGACCACATATTACACTCGTCAATGCGGCATACAAAAAAGAAATACGTCTGAGCATGAACGGACGTGCGGTTATTGCAATGAAAAATGCCCGAGAGGCGTTTGATGTGCTTGTTGCTGGTGATGGTGAGGACGCGATCTTTCTTGCACTACGCGATGATTCTCCACCCATTATCGACGCAGATGAGAAAAATTCTAGTCTTTTTCTTACCAACGAAAGACTCACGGAGCTTCCTTTTCCAGCCAGACACTTGGTTGACATTGAGAGCTACCATTATTCAATTGATGGCGTTCCAGCACTCTCACTCATAGCTCAACTTGGGTGTCCGTTTGCATGCGGTTTTTGCGGTGGACGAGAGTCACCAATGCTTCGCAAGATTAGAATGCGAACTTCAGAGAACGTCGTTGAAGAAATGATCCACCTTTATAAGACGACGGGGAAAAGAGGGTTTATGATGTATGACGATGAACTCAACGTCAACCCAAACATAGTTGATCTCATGCAACGGATTACTCATGCTCAAAAAAAGCTGGGTGTTGAATGGCGACTTCGAGGCTTCATCAAGTCTCAACTTTTCACTGATGAGCAAGCTGACGTAATGTACACTGCCGGTTTTCGTCAAATCTTGGTTGGTTTTGAGTCAGGATCAGATGAAATACTAGAAGCTATCAACAAAAAAGCTTCGAGGGAAGAAAACACCCGTTGTATGGAAATTGCACGACGACATGATCTAAAAGTTAAAGCTTTGATGTCAATTGGACATCCTGGTGAAACTATAAACACGATCCTGGATACAAAAAAATGGCTTCTTGAAAATAAGCCGAATGACTTCGATGTTTCAATCATCACTTGTTATCCTGGAACACCCTACTATGATCAAGCTTTACCTCATTCAAACAAACTTGGTGTGTGGGTATACACATATCAGAAAACTAAGGCCAAGTTATATCAATACGAAGTTGACTATACCACCACCGCTGACTATTACAAAGGCGATCCTAACGGTGGTTACAAAGCATACGTCTACACGGACACGTTAAGCGCCGATGATCTTGTACGTGAACGTGATACTCTGGAACGGGATGTCCGTAAAATTCTTGGTATTCCTTTCAACCCTGGAGCTTCTGCGATGTTGTACGAACATTCAATGGGTCAACAAGGTGTATTTCCGAGTAACATCTTACGGACAAGTTCTACAGTTAATCAGTAACACAATCCCTTTCTCACCCCGGATCACCGGAAGAGAAAGGGATTTTTATTACCACCTATTTTCTTTGTGGGCGATACTCACCTAATCCAAACCTCCTTTTTACATGGTAATCATATATAGCAATAATTTTTCCGATAAAATTAAGTAGAGGAGCGGTAACTGGGTCAAGATTTTTCTTACCCAAAAAATATATAATTTGCGTACATAAGGCATCCGGGTGCATATCGATATACTTTACAATTTGTAAGGTCGGCATTGTTTTGATCGGTCCGCCCGCAAAATGCAAGAAGCTAGATTCTTGATACATTTTTAATATGACAGACAATCCGCGTCCAAAAGCCATTCGATATGCCACAACCAAAGTGTTGAACTCAGAAGGAAGCACCATCCCTCCGGGAGTGTTAAGTAAATGATATGAGAGGGGGCCATTATCATAGCAAGGCTGCTCGTTGTAGCCGTAAAATACTTTTTCCATAACATAACTTGTGTCTTTAGTAATAACAAGTACACCACCATTGAGCATCATTTCAGGACGATTCTCCTTCGGACAATAATCATAAAGTTTCGGATCGTTTTCTGTCAAATAAGGAACTTTGTAGGGATTATTGTCAGCCTCAGCCCAAATCTTGTCACCAACTATCTCAAAAGGATTACGTGCGTGCCGTGTAATATAAATATCAGCATCAATAAAAAGAACTCTCTTATAAGGTGCGATTTCAGGATGACGAAACATCAGCATTTTCTGCCAAGATACATGTGTATGTCTAAGTGAATGTTCAATAAATTCTCGTATGAAAACAAAACTCAAATTAAGCCTATTAACGTAACGAGTCTGACTGTCTTTGAAAAGACTCTCGTACATTTTGGTGTACTTTTCGCCAGTAACCGTTGAGACAACCACATTTTCCTTGCTTTTTTCCATAGTCGAAAGTATATGCTATTATGCGTCTATGGTGCAACATCTAAACTATCTAGATAAAATTCTCGTAACCGGCGGTCTTGGCTTTATCGGAAGTCACTTCATTGAATTAGCACTCAAAAAAGGTTACCGTGTTATCAATATAGACAAGAAGACTTATGCTGCCAGGAAAGATCTACCCTTTGAAAAGGATCCGAACTATAAACTCATCACAAAAGATATCTGCGATCTAAAATCGCTCCCCGATGGTATATCCCATATCGTCAATTTTGCAGCAGAGTCACATGTTGAAAATTCCCTTCTCGATAACACACCTTTTATCAAGAGTAATATCCAAGGTGTCTATAATCTACTAGAACTTATCCGTAAAACAGAAACATCTAAACGACCGGTACTTGTACACATTTCAACTGACGAAGTATATGGTGACACTCTCGGGGAATCCTTCACTGAAAACGATCGCCTCACGCCATCAAATCCATACTCTGCAACCAAAGCTGCGGCCGACCAGCTCGTTATCGGGTGGTGGAGGACTCATGGTATCAGAGCACGCATCTGCCGAAGTTGTAACAATTATGGGTTTGGACAGATCGGAACAAAGCTGATTCCAAACACAATGAAACGTGCGCACAAGGGACTAAAAGCTCAAGTCCACGGAAATGGTACGTACAAACGAGAATGGATTTGGACTATGGATAATTGCGAGGCACTCCTACTCGTTATGGAAAAAGGCCAGGATTCTGAAATATATAACATTTCCACAAAAGAAGAATTTACTAACATAGAGGTCATACAAAAAATCCTCAAGATTATGGACAAACCCGCTGATTTTATCGAATATGTAACCGATAGACCGAACCAGGATGTTAGATACTCAGTCTCTGCCGAAAAAATAAAAGCTCTAGGATGGAAGCCTACAATGTCTTTAGATCAGTATCTCCCTATATGTAAAAAACTCAATGAGGAACGTCGTAATAATTTGCCGCCAGGGAAAAAACAGAAACTACTGAGTGCTCTTGGGCTCAAGGATATACTTCACATTTGATATTATGTCTTCACATATTCTAAGAAAATTCATACAAAAAATGGGCGTCGATATCCACCGCCATCATCCGGAGGCAGATCGACTTGCCTGGCTTTCAAAGCTCAATATCCAAACCGTATTTGATATTGGTGCCAATGTAGGGCAATTCGCCCAAGAGATACGTCAAACCCTTCCGGGAGCACAGATATATTCATATGAACCCCTTAAAGAATGTTTCAACACACTGACATCTTCTTTTGCTTACGATTCAAAATTTCAAGCATTCAACTATGCACTCGGTGAAAAAAGTGAGGAGATCACTATGAATAAAAGTTCGTACACGCCGAGCTCTTCCCTTCTTCGCATGGCAGATTCTCATAAAAAACTTTTTCCCCATACAAAAGATTCCTCACCTGAGACTATCTCCGTACGTCGCCTCGATGATGTCTGGGCTCAATTAAAACCGACCAAAGAAATATTGATAAAGGTTGATACCCAAGGATATGAAGACAAAGTAATTGCTGGAGGTATCACTTCCTTCAAACAAGCCCGAGTTATTCTTATTGAAGCATCCTTTGTACGGTTATACGAGACACAACCACTTTTTGATGACATATATCAAAAAATACAGTCATTCGGATTTTCATATCATGGCGCCCTTCACCAGAAACTCAATCCAAAAACTGGAGAAGTTATCTTTGAGGATGCGATTTTCGTGCGATAATAAGATTCACGATTTCCTGAGCAAGAACAGAAGAAGCCAATCGTTGCATATATAATGTTTGCCCATTGGCGGCAATTGTATCAGCCAAAAACATATCTTTTTTGAGCATAAGGATTTTTGCAGCAATATCCTCAGGATTCGCCAGATTGACCATCAAACAATTCTTGCCATCCGTGAATAACTCCTCTATAGCACTTGTTCGTCCCGTAATATACGGAATATTCATACGCAACGCCTCGAATGCTTTATGGGGAATGGTTCGTTCTAACCGAGGATGATTTTCAAATTGTCCAAGAGAAACATGACATTCAAGCATTTTAGTACGTACCTCATCATTCGAAAGATAGTCCCGGGTCCAGGTGATATTTTTTGGCTGCGTATCCTGCATCAGTATTTCGATTTCATGTTCCTGATGACCACTTCCCAAAAGGAGTATGTTGACATCTATATCTTCCAGCAATTTCGCGGCACGAACGATATGTCGTACCCCTGCCTCAGGTAAGAGACGTCCCCGAAATACTGCCGTAAAAACTGACTGTTTTTGTACCTGAGGATCAAAATAAAAAAAATCTTCATCGACACCTGTAAAAACCCGTGATACTTTTGTGGCAGGAATGGAGAATCTTTCAATAAAATATTTTCGCTGTGCCTCTGTTTCCACCAAAACAAGGTCGGCGGTTTTTACTGCTATCCAGTCAACAAGACGAATCCACGCTCGCATGCAGGGATTAAAACGATACTTGCCCCGCGAAATAACTTCCCCTTCATAGAGAGTACACAGGGCATCGAGGATAACCGGTTTAGCTGAAATAAGAGCTGCGAAAGGAGTAATAATGTGTCCAGGATACCCTACAACCAGAGCATCATATGAATTGGTAAGAGTACGATGTTTTTTCCAGAGTCTCCAATACTTCAGAATCCCACGGGAATTATCCCGACACTCCATGACCGTATGACCCAGGCGTTGTAAACCAGACATATATACTTTATTCCGCCCAAACTCCGGACGATATATTCCAAACCAACAGATAATCATAGGTGAATGTGTTTTAATCGACGACGCAACCGCACAATATCCCAAAACATACGGAGCGAGTCCCCAAATAGCGAGACTTTTGATTCGTCAGTATCCCGCCAAATAATATCAATCGAATCCACAATAAACCCTTTCCGAACTGCCATCGTCAATAACTCCGTATCAAAGAAAAAACCTTTCTCCTGAAGCTGTGGTGCAATAGATACAAATGAATCTTTTCGTATAGCCTTGAATCCACACTGATGATCATCAAAAGAGGTCCCGAGCAACCAACGCACCATAGCGTTATACGCCCATGACGCCATTTTTCGAGTACGTTTTTTGGAAATCACTTGCGAACGTATCCCTAGGCGGTTCCCTATGGCAACATGGTTCTCCTTGGCCACAACACTATGAATCAAGGGTGATAAGAAATGTAAATCCGAAGAAAGATCGGCGTCCATAAATACCAGAACATCCGCATCACTACGTTCCCAGACCTTACGGATAGCCAAACCTTTTCCTTTGGCTCCTACTTCAAATGATTCAACCGCGGGATGTTGTTTGGAAAGATCTTGGCAGATACCCCACGACCCATCACTACTTCCATTGTTTGCAAGGATGATTTTGATTTCATACGGCAGGTTCCGGATATGTAAAAAACTAACGACAGTATCTACCGACTTTCGAAGTATTTTTTCTTCGTTATATAACGGAATAACAATGTGGACAGATGGACGTGAGGTCATGGTATGTATCCTAACCCAGTGATAGTAGCGCGGATCAGCGTTTCTTCAAAATGGAATACTTATATGCTTTTTGTTCTTCTACATACTGATCAAATACTCCTTCCTTGTTTTCAGTAAACAGATTCGTCTGCACTATTACCTTATCGACAACTCCTGTCGTAAGCATAGGCAAACCTTCATTACCTAATGATCGATCGTACAAAATCAGATGTTGAAAATAATTTCTATGTCGGATAAACGGCACAACTTCAGGTGTGTTGTAAAAAAATACCGAAACTGATTCGGGAATATTTTCAAAGTATTCATACCAATAAGCGGTTTTTTTGCTTGGATACGCATCGGCGACCCAAGAATTGAAACTGAGTTGATACGCACCCATTACTGCAAGGAGAAAAATGGAAAGAGTGAATACTTTGAAATGAGGCCACCAGGTATATTTTTTTGAAATAAGAGTAGAGATATACGCAACCGAATAAGGAAAGAATATGAGTGCGATAATTTGAGCCGGAAAGAGATATCGATAAAACCCAGCAGTGCGAAGAAACGCGGCAATGATAAGGAGTGAAAAGATAAAGCCAATGATTTCTTCTCCTGACACCTTTTCTTTATGTTTCCAACGAAGTACCAACGTAATGCCCCAGACTATGGTCAACATCATTGTGTATAGTGTTCCTACATCGGAAAACAATTTCCCTATATTCGCAATAATTATTTCAGATATGTTTCCGATGCTATATGGATTAGCATAGTAGGTCAGAATTTCTGTCAATGAATCATCGAACTTAAATTGAACAACGAACCATACGAACAAAGGAATGAATGTGCATATACCACCGATCGCAATATCTTTCCATGAAAGTGTCTTTCTTTTCCATTCACAGAGTATCCCGATACACAGTGCGGGAATAAGGAGAATAAAAATTGGCTTGGTTGCAATACAAAGTCCAGCAAAAAGCCCTGACAACATAAGTAATATACTCTTTCGAGGAACTCCTGTGCGCATCAGATTGAAACATAAGAGAAAAAGAACCAGAAATAAAAGTCCCGGAACTTCACCCATGACACTTTTACCGTTGCCATATAGGGGTGGAAAAGTAGCCAAAAGAGCCAACACAGCTAACGCAATACGATGACCATACAAACGTAACGCTACGCAATATCCAGCAACCACCAAAGTAATGAGAAAAAAAACCATCAGCAACCGTCCCTGAAAGACACCGACGGAAAATATTTTAAACCACAATCCCAATGGGTAAATGACTGGATATCCGACTGTGACAAACGTGGACAAATGCTCAATATGGCTTGGTACAAACTGCAGACCGTCGACACCTGTCGTTGCAAGATTAGCTGATGTTTGAAAATACCACCCCTCATCATAGACCAACGAAGGACTTTCTGTCAGACGAAATAAACCAAAGAAAATGACGAGGGAAAAAAGCCCAATCAAACCCAGTTTAAAATGCCATTGCATACTATTTATTTTTCCGCATATATAATGACTGATCCCGCAATTTCTTTAAGAACGGGAATTTTTTCGATAAACCTCCCCACACCATCTACTAATGGAATAAACATCACCGGGGTGGCAGGATGTAAAAAGTCATACGGAAAAATACGCACATTAGAAAATCCCAGATTTGTTAATTGTTTTGCGAATTTCCAACGAATAACAGCAGTTTCATCGGGCGAATCGCCAAGACGCGCTTTGATAAAAGGGACATTTTTTTGAATCAGAATCTGAGGATTGAGCATGTTAGGTTCGGCAAAAACCATTCTTCCACCTTTTTTGAGGACACGAAAAATTTCCGGGAGTATCTCGTCAAAATTGAGATGATGAAGTATCGAACTACCACAGACCACATCGAACTCTCCTTCACCATAAGTAAGATTCATTGCGTCGCCAATCTCATAACAGATACGAGGGTTAGCATTTGTTTCTCGTGCAATTGCTAGCAACTCTTCAGACAAATCATTGGCAATGATAGTTGCGCCACTCTGTTCGACTATTTTTCGAGTAAAGAGTCCCGTACCACAACCAATTTCCAGTACCCTATCTGTAGCGCTTATTTTTCCCACGGTAACCAAAAATTGTGCACGTCGATTGGCCCTTTTTTGCCCAGCAGGACTTGCCCAATTCCAAATAGCTTCCGCCCCTTCTGTAGCCAACTTTTTACCATGTACTATCTCGTGCTGAAGTCGTACTGTTCCATTATGTTCCATAGACAGGGGTTAATTAGTAATATATTATGAGCGCTATTATAGCATGAAAAAATATCTCATACGCGGTCTTAAGATCATATTCACACTCATCCCTCCAGCACTTATCACGTTCACGTACCTGGTTATTTTGCGACCAAAACCATTCCGAAAAATTGCCGACTTCTTTGTACGTTTTCTTATTCCTCCTTTTATTACCCTTCCCGAAGGGATCGTATTTCTAGACCAAAAAGATGTCGCCGTTTCGGGTGGATTGTCTATGGGTATACACGAACCAATCGAAATAGAGTTATTTCGAAAAAGTATTCGTCCGGGAATGGTCGTTATTGATATCGGTGCAAACCTTGGGTATTACAGTGTGATAGCCGCGGGCGCTGTTGGTCCAACTGGAAAAGTTTTCGCATATGAACCAGAAGAAAAAAATTTCGCCTTACTTTCAAAAAACACTCAGGCCAATGCATTCACTTGGCTTACTCCACTTAAAATCGGTCTTTCAAATTCTAAAGGGACAAATACTCTCTATTTAGCTGATGATCATACTGGCATCCATTCGTTTATCAACAATCGCAATGCTACACGCACTCTTACTATTTCTACCGAAACGCTCGATGACTCTCTTAAAGCATATGGCTCACCTCAAGTCGATGTGATTAAAATAGATATCGAAGGTGTTGATATATTAGCTCTCGAGGGCATGAAGGAAACGATTGAGCGAAGCCCCCAATTGACCATATTTACAGAACTCTACCCTCAAGCCATTACACGTCTGGGAAGAAAACCAATTGAACTCCTTCAGATATTTTCCGACCAGGGATTCTCTGTATCAATTATTGATGAAAATACAAAAACAATACAACCACTCCAACCTTCTCAATTTGAGCAATTTATTACCGATTTTCCTACCCACGGTGAAGTAGTTAGAAACATATACGCAGTAAAAAACTAATATCTTACTTCCTTACTTTACAATAGTAGACCATCCGATACCCTAAGAGATTTTTCCAAAGACCAGGTAACCAGGGTAGAAGGCCTCGAAATGAGAAACCATCAGAAACCGGAGTAGCCACAACATCCAATCCCATCGCATCCAACCAATCGAGAAAATCAATATGAGACCAGTAACGAAGATGTTCTGAAGGATGATATGCCCATTGAGTAAAAAATCTCCCTCGAAACATCAATCCATATCGAAACTGATATGCAGCACTATTCGGTACGGTCAGGAGAAAATAATCCGTATGAGGCTTGAGCATTCGTATGATTTGTTCCGGATTACGGACATGTTCCAACACTTCACTCAGAATCATGTATTCAACACGAGTCTCGAGTTTAAAGCTGTCAATTTTTTCAAGATCGACAAATACTCCGTGTATACCCCGCGTTTGATATTGATCAAGAACAATCTTAGAAATATCTCCTACTGATACCGTACATCCTTTTTCTTTTAACTTGATCGGAAGAAGTGAATTACCGCAACCTATATCCATTACTCGTGCAGAGGCGGGAATAATATCCAACATAATATGTTCACGCGGTTTCAATTTTCCATTGAGTTTCCAGCCACGAAAACGCCAATAATCGTCATAATCTATATCTTTCAGGTTATAAAAATCTGGTTTCCTGATCCACGGTGAAGTAAACATATATTATGAAAAATAAGTGGAAATAGTAGTAAGAAGCGATGCGGCAATATCTTTAGGTTTATAGTTTAACACCCTAGCGTACCCCGTCTGCGCCAAACGAGTACGAAGATCTTTGTTTCGAGCCAGAGTGATTATAGCATCCGCAATCGCTTGAGGATTATTATGAATAAGCATCATATCACCATCAGAAAACAGCTCGCGTATCGCCGGAGTATCCATAGTTATGACAGGCCGTTGAACTGCTAATCCTTCATAAACTTTGTTAGGAATAACGCGCAAGGCTTTTTCCGTATCACCAAAAATACCGAGTACTATATCCGCTTGAGCAATATAGGTATTTAAATCAGTCAATGGAACATTACCGATAAATTCAATATCCAAATGTTCTTGTTCAGCAATAGTATGAGCCTTCACAAAATCTCTACCCGAACCAATCATACGGAAACGAATACGAGGATCAGTAACGCGAACCAGAGTAGCCGCTTGGACTATTTTTGCCGCACCTTGAAGGGGGATGTATGTTCCCTGGAAATGGACTTGAATAAAATCTTTCTGTGTAGGAGCGATGGGGTGGAAAACCTGATCATTAATACCTAAATATACCGTTCGTATTTTATCTGATTTAATTCCCCACCATGAACTCCAATATCTTCGTTGATCCTCAGTATCACTGATAATTAAATGACCGAACATGCACCCCAGCCAATCAAGTATAAGTAACTTTATTGAGATCGGATGGAAACGGGAATATTTTTTACGATCATGTACGACCGATTCAAACATCGAATAAAATGCGTCTGTAATGACGGGCCTCTTGGAAATGAGGCGCGCCAGGATCGTAGGTACTGGCGATGGATATGCAGCATATATATAGTCATAGTGATTATTGAGAGCTCGTAAGGCTTTCAATAATTTCCAATATCTTTTTGGATCACTCCAATCTGCATGACATTCTATGACTTCAACACCACATTCACGTAAGCCCTGCAATAAAATCGCATTACGGGAATATATATGATCATATATGCCGAAGAAGCAGATTTTCATAAAAGTAATCCTATCTTACATTTAAAAAAGTAAATCAACAACCTTAATAGAATAAATTACGCTGAAGCGGCTAAAGAAATCCTTACAAGTTCTCTCACTCGTTCGGCAGTAGAATGGGTACTTAGAATTTTCCTATACTCCTCCATATCCATGTATTTTTCTATATCTCCCGATCGTATAAGTGCCCCAATCTCTTTTAATCTATACTCAAAATCGAACAAGTTTTTAAATCCAAAAATTCTTTTGAAATCAAGTTCTGGACTATTTGGATGATAAATATCTATTGACTCCGTCAACAGTACGCAATTATTGGCTAATATTTCCCAAAAACGTAAGGTGTCATATCCACCACCACCGATCGATACCCCCACTTTCGTCCGACCAAGAATATCGTGAAATTTCTCTTGTGATTTTGTATTCCTGAAATCACGATTAAAAAGAGAATTTGTTTTGGATGTGGCATAGGTAAAACCATTCTTTACACAAAAATTCTCAAGCATTTCTGTAGCATATTTACGCAACGGTGGATATTCGTCTTGTCCAAAAATGCAGGCAAAGTCGATATCTTTCTGCTGCCCTTGGGTATACGAAATAAAACGATCCTCTATACCAAACGGAAACGGCGTTATACCTTCATAATATGGTTTCTCTCTTCGGAAATAACTCCTGCTTTTTTTGAGAAGGTCATATTGCACCGCAGATCCACCCTGATGCGTACCCATAATGAGTGTATTTTGTACAGCAAAATCATATCTATTATTCTTACCCGTTTCTGAACCATCTATACATACCGTCTTATTCCACAATCCAATTTTCTCTACCAAATCTTTGGTAGAGTATTTCGCATGTATAAAGAGAATAAGATCGGCTTTTTGAGCAAACTGTATGAATGCACCGTCTTCCAACTCCCAATCTGAATAATCAGCCACAGCAATAAATCGAGGAGAAATGCGAATCAGATATTCTTTTGTATGTTCCAAGGCGCGAAACCCGTCCAAAACGGTATTAGCGAGATAGTCTTTATTAGTATCCGGTAAAATGATAGCAATCGAGATCATATTCAAAGCCACTTATATTTATTAAGATACTCAGCGAGACAGACATCCCAATCCCGGATCAAATGCGGTATTTTTGTATTGAGCAACTTCTCTGATCGAGGTCGAGGTGCAAAATAATCTGCTTTAAAAAAATCGGAACTCACTTTGTTTACCTTGATCTGACCTTCGGGTAATAGATGAGACACTATAAAGGTAGCGACATCGTGTCTACTTACCGCCCCTTTACATGCACCATGATAAATACCGTACGCTCGGGTATCTAACAAATGATCGATGATACGAGCAAGATCATAAGTGTAACAAGGTGTTCCTAATTTGTCATCAACAACGGACAATTCTGTTGCTCCAGCACGGATTTGTTTGATGATCTTGTTTATGAACTTCTTATCTTTGATCGGTCCACCTCCCATCATCCACCCAGCACGAATCACAATGGAATGAGATATCGATCGAGCAACTAACTCCCCTGCATACTTTGATTTTCCGTATACACTGAGGGGGTTTGGTACATCGTCTTCTGTATACATTTCTTTTTCTCCATCAAAAATACCAGCGGTAGAAATATATACAAAAGGAATATTCTTCTCTTTAACGTAGGGAAGGAAATTCGTAATCCCACCCTCATTAGTAGCATATGCCTCTTCTGGATTACGCTCACAATATTCCATGTCAGTAAAAGCAGCCAAGTGTACAACGTAGTTCGGTGAAGCTTTCTGAAGATATGCATCTACCTGTTCTTTTGATGATACATCAAGATAGTCCAACCATGACTCATTAACATCTTTATCGGTAGCAATCACCGTACACCGATCTTTTAGTCGATGATAAACACCTTCACCAAGCATTCCGCCACAACCAGTAATCAGAATGGTTTCGTCTTTTTTTATCATCCTCGTAGTTTACAATAAAGGATGCCGAAAGTATAATTGCACCATGAAATCAAATACAGCAATTATTGTTGCCGCTCGAGACTCGTATTCTGACACCTGGGACGCCTTTTTTACTCTCTTTTTTAAATACTGGCCCGATTGTCCCTATCCTGTATATCTCTTCAGTGAAAAGAAAATATTCCTTGATCATCGCGTCCTTCCTCTCATAATCGAGAATGACCCGAGCGAATCATGGGGTAAACAATGGGAAGGCAGGATACGAAAGGCAATTTTACAAATGAATGTTGAGCACTTCATAGTGCTTCATACTGATTATTTTTTGTCACAAAAGATCGATACAGATCGCATACTCGAATTAGAAAAAATACTCCGACAACCTGATATAGGATATATCCGTTTAACTCCGGTTCCTCCTCCAAAACTTCCCTATGCTCCAGATAAAAGACTGGGAATTATTTCGAAAACAGATCGGTACTCTATTTCACTTCAAGCAACTTTTTGGAAAAAAAATATCTTTGAGTATTTTCTTGTTCCTCATTTGAATCCCGGAGAATACGAAATTGAAGGAAGTAAAACTAGTTTCAATGTACCGGAGCTTTTTTTATCCTCAAAAAAAGGCTGTGCGGCTCTTCCCTATGTTCACGGTATCAGTAAAGACACCTGGCAATACGATGCTATTCAGCTATTGAGGCGAGAAGGATTCCAAGTTAACCCCAACCGAAAGAAAGAAAAACTTTCAGGGTATCTTTCTCGAATCCTCTACATAAAGATGCTCAGGTATAATCTGAAAGTATTGCGAAGCTACCTCCACTCTAAAAAAATATCTCTATAAGACTAGACTCTTATAGTTAAAAGGAAGATTTATCATAATAATAAGCGTCTTGGTGGAGATTTTTTTCATACGGCACATCATACCCTATCTATAGGTAAAAGAAAAAGGCTCACACCACCGCACGTGCGATGATGGAGCCTGTGAGAAGCGAATGGTTAGATTTTAGGAGACCTTTCTTTTTTGCCTGAAACTCTACAGAAACTTTGTTCTTGAAGTGCCGTTACAATTGCGTAAAGCCAAAATGGTATAAGGTGAATTAGGATCTCCCGACTCCACCAACCCCACCTTGATCTCGTCCATAATTCGGCGCGCGGGCTTGAGTCATAACATTCAAAACAAAGGTGGCTTATGTATCAACACAATGATCATCATTACTCCAAACAAGACAACCCCCATAGTTGAGTTTTGAGTAACCTGCAAGTATTCTCGCTCCAACCATTCTTCCATGGTTACACGTTCTTGTTTCTGGAGTTCTTCAGACGTCATCGCTGCCCGAAAACCAGCAGAGGTCCTGCGGAAACGATACTTACGATGACTGAAGGGTGCAAACCATGCAATACCCGGTCCTTCTTCGAACGTATCATGAGCATAGTGCCCAAATACACACAGGGGTCCAAGTAACCACCAAAAGATAGGGTTAGGAATGTTAAAAGATATGACCACTGCACCCGTAATCATCAAAAGGAGCGGAAGCATGATAAGGGGAGAATGCATCACATTCTTGTGAGTACCAGTAACCTGACCGGTAACCTTCTTCTGCATCAGCACATCAAAGTCGGGCAGAAGTGCAAAAAACATTGCGGCGCCATACTCAAAAAAACTAACCCGATGATTCAGATTTTTACCAAGAAGTAATGCGAAGAAAAGACCTATGGCCAAATCAACCAGAACAGCAAAACAGAGACCGCGAACAATCCGTAGTGACATGCGTAACCTTTCGTTAAGGGTGAATTTTCAAAAAACTTAAAATTCTCTTTTGAAGTGCAACTCACTAGAGAATTTAGGACGATATCTAATTACTACTGTAACATACATACGACGTATTGTAAATATCCTTTCTTGTAACCCCTCACACCCTTACTCAGCAATATCTTTATTTAGAGCCGTTGCCTGAAAATCAGGCCAAAAACAATGTGTCACATAGTGCCTCAACAAAGGCATTTTATATAGGGTGTGAGGGGTTACCCTTTCTTATATAAATTTGATCTTTCGTGCAGCAAAAATAGTCATGCGTAATAAGAGCCAGCCATGTTTCCAGCGACTAATATTGGTCATACCGTATATCCTTTCTTTATAATGAATCGGTAAATCAATAATTTTAAGATTTAATTTCGCTGCACCAAATAACAAATCGAAATCACCAAAAGGATCGAAATCACCAAAAAATGTTCTACCCTTTTTAACCTTTTCGTAATCCTCTCTCCATATAACTTTTGTACCACAGAGCGTATCCTTTAGTGACTGACTCAGAATCCAACTAAACGCCAGACTGAAGAATTTATTACCAAAAAAATTCAAGACGCGCATCGAATCTTTTTCCAACGGATAGACCAATCGTGAACCATTTATAAAATCACCCTTATTCTCGGCGATAGCGTCAAAAAACTTACTCATCTCTTCTGGTGGAACAGTCATGTCTGCATCATAAATGGCTAAAATATCACCCGTTGCCATATCAAACCCTTTTCGTACCGCATCCCCTTTTCCTTTTCCATCCTGCTTAGCAAAAGATATTTTTCTTTTAGTTCCATAGGCACGAGCCACTCGTTCAATTTCTTCATAGGTATTATCGGTGGAATTGCCTTCCACAAAAATAATTTCTGTAAATGCTCCAACTTCGGGAAGTTCTTTTACAATTTTCTCGATTGTACCCGCTTCGTTTCGTGCAGCTATAATGATTGAAAAAGAGGGATTTGGAATCCATGAAGTACTTCCCACGACATTGCGTGGCTCCGGCTTACGCACCACAACATAATGAAAGAGTCCGAGTCGATTGAATGGCCACATATTCGCGATATACCGATTCAAGATATGTGAAATAAAAGGAATATATATTGGCATGAGCATTTTGGTGCCGGATTTTACCACTTCAAGTCCTGCAAGATGGGTGAATGTACGGAGATCAAGAAGTGAAAGCCAATTTTGCTCGATATTTTTCTGACGAAGACCGAGATACGACGCAATACGAATGACTGGTTCCCATAAAGCGTTGTATTGAGTGATTACCAAACGTCCATCATCGCGAATAGATTTCTTCGCTTCGCGAAAAAAAGCCTGTATGTCATTGATATGCCCCAAAGTGTCGGAAACCACAATATAATCATATCCCCGTGCAACCAAGGCCACCCTTCCCCCTTTAGTGACCATATGTTGATCAATGACAAAGGTATGAGCACCAGGTGGCACCAAGAAGCCTACAAAGGAGGCAAGGTAACTATAGTAATACCGTTTCCAGAAACTCATAAAGTAGTGATGATTTTTTTGGCCTCACTGCAATCATACACCTGACCAGAAATTCTGCCAGAGGTTGATTCTGCCAATACCTGACAACGCGCAAAAAATCTTCCGTAGAACCCGTCCTCGTATAAATGAGGAATATCAATAATCATATAATGCCCGTCGAATTCACTGAACTTTTTACGATACCCTTCTTCGGATTCCGGTATGGCATATATTCTACCTGCATACTTCCCTATGAGAGAAAGAGGTCCTGCACCGGTATCACTGTACGTGAGTACTTTGGTAATAGTCGAATCATGTGCAATAAATGACACCATATCTCCAAGTACCTCAGGTCCATTGCCGTTTATTTTTCCCCATAGGAATTCCTCGGCAAATACAGCATTGTAAGCGACACCTGTAACCAACAGCATACATGCAATCGAAACTTTCCACTCTTTCTTGAATAGTCCGATGAGCACCAAAATCACCGAGACAATAAACGAAAAAGCTATAAAAAGAAAAGATACGTAAAATCCCATCGGTCCATTACCTCCGATAAAGGGATTGAGAATATTCCATTCACCCTGAAATACCTTGGAAAACCATTCCGTTTTAGGATAGAGAGCAATGACGGAATGAGGTAGAAAATTAAGTCCTATAAGTATCAACGCCGCGACAGCTCCCAGACAGAGAGGAGATATATATTTACGGTGAGGCGAGTGTTTGAATAGTTCTGCCAAGCCCATGCCGGTAATAACACAAAAAGGAACAATCATAAATAATAAATACTTATCGAGAGCTGCACGTGAAAAATCAAAGGCTACAAAATAAAAGAGGAATCCTGCCAAAAGATACAGGAAAAAAGGACGAGCTTTATTAAAAATATCCCGAGACATTACGAGTAACGGTGTGATCACCAATAAGGGTGAGATAAAATAAAGAGCTTTTGCTCCCTGTACGATTATCTGTACCCAATTCCTTCCCTGTCCTCCCGATGATTCATTTGCATGACTGAGCATTGAAGCAATACTAAAAGCCGGATAGAGAGCCTGAATAAGATAGAGTGAGACAACGTATACAGCACCGAACCCTACAGCAATTCCCATACCTTGAATACTTTTTTTATAATTAACATAACGCCAATTACTCCATATATATTCAATTCCTATGACTCCAATTACTAAAATAAAATTCAATTTAATCAAAAAACCAATCAACAAGATTCCTATCAATAGAAAAAACCGTGAATCTGTGAACGGTGCCGGGCGGCCAGACTTACTCTGTTGTTGCCATCGGTCGTATACATAGACTGCTAAAAGAAAAAAGAACGGTAAAATGGCCCCATCAACATCGGGAGATAATGACCCTTGGATGTTATAGGCACATACCGCAAAAAGTCCTGTTGCCCAGAGACCTGCACGGGCATGCATTCGATGACGAACTACCAGATAGAGTAATAAGAGTGAACCGATGGAAAAGAGTAATGGAAAGATACGAAAATACTCAATACCAAAAACCTTGTATGCTCCCACAAACATCATCTGCATAAGAGGTGGGTGGGTAAAAAATCCTCCTGCAATCTCTATCGAAAAAGAGAGTGTGACATTTTTCCATTCATCCTGATGGTATGGCAGATCAATTCCCGGAAATCGAAATAGACAGAACACAAACACGATCGCGACTACGACCAAAAATAAACGAATACGGGGTGAGATGGTGGGAATTATCATATACCTTACTTCATTTCTGCACGAAGTTTTTCTGCCAGATGCTGCAGACTATGACCTGTTGCGAATGTACGTTCTTGTGCGACCATATCCTCAACCTCTTTTGGCGCTAGCGCCAGAATATCTTTTAATTGCTGAGCCACGATCTCTGCTTCCCTTTTTTTAACAATCAAGCGATCATCGATACCTCCTTTCAAATTATCATTTGAGACAAGTGTCAGACAACCGCATGTCATTGCTTCAAAAATAGTCTTATCATACATACCACTCGGACTGAGATTAACAAATATCTGATGCGAACCATAAATAGGACTCATGTGTTGAATCTGAACCCCTGGATGGAACGTCAGAGCATCTTCCAAACTCAGTTCTAAGGACCGAGTCTTGAGATTATTGAGATACGCTTCAGAACGTGATGATGGGTTACCATAAATATCAGCGGTGAAGTTTATATTTTGTTTTTTGAGTATTCCCAATGCTTCAACAAAAACATGAATGTTTTTTGAAGGATCAACTCGTCCATGTGAGAGAATAGAGCGCACCTTTCGTGGAACGGTTGTTGCATTTGCCAACATATCCATATTAACCCCTACCGGCATCAATACAGTCTTTTTGTATTTGGCAGTGTAGGAATATTTTGAAGTACAAAAAACCTTATTACAAAAAAGAGCGGCGACATCGGTCATCCGATTTCCAATATGATGGTTTCGCCACATAAATACCTTTTTACCCATCAGTCGCCACAGCCATCCAGCCAAAACAACATACTCTTCATTCATATGAACAAGTACTGCATCGTACCGATTGAAATACCTCAAGGAGAAATAGAACAGCAGAAATATATATTTGAGTTTGCTCCGCCATTTTTCCTTTCCGAGCGAAAGAACAGCTACGTTGTCCGGAAGATCAAACTTTCCCTTGAACAAACAAATGACTACAACTGCTTTGAATTTCTTGGAAAATTCGGCGATCCATTCATGAAAAAAACCCAGAATAAGATCATCGGTATCAACTTTTTGAGTTATGATAAGCAGTCTCATGAATTTTTCGGGTGTTTGGTTTTAAAAATAAACAATCCGTACACAATAAAACTCTCGACTGCAAGAATAATACTTGCAACAATCTGCGCGAAAATATAATGAAACCCTGCATAGTGAACTAACAAAAATACGATACCAGTATTCAGACCCAAGTTAAATGAGGTCACCAACAAGTATACAAGAGCTTGCCCTCGCATACCACCTGTTGCATGATCCTGAAACGTAAAGAATTTTTGAAGAAGAAAGCTCACCGCAAACGCAAATAGAAATGCAAAAACCGATGAAATGACGTACCACAACCCAAAGACATCAGTAAATACGTAGAGCAATATAAGATCGGTAACCGCAGCTGTTCCTCCAGAAAAAAGGTAGCGCAATAATTTTGCGATGCGAATTTTTCGAACCTTAAATGTACTCGTCGAACGCATCGATTCCTGTATGAGCACTTTGATCTTTTCAACCGTCGCCGTGCTCGAGAATAAAGCAGACTTGTTTTTCCCTGCTTCACTCAAGCTGGTACGCAGTGCCGCATCCGAAGAGATCTGTTGTACAGCTTTAATAAACGCACTTTCATCTCCCGGTTCATAGAGAAAACCGTTCTGACCATGGACAATAAGTTCTGGAATACTACCGACTCGAGGAGCAATCACCGGTGTACCCAGCGCCAATGCTTCAAGAATTTGAAATGAAAATGTTTCAAAATGCGTATTGAGTACAAAAATCTCAGAATTGGCAACTCTCTGCATAAGCTCCGTACGCAACAGAGGTCCGAGCAACGTAACCTGATCCTGATAACCCATTTCCTGAATCTGTTTTTCGAGGCGAACTCGTTCTGGACCATCTCCAGCTATTTCTAGTTTCCATCCTGCCAATCCTTTCATATATCCAATCAGTTGAGCAAAGCCCTTCCCCGACACCAAACGCCCTGCGGAGATAATAGTTTTTGGGCGAAAACTTTCTGTACGTATATTTTTTAATTCATCACCATTAATACCATTATATATCGTATGAACTTTATTTTGATCTGTAACCCACTGACGCACAATGTCACTAAAGCTATGACTTGGAGTAATCACCCTATCAGCTTGATTAAGAACAAACTTTTGGATACTTCGCAATAACTCTATCTTGAAACCGTATTTCTTTTTCTGGAATTCCTGCATTGAATCAACGACACCGTATCGACCTGATTGTTCCCATGCATAATCACCGGGTACACGAACAATCACTGTCTTTCCTAAAATAAATCCAGCAACAATAATCGGGAGTCCAACCGATACAGTGTCCTGCGCAAAAAAAACATCGGCGGTTCGTCCGTGCCACAGAAGCTTTAAGGTATATACACTGTGGCGAAAAATCTTAGGGATATGACGAACCTGACCAAAACTCATAACATCGACAACTATTCCATACCGAGGCAATTGATCCGCTACTATATAAGAATATGTTGCCGGGCCACCAATATCAGGCGGAAACATACCGGTAGAGATCAGAATCTTCATGCGCTCTACTATACCGTAAGTACCCCTTCAATACCACGAGCTATATCCTCTGTATTCCACCCTACAATATGAGCGCGCATCTCCCGAGCAACCCCTACATCTGTTGAAACAATGGGACATCCGGCTGCCTGCGCCTCCACTAATGACATACCGTATCCCTCATACCACGAAGTCAGAAGAAAAAGATCTGCCGTTTTATAATACGAAACGAGCGTTTGCATATCTGTCCACGGTTCGATAATGACAGAATTCTGTATACCTAATGTTGAGATTTGGTTTTGAATAGCGGATATTTCTGTTCCTGACCCAACTATGATAAGACCGAGTCGTGAATTCTTTTTGAGTACCCGAGCATATGCACTCATAGCAGAAGAAATGTTTTTTTCTTTTACGAGACGAGATGCCATCAAAATGCGTTTTTCAAATTGAGGGTACTTTGCTCTCAAATCAATCATAACAGGCATTGCTTGTATAACTTCAATCCGTACCGGAATTGGTCGAACTTCAATCTTTTCTTCTGCGATGCCAAGCGTACTTCGAAGATATGTTTTGATACGATTAGAAACGACACGTATGCGATCTGCCTGTGGAAGATAAGATAAGGCCAATGCCTTATAGATTTTATTTATAAAAAACCGGGTAAAATGGGGACTTCCGATATCAGTATGTAATTGAAGTTCCAGTTCTGAACCATATTGTTTCTTTAATGAAACCCCGACCATTCCTGTCAAAAAAGGATCCTGACAGGAAATGGTAGTCACCCCCCGACGACCAACAATAAAACGTCCGAGACGGATAGCGTCAAAAGGATAGAGAAATCGCGATCGTGACTGTGTTGGATACACCCAGCAATTGGGGGCAATTGATATTTCAGTGAAGGCGTCTGATTTCCGAGTAAATATAATAATATGCAACTCCTGGTATTTTGTAGCATTTTCAATCTGACGCAATCGTACAGCACTGTTTTCTGTAAACAGTGTGCGGTCCGTACCAATAGAAAGTAATTTTTGAGAATATTCAATCATATTTATGAAAGCATCATTAACACAGCTTTCATTTTCACTGCAACAGAATTCCAATCATATTTCTGCACGACCATATTTCGCGCATTGGTGACAATATAATCACGAGATTCATGGTCTTTGATAAGCTTCTCCACCTTTTGAGCGATACTTTGAGGATTGTCCACTTCACAAAACAATCCGGTTTGTCCGTCGGTGAGAAAGTCGGGGATACCACCAACTGGCGTAGCAATGACCGGAATACCTGCGGCCATCGCTTCTAAAAATGAATTACCCAATCCTTCGGTTCGTGACGGACGAATGAATATGTCAGAAGCCTGAAGGAATTCAGGTAAGGTATCGTGAGAAATAAATCCTTTAAATATGACTCGCCCGTCCAATGCGAGTGACTGAACCTGATTTCTTAAAAGGTGTTCATCAGCACCAGTTCCTAAAATCAACAGCTTATAGTTTTGTGGTAAAAGTGGCATCGTAGCAATGATAGTATCGACTGCATTTTTATGAACTAAACGTGAAGCAGTTACCAGTACCACATCGGTATCAGAAATTTCCCATTCCGCACGCAACTTACTTTTACGAACAGAACTGATTGGTTGAATAAATTTCTCACAATCAACGCCGTTTGGAATAATATCGATCGGAGCAGTAGCGCCAAATGATCGTGCCCATTCTGCTAAATATTGTGAGATTGCTTGGATATGTGTAGCACTAGTAAATATACGTTTAAATAAAGAGTGAAATATCCCTTGGCGACGTTCAAAATTATCTCCTTCCTGAACAGTAAGTATCATCGGAACCTTAGGATACATAATTCGAAAAAGGACAGCGGCAAAACCTCCATAACTAGCCATGATCGGCCAAACTGCATCATACTTTTCTGTTCGATGAAGTGATATCGCTTTGAGTGCAGCTAACGGAATAAAAAATATTTTGGATATGGAAGAAAGTTTTGAACTATTAGGATTCTTATCGAACCATGACATGCCAACTCGATGAACATTTACATTGCCAATACGCTCGGAAGGACCGGTCTGTGCACGTAAAGTGATCATATCGAATTGTATCTCTTGATTTGAAATTCGATCAGTTATTTCCTTTATCGCAACTTCTGCCCCACCGATAAAGCGGGGGTAATAGACGAGGGAAAAAATTAGGATTCGGCGCATACAGGCATTATTATTTTTACTCAATCTTCAATATCTTTCTCAATACTCCTTCAGGAACTTCTTTAGGTACTGGTACCCCATCGGATACGGAAACTGGCTTTATAGGTGAAGATGAGGGAATAGAGTGTGGTTGCAAAGTGGGTTCAAATTTTGATTCAGAAGAAGTAGGAGCAGTAGGTTGAGTCTGTTTCTTCATCACTGCAGCCAGAGCATCTTTGAGTGCGCTAACGTTTTGAGTCGTTCGCACTTTTGGATCAGTTTTTGGCATTGATCTTGAAGCCAGAGTAGAGAGAGGTGCAGGCGTCATCTCTTCTCGTTTCGCAGGTATAGCAGTGTTGGAACCACGATCGGCCTCATTGGAATGAACGGAAGTCCCAATTCGGTCGTCTCTTATCGGCGTCCTTGACAGATTTGATACTGAAGGCTTTTGCTGGGGCGCCTGCGAAAGGGTTCCGACACTGCTTACCTGCTGCACTGGAGAGACCTGAGGCTTACTTACTACGGCTGTATGTGCGGCGGAGGTTGGCGCAAGAACCGGTTCTGATTTTATTGGAGCAGTTGTAGCTGGAGTTGGTTTTGATACAACTGGAGCAACCACAGGCGCGGTAGCTGGTTTAGGAGCAGTCACTGGAGCAGGTTTTGCCGAAGGAGGTGTTGATTCATGGAATTTAACAATTCCCTCTTCAACGATTGCACGAGGAAGAGCAAACTGCTCGCGAGATGCAGCGATAATATCCTGAACATATGATCTATCCGGATGAATAATTGGTGGTAAGGTGACTGCAGAAAAAGGAGACGAACCGAGACCATCGATCATCAACTTCAGATATATTTGTGCAAACCCCAGATTGACCAAATCCTCGATAGTAAAAAGAGGAGCAAATTCCTTTTCCAAAGCTTCCGCATCGGTGGCACCAACACGGAATGTAATCATCGTTCCAACGTTACCAAAAACTGCTGGACGGACAACTTCATCCATTTGTTCGATGTATTGATGAGCAATAGTTAAGTTAAGTTTATACTTACGCGCTTCAGACAAAATATCTGCAAAAGAAGCATTAGCAAAGTTTTGAAATTCGTCTACAAAGAGATAGAAGTTCGGTAACATTTTTGCGGCTCGATCCGGAACATCAGCGCGTGACATGGCAGCCAAATAGATTTTTGTTACCAATAAACCTCCTAACAGTTTCATATTTTCATCACCAATCTTTCCTTTGGATAGGTTAATGATCATTATCTTTCGCTGATCCATTGCTTCACGAAAATCAAAAGATGAAACCGACTGACCAATCATATTACGAATCAGTGGATTGGCGGTAAACTGACCGACTTTGTTCTGAATTGAAGGAACAGCTTCGGCAGCCATACGTTCGGTATAGTTTGCAAATTCTTTAACCCAAAAAGATTTAACTGAAGGATCCTTGATATGTGACACGATCTCATTGCGATAGACTTTATCGGACAGCATACGGTTTACACCTAATAATGTTGTATTTGGTGATTCAAGTAATGCCAAAAGTGTATTGGTCAAAATATACTCCATACGAGCAGACCATGCATCTACCCAGATCTTTTTAAAAGTACTCATCAAGCCTGATACAACAAGGTGACGTTTTGTAGGGTCAACACTTTCGAGTACGTTAAAGGAAATAGGAAAATCTGTATCAAAGGGGGCGATATAAATAACATCACGAATACGTTCCTTGGGAACATATTCAAGAAGAAGATCTGCGGTTTTGCCGTGAGGGTCGATAAAACACATTCCTTCCCCATTCTGAATATCTTGCACTGCCATATTTTCCAGTAAGGTAGATTTACCCATACCAGTTTTTCCAATCACATAGACGTGACGAGTCCTATCTTTGGCCTTAATGCCAAATTTAACCCGTTTATTGCGAGCATCAGTTTCACCAAAATATGTTACGCGATTATCGTCCATAAGGAGAACAGTGATTTAACTATATATTAAGTATACCCTAAAAGATGCTCGATTACATTCAATGAAAAAAAGAAACCCAGTAGCCTCTAGGCACTGGGTTTCGTTTATTAATATTAAAACAAAAGAGACTAACCGAGACGATATTGTTCAGGATCATACTGACGAGTAGCGGCAGTGCCTACATCAGCGAATGCACGTACCATACTTGCTCGTACCTCCGAGACCCTACGTGCATCTGCTTCTTGTCTTTCAGCTTCAACGGCCGTAAGACGATGTGGTTTTCTCGATGAGAACAATTGAGCTACGGAAACAATTCCTCTTTTTGCCATAACTAATACCTTTTTGTATAGAACTTTTTTAATGCTTCCCGAAATGATTCCATAATCCAGATTAAGTTAGGATCGTATCATCTCATCGAGCATCTGGGTAAAAATAGTACCCTAGGTATTTATAAAAGCAATGTTCTGGGGATAATAGACCTGGTTGCAATTGATTGTTGAACTCGGGTGAGAATGATATTATGTAATTAATAAATTATGATAATATATCGCTTAAAATCTGAAAGTGTTACGTACGATCTCTACTTACCAGAAAAGAGTAACGGAAAGGTTATTTTATACATACCTGGACTACCGAGTCATCCACGAAAAAAAAGTCTTGGCGAAAGTACAACTGCGCAAGGATTTACATTTTTTGAAATGCGTTTCCCAGGAAGTTGGGAAAGTGATGGCGAGTTCAGTATGGACAATTGTGTAAAAAGTCTCGAAGAAGCCTACGTATTCATCAAGAAAGGGAGTGCTATTGAACTCAGAAGAGAGGCTAAAAAAGAATGGTCTCATGATGATATCATTCTGATGGGAAGTAGTTTTGGAGGTGGTGTGGCGCTAAGTACACGAATTATAGATTCTCTGACAATCGTATTACTCGCACCTGTTACTAAATTGCAAAATGTAAAAAATTCTCTCCTCATTCTCCCATCAGGAAAAGACGACTTATTTAATTTATTAACACAAGGTTATGCTGAAGTATATCGCGGATTAAATGCCGAAGATTGGTCAAATTTTCTTGAAGGAAAAACGTTAATCAATCCAGAATCGAACATGTCAAACCTAAAGAATAAAAGATTATTGTTTGTTCAAGGAAGTTCTGACTCTGTTATTCAGAGTGAGCATACTGAAGAGTATTTTAAATTACTGCAGAATAATGGCATTGATGCTAAATTGATCAAAATCGCCAATGCGGGACATGGTAGCGATCTTGAGGACAAAGCATTTTCATCTTTAATGGAAATGCTTTAATGTAGACCCTACCGAACAGTCGTCGAGGCCACCGCAGTCTCAACCGATCTCATATCAATGACTCCTTTTTCAGCAAGAGCTTCGGTTTGATATCGATTCGAAGCATTCCATAACATCCAACTCGTAAGACCTGCATCGTAGGTTGCCTGCATTTGTGCGCGAACCATTGCAGGGGTATAGATAGCACCGAGATTAAAATCCTGCAACCACGGACGAAGTTTCAATGGGGTTGTCGAAGCAAGCACTGCACGCCGCACAGCATGGTCCATTGAAGACTTAATAACTTCATACGGATGTTCAGCTGGATTCGCCATGCCGTTAAATCCTTTAGAGTAATGTGATGGATAAACCATCGGAGCAATATAGTCGAAATATGGTAATGCGTCTTCAAGCACCTGACCAATACCCAAATCATCGTATGCACTCGTGGTCAAACCAAAAAGGTCTGCAGACAAAGGAACACTTGTGGAAGCCAAAGCTGAATCAAGATATGCAAAAAATTCTCGAAGTACCTCACGTTTCTTTCGGCCAATACTTTGTGGAAAAGAGGCATCAGCCAGATTTCCATCAGATGGAAAACGAATGTAATCAAAATTCAATTCATCAAATCCAATCTCGTATGCTTCCTTTCCAATCGAGACAATATAGTCCCAATATTCGGAAGAGCCCGGATCGATATAGGCTAGCTTATTTTTATCACGCCATATACCGGAAGGATTAGAAATACTTTGGACAGCCAACTCTGGACTATGAGAGGCATATAAAGGATCTTGAAAAACAGTAATACGTGCAATCACATATATACCTCGTGAGTGGAGCTCTGTTATAAATTCTGGAAGATCGGAAATACGGCAACCTCGTCCACCTGCAGGTACAACTACTTTTGTTGCCCTATATGAAATCGTCCCCGTATAATCTTTCAAATCAAGTACCAATGAATTAAGTTCTGTTCCATCAAACAAAGAGAGCATCTTTGTACGCAAGGAAGGAGTTCCCCCAATACACGCAGTCATATATACCGCCTTAACTGCTTCTGGTGTTTCTATATGAGTCGGTACAAATACCACTTCAGGTGTAGTAGAGGCACTTTCCACAACTGCTGACATAACTGGTCCGGAAGAATAACTAATATGATCCTCGGGAATAAACCACGCTATTGCTAAAATCAGAGTGACACTTGATACCACGACGATTACACGTATTCCTGTGCGAGCATTCGCGATATTCCCTACATATTCTCGCATAGACATACTATATTCAGGCCTTGGTTACCGAATCAATTTGAGCGGATGTTGAATCTGTAGAACTCTGTGGTACTCCACGATGTTCTTTGTACGCCAATTGATCATCACCCTTAGGAACATTCACTGTGCGGTCTTTAATGTGTGATTCGGATACAGGAAGCGAATACACTAGCATTGCAATGCATAAACCTGTTATAACTGCAATCACTTTGTCCCAGAAAAAAGGAAAACCGAGGAATAAAAACAGTGTGGACCAGACACTCAAAAGTAATATCAGTTGGCGTTTCGACATTGGTGCCATTATAACCTAACTTATAGAAATGACAATTATTTGTACTAGGTGACATGTTGTAGCAATTCAACATCATAGTCATTTACAAACCACGCATTCTCGTTGTAGTCTCACAGATAGATTTACTGATCAAAACCACTTGTGTGGCCACGATCTGATGACAGTTCACTAACAACTAAATAATGCGAAAGGATAATTATGATAAAAGAAGATTTCTACCCGCTTGTCGTTTTATACGGCTATCGTGGTAAAAGAAATTCAATCAGCTTTGTCGGCCGAAATGGGTTGATAACACTAAGTGGTAAAATAGCTCTGATCCAAAAGATTTTACGATTGTGCAACGGTTATAATGGTGTCAGGGATATAACTCGCATATTGCGACCAACTAGTCCAAAAGAGGTGGTGGAGTTCCTATCACTTTTCGAGGATCAGGGGATCGTTTGCGACAGCCGTGACCTGTATTTGGGATTCCACAGGGATTCGTCAAATCCTGCGAAATTCTCTCGCGATCTTGGTATTGATGGTGTTGCGAGTATTTTGCGATATGAACGGTTGCGAAAGCGAGATGGGAAGATACTTCAAATGCCCGAGCCTATTACAACCGCTGTCCTAGACACAATCCAGAAACGTAAATCGACTCGAAATTTCGAGGAGAGTAAGATTCCATTAGATCAACTATCAGGAATATTGAGAGCTACATATAGTGTCGGAAAAAATGGTCATTGGAGTGTAGCTTCTGGTGGCGGAATGTATCCACTTGATCTGTATTTGATTGTCCCAAATGACAACCAGTTAGTCTCGAGAGGTATACACCGATGGAATCCTGAAGAAAATAGTTTAACCACAGTATCAAATAAGAATCCGAACATGTGGTTATCTAAGGTTTTCGATGCTAAAACGCTTTTGGAAAATGTAGCGTTCATTCTGTGTATAGCTGCAAATTTCAAGCGTTCAACGATGAAGTATTCAAACCTTGGGTACCGTCTTATACTGCTCGAGGCTGGACACGCAGCACAAAACACTTACTTATTTTGCGCAGAACAGGATATTGGAGTAGTTGAATGTTGCGGTTTCAGTGATAAAGCATTAACAAAAGAACTTGGATTGATATTTCCAGATGAGGCAGTCCTGACGACGCTCATTATGGGAAAAATAAATACTGATGTTATAATTACGGCTCCTGATCAGGATGTTTCGGAAACTGCAAATAAACTTCGTCATGTTCTTATTGGCGATAATAAACCGATTAAGGATGTGATATTTCTGGATCTTGAAGTCGGTTGTTACACGATGCCTTTATGGTCAGCTACAGCATCATATCGTCCTAACCGTGGTCGTTTAACAACGGCTATGCGAAAGAATAGCGTTGCATTCTCGACTGGTTTAACTTCCAGCGAAGCACTTATAAAGGTTCTGGCGGAAGGATTCGAGAGATATGCTCTTGAGCAGAACCGTAGTGATCTGAAAGCGGCTGCTCGAGATCTAGGCGAGCCATTTCTCGATCCTCGCATCCTGGTTCCTTATAAGAAAACACAGTACAAAAACCTAAAAGGTTTAACAAGCTTCGACCCTAAAAGAGAGATCGATTGGGTTATTGGCTCACGTAGAACAAGTGGCGAGCGAGTGTGGGTTCCCATGGAGCTTGCTTATTACACTACTGATCAAATGAAGCGTAATCTGAAGCTTTGCTATCAAGCGAGTTCAAGTGGTGTTGCGGCACATTTTGACAAGAATGTTGCCATTGACATCGCCCTCTACGAACTTATTGAGCGTGATGCATTCAGTGTTACATGGTATTCTAAGCGAAAAGTTCACTCGATTCCACATGAATGCTTACCACTAGATTTGAAAGATCGGATCTCGGAGTGGAAACGATTAGGTTATAACGTATCTATACTCGATCTCACTATTGACGGTCCTCCGGTAACACTTGCAATCATCTGGTCTCGAGAAAAAGTGCCAGCGCTTTGTTCCGGTGCAGCTTGCAGACATAAAATCTTTGAATCAATCGAAAAAGCGTTCGATGAGGCAGAGTTTATGGCTATGACATGGTCACACCACAGGCCAAAAGTTGGAATTAGTATGAGCAAGATAAATAGTCCGGAAAGTCATGGTATTTTCTATCTGGATCGAAAAAATCTTGCTTACGTTGAATGGTTGCTCGAAGCAGAAAGTGCTCTGATTAGTACTGATCAATTCAGTGGTAATCTTCAACATTATGATCCTGTAGTGGTTGATATCACACCTAAAGAACACTCCTGTGGTTTGTCTGTAGTGCGTGTGTTATCTGAAAAACTTATGCCAATTAATTTTGGTTATGGCAATGAACATCGTGGACACTCAAGAATGGACATGTTACCGTTTAAGTGGAGTGAGAGTTATCCTTCGACTCCCCACTTCTTCGCATGAAGGAGTAACAAATTGAAGGAAAGTTAGATACATATTATGAAAACACGAAAAGTACTGAAGGCTCCCAAAGGAGTCAAAGTTTCGGTTCGTTCTTACGGCAACAGTCCGAATCCTCGTTGCAACCGAAGTGGTGGCCAGTGCAGTGGTGGTGGGACTTGCGGAAAATAAGCTACACTACGATGTAGCGAGCACAATTCTCTGGATATCGAAAGATGTTTCAGAGAATTTTTTATTCCTGCATAATATTGTATAATATTAATATGTCAATAAACATTCACGTCTTGTCTGCATCAAAAGTTATAGAACCATATGCTGATGAATTAAAATCACTTGCCGAGGCTACAATAGCTTTGGCTGTGAAATTGTTGCCTATTAAGGATGTGGATATGGTTTTTTGTTATAATCAAGGAGGAACGATTGATGAAATTGGAGGAATTGGAGGATACACGCCAAATGCTAATACGATGTTTATTTATCTAAACCCACATCATCGAGATTTTAAAAAGGTTCTTAAAGACGAGCTAACATTTACACTTGCTCATGAATTACATCACACTATTCGTTGGCAAAAAGAAGTAGAGGGGGATACTTTGCTTGAAGCGATGATTTTTGAAGGTCTGGCTGATCATTTTGCGCAGGAGATAACTGGAAGAATCAAGCCGTCACTGTATTCTTGTGCATTGACTCCAGAACAAAAAAAGATTTTTCTTAAAAAAGCTTCGGAGGAATGGGATAAATCGACATACGATCATCATTTATGGTTTTTTGGATCCAATCCAAAGATTATCCCTCGTTGGACGGGTTATACGCTTGGTTATGATCTCGTTGACTCATATCTAAAGGCGAATATTGGGACGAGTGCTTCAAAACTTGCATCTGATGACGCATCACTATTTTTAAATACAGCAATTTATAACTAAAAATGTTCCAACCGTGTCCCATCCGACCAGCAATTTATTTTTTGTATTAGGTGACCATGATATGTGAAGTAAGATAAAAGTAATATCAGTTGGCGTTTCGACATTGGTGCCATTATAACCTAATATGGCATATACACCAGAATGTGGATATGTTTATCAAGACTAGAGTTCTATACTGAGACAATAACAACAAATTCCCCTCTTACTTTGTCAGAGTGAAACTCGAAGTATGTTTTAACTTCCAGCGGAGAACCTGATACCACCTCTTCAAAGATCTTAGTCAATTCACGACAGACCACAACTTGTTTTGTCCCACCTTCCAAATGAGTTACCAGAGATTCCAAAGTTTTAAGAATACGATGTGGAGATTCATAGAAAATCATACTGCGTTCTGAAGCTTCTATTTCCTTAAAAAGAGTCTCCCTTCCTTTTTTATGAGGAAGAAAGCCAAGGAAAACAAAATCTGCACACGGTATACCAGCAATTGATAATGCTGCAGTCAGTGCCGATGGACCGGGAATTGCTTCTATTTTTAATATTCCTTCTTCAAGCTCTTTTTTCATTTCTTCTCGAATCCGTCGCACCAACTGAGAACCAGGATCAGAAATTCCCGGTGTACCCGCATCAGATACCAGAGCAACTTTTTTACCTTCTTTTAATAAAGCTATAACTTCGTCAATACGAGACAGTGTGCTGTGTGCATGATAGGAAAGTGTTTGCACCCGTATTTCATGACGATCCAGAAGCTTCTTAGTCATACGTGTATCCTCACACAAAACCACGTCAGCACTGGCCAATACCTTCAGGGCACGGATCGTAATATCCTCAAGATTACCTATAGGAGTTGCAACGACTGAGAAAAGAGACATGAGATTACCCTAGCATATGTAGGTTATCTATACTACACTATTTTTATGACAGCACCACGCCGTAAAAACGTGATCTACGTGACCCCAGATATCGAACGGGCCATGGGAATGATTCCTCAATCACACTATCGTATTGTGACAGCAAAAACTCCGTATGCCGAAGAAGTCCGTATTGCATATCCTGATTTCGTCACTCTACTCGAAAACACTTCTGTTATCACCGACACGTCTTCATTACTTAAAGAAGCAGAAGTTCGTGCACTTGCACTCAATCTTGATGCTGGAATAGTTGTCTTCAAAAACAATAGCTTAATCGAGGTAATTGCTTCAGAAAAAGAATTATCCATTCTCAATCCTCGTGCCGCCTTGGCCGAAAAAATCGAAAATAAAGTAACTCAAATAGAATGGCTTGGTGAACTTGCAGAGAAATACCTTCCTCGACATAGTGTTAAAATTGGCAAAGAATTAACTTGGAAAAAAACACCATATATTTTTCAATGGGCACACGGGCATACCGGCGAGACTACTCATCTAATTCGTTCTGAAAAAGATGTCGAATCTGTTCAAGCAAGTTTTCCGGAACGTATTGGTCGCATGAGCACTTTTATACAAGGTCCATCATTTACCGTAAATGCAGTTATTACCGGTGATCGCACTTTGATGGGAAATATTGCTTATCAAATAACAGGTGTGGCTCCTTTTACTGATTATGAATTCAGTACTATTGGCAATGACTGGAGCCTAACTCACAGCCTCTTGTCCGATTCGGAACTGATGTATATCGAAGCTATGGTCGGAGAAGTAGGGAGTGCATTACGCGAAAGTGGTTGGCGTGGCTTATTTGGCATAGACATCATGCGTGATGATGAACAAAATCGCATTTTTTTGATCGAAATCAATGCTCGACAACCAGCCGGAGCAGTGTATGAATCACAACTGCAACAGGAATTTCGACGTCAAGGTATTTCTGGCCTGACTATTTTTGAAGCTCATATCCACGCTCTTACCGATGAACACATCTCGCAACACATTATCCCTATCAATGATGGTTCTCAGATTATTCAACGAATCACCAAACTTATCAAAACAATCTCGCCTACTACGGTCAACGTTCTCAAGGGAACAGGACATACTGTTATTACATATAACAACGATGCATTAAATTCAAATATCCTTCGTATTCAAAGTGACAAAGGAATTATGGAAACGCATAATAAGTTCAATATCCGTGGCAAAGAAATTCTTAACATTCTAATCTCATGATCAATACTGTATCCCCAGAAACACTCGCAATACTCGATCACTATCTTCATTTCAAGATAGGTCATGCAACGTGTACTATTCCTTATTTTAATAATAAAACAGTAGGTACTCGTGGTGCTCTTGCAGTCCATGTCGGTAAAGGTAGTCCACTTGAAATTACTCATGAGATACGAGATATATTATTCAAAAATAAAATATCAACCGAAGCTATCACCGACGAAACTCTCAAAAAAATGCTTATTGAACATAATCTTGGCATCGATTGTTCCGGTTTTGTCTATCATCTTTTAAATACCGAAATGATTGCTACTGGACATGCTCCGATCAAAAAATATATTTCGTTTATACAAGCTCGCGGACTTTTTGGCAAAATGAATGCAGTCTTACATCCTGCAAAAGCGACGGGCGTTCTGACATTAGCTGACAATGTAAACTCTCATATCGTTGCGCTCGCGGATATAGCTCCCGGAGACTTTATTACTCTTGTGGGTAATTCAGGCGAAGGAGAACGTGACCATATTCTCCTTATTCACGAAGTCATATCCGAAAATTCAAAAACAAAAACGATTCACTATTCCCACTCAGTCGCCTATCCCGAAGATGGTCTATACGGAACGGGTGTCCGCCAAGGTCGTATCGACACCCTCGACTCATCCGGATCCATTCTCTCCGCACAATGGAGCGAACAACTCATATTCAACCGAGCACAAAAATCCCACACAGAGATACGTAGACTCAAAAAATAACATTTGAACATATACCGATTTTCATGGTACTGTATAGGACATGTTAACCGTATTGCAGGGCACCGCTGATTTGGCCTATATTCTAAGTTTTACCATCATCGGAGCGGTGGTAGCTTTCGCATTGGCCCCCTTTTTGATCCATTTTCTCTATCATTTTCAACTCGTCAAAAGTACCAAACCCGAGCTAATTTCCATCGGCTCCCATTCACATAAAAGTAATACACCTATTATGGGCGGTTTACTTGTAATCATTACCGTTGCAATTATCACATACATCTTCAATTGGTCACGTGATTTCACTTGGGTTCCTATCAGTGTCATGATCATTTCTGCCATACTCGGAGGAATCGATGACTTCATGAGTATATACGGTGTCGAACGACGTTCACGAAAACTGAAACATATTTTAACCCTCATTCGTGTTCACCAAAGTTTTAATATGCGCGTATGGTATGCGATCACGCTTCCATGGACAATCTTCAAACGCTTGTCCGTATGGTTTGGCTCCCGTTCCCGCGGTGTATTTGTCCATGAAAAATTGATACTCCAATTCATTGCTGGCTCTATTGCTTCATGGTGGATATATAGCAAACTAGGTCCTGCATGGCACAATATTTATCTTCCATTCAATTTCAATATCGAAGCCGGCTGGCTCATCATACCCATCATGATTCTAATCATCATGTTTACCGCCAATGCTGTGAATATCGCCGATGGTATGGATGGTCTGGCAGGAGGGATGCTCATCATCACCATGAGTGCTCTGACTCTGCTTGCATGGATAAATGGTTTTGGTGAAATCGCTATTTTAAATGCAACTACTGTTGGCGCACTGATCGCATATACGTATTTTAATATCAAACCCGCACGCTTCATGATGGGAGACGTCGGCTCTCTGGGTCTCGGTGCGCTCGTGGCAGTATCCGCACTCGCTATTGGAGAAATTGGCACTCTACTTTTACTTGGCTTCATGTTTTATGTCGAAGCATTCTCGGTAGTGATTCAGGTGAGTTTTCGCTATCTTTTTGGTCGTAAGGTTTTTGCAATGGCCCCACTCCATCACCATTTAGAGATCAAGGGTTGGAGTGAAGAAAAAACAGTTATGCGTTTTTGGATTATCCATCTTTTCTTTGTCATTTGTGGATTTTGGTTGACGCTCCAATAATATCCCATGAAATACCTTCATTGGGACCAAAAAACTATCAGTGATTTCTCCGAAGCAACTATTGCTGATCTATACGCACAAGGATATGTTTTTACTCGGATTGGAAAAGGCATTATGCAACAAACTCGTTCTGTCCGTATCAATCTCAAAACATTTAACCTTTCCAGTGAAAATCGTCGCATCATCAAAAAAGTGCCTTCACTATCACTTCGTATCGAACACCTTCCGAAAACAAAATATGATTGGAACATTGGAAAATTAGCCAAGGATTTTTATAGCCTAAAGTTTGGACCAGATATTATGAGTGCTCAGAAAATCAAAGAAATGTTGACTATCCCTGAAAAAAGTAATTTCAATACTATTCTTACCTATTCAGACAATGGTAATGATATCGGATATACTATTTCATACCTCTCTTCTTCATTAATACATTATTCCTATCCTTTTTACGATACTGAACAAACCCCAAAAGATACAGGACTTGGTATGATGATATTGGCAATTCAATATGCTAAGGAAGCTGGTTTATCCTATATCTATCTCGGTTCCCTGCAACGTCCTAGTGATACCTATAAATTACAATTTGAAGGACTCGAATGGTTTGATGGAAATCGTTGGAATACCGATACAGAAGAGATAAAAGATATCCTAAAACCCCAACTCCAAGGTCCGACCTTGGAGTTGGGGTTGAAACACATACATATTATCGGCATATCAGGCGTCGCTACCAGCGCCCTTGCGGTAGCTTTTCATCGTATAGGTTGGAAAGTAACTGGGAGTGACAAGGGATTTTTCCCTCCTGCTTCTACAGAACTCGAAAACCAAGGAGTTTATTTTTATGCTGGTTGGCATCCGGAAAAAATGGTGGCACATGGTGTACCAAATATCATCATTATAGGTACAGCATCAGGAAGTCAGAATCCAGAAACCCTTTATGCCAAAGAACATGGTATTCCGATATATTCTTATCCTGAAGCTATTGGAAAATTCTTTGTGAAAAAACATTCGATCGTCGTGACTGGTACTTGGGGTAAAACATCATCTTCTGCCCTTCTTTCTCACATTCTCGATCATGCGGGTTTTGATCCAACTTATATGTTTGGAGGCATATCTCTATCCCATGATGCCTCCGCTCGTATTACTCAAAGTAATTGGAATGTATTTGAAGGAGATGAATACAAGAGTTCGCCTACAGATGCAACTGCAAAATTCTTTTACTACAAACCGACCCACCTATTACTCACTGCTGTATCATGGGATCATGCCGATCTATACCCTACCGAAAAAGATTATTTCAATACCTTTAAAAAATTACTCTCTGGTCTTCCTTCTTCTGGCATTATTATCGCCAACAAAGATAATGCTGGAGTAAACTCAATCCTTTCAAATGCACCATGTCCAATCATTACCTACGGATCACACTCTGCCGATTATACGTATGCTGGAATAAATCAAAACAAAAAAACTCTTTCTTTTACCTTATCTCACGCAAAAAATACCTATACGATTACGTCCCCATTGATTGGTTCATTTCAAGCGGAAAATATCACTGGTTGTTTTGCCATGGCAAACACAATTGGTATACCTATAACAAAGATTATTCAGGCAATTGCTTCATTTACTGGTATGAAACGTCGCCTAGAAAAAAGATTGGATGGTGATAATACACAAATAGGAGTAACCGTATTTGATGACATTGCGCATTCACCGGAAAAAGCCTCCTCTGTTCTCAAGACTCTCCGAAATATATATCAAGGAAAAATTACGGTTATTTTTGAACCAAATATCGGAGGCCGACGAAATGAAGCGCTCGCAAAATATGATAATGCATTCAACGATGCGACCACCGTCATCATTCCACGATTAACAACACTGAAAGTAGCCGATGGTGATACACATCAAGCGATTGATGGAGAAATTCTTGCACAGACAATTTCTCGGACTCATACTCATTGCATATATATTCCCGACGATGAACTTCTGGTTAAAACCATCGTTTCTCAGGCACAAAAAGGCGATATTATCGTCTTTCTGGGATCACACGGCTTCCGGACAATGATAGAAGCGACGGTTACTTCCCTGCATCAATAATCTCTGTTCCAATAATGTTATTTGTAATACCCTTTACCAATAAAGTCATACCACAGCGATCACATTCGATCACCATCCCTGCCATTATTTGTGGGTATCGGGAAAGATCCACTGGATTTTTACATTCTGGACAGATGCATAATAAACCTACGATTGAACTATTTTCTGAAATCATAATACTTTTAATACTATCCAAAAAAAGCTAGTATAGCAATATATGCTTACACCTCACGAAAACTATCCTGAATTAGCCAGCGCCATCGGAGTATCAACTATCTATCTCAAACGCGAAGATTTAAACCATTATGGATCACATAAAGGACGTTCAATACCGTTCATGATTGACCATTATTATAAAATTGGAGACCGAAAGTTTGTTATTTCCTCCTCCGGAAATGCAGCACTGGCTGCAGTCATTCATATTCAAGAAATTAATAAAAATATTTCTGAACCTGTCGAGATTGAAGTCTATATCAGCCATCGCATTCCTACATACAAACAAGAAAAACTTGAGGCATATGCCAGTCCGCATATTCGTATCATGATCAAAGAACATCCGCTTCACGCCCTTACCCAAGCTGTTCAAGAAGGCTACCGTAGTTTACGACAATCAGTCGATGATATTGCTCTGACCGGATATTCTTCCCTTGCCGAAGAACTTATTTCAATCAAGGATATCGGTGCCATCTTTATCGGAACATCTTCAGGCACTACTGCTCAGGCTCTTGCTCAATATATGTTAAAAACGAAAACATCAGCCCAGGTGCATTTGATCCAAACCTCTTCATGTCATCCATTAGTTGACGCATTTGAATCTTCTGATACACCTGATGAGATTTCAATCGCTGATGCCATCGTAGACCACAATGCATATCGCGCCCCTGCTCTTATTCCTCTCATACAAAAAACAGGTGGTCGTGGTTGGACAGCTTCAAACGATGACATTCATGCAGCACAAGAATTAGCAGAAAAATATGCAAACCTACCTGTTTCCACCAATAGTGCCCTTTCAATCGTTGGTGCCATGAAAGCGGTAGAAATTGGATATGATATCGAAGGGATAATCGTATGCATTATTTGTGGCGATTAGACTGACCTCTTTATCTACAACCACTTCACCGCCTTTACAAATCGATCTCCTCTTTCTTTTCGGGAACGATCTGCTCCACCAGCAAGAAATCCAGGACTAAACAATACCCTATCCCCTTTTACTGCTTCTTCTGAAGCCAAAACTACTGCCTCTTCGATCGATGGTACAGAGTAAATTTTCATATCCTTAATCGACATCAATGCTTTTCGTTCTTTCATTGTTCCACTGCCGGGAAGTAAAATAACCATATGTATCATTTCAGGAAATAATGTATACAACGTTCGATAATCACATCCATTTTCCCCACCACCAAAAACTAATATCATGTTTTTTTCTCCAGCCAAAGCATGTAGTCCTATTTCGGTGGAACAGGAAAAGGTCGAGGCTGTATCGTTATAAAATTCAACATGTTTTACCTTACGCACAAACTCCAATCGACCTTTGAGTGGTTTCCATTTTTCCAATACATCTCGAATAATATCCGTGGATACCTTGAAGATAGAGGCTACCTCGAGTGCCAGAGCGGCATTTTCCCGATCGTGATGACCCATACCATTGAATTCCCAATCCGCTGGAACAGAATCTGATTTCGTGCGGAACATTTTTGCACGAGCGTGAAAACCGTCTGCATGAATTGCATCGATAACTTTGTCACTACCAATAATAAAATTGTTATAAGTTTGATATGACAAAATCTCAAACGGTGATTTTGTATATCCCATCGAAGGTACGCTAGTCAAAATGGCAATATGAGGACTCATCCGTAATGAATAAAGTTCAGATAGCATCGCTTGTTCGATACGAATCAATACTATGTCATTGCTCTGGACCTTCGTAATATGCACCAAAATTCCCCCTTCTGATTCAGGGTCAATAGTAAACAAATGCTGCTCAGCACGCGCACCACAGACGCTCTGTAGCATAGGCGTCAGCATACTCATCACCGTGGATTTACCTGCAACACCGATGATACCCACCACCGTCAGTGCTGGGGCTAATCTGAAAAATAGTGTTTCTGGATATTCAATAGGGATTTTATTTTCCTGAGCTTGTGCCAAAAATGATGATTCTCGCGGATATTCGTGAGATAAAATAATCACATCCATATCCAATAAATCTTCAGGAGGAATCGAGCCACAGACATAACTGATCAATCCAACTGATCGTAACAACGTAATATGACTCTTGAGACGCGATTCACTTCGTAGGTCATAAACGGCCACCAGTGCACCAGCTTTTATCAAAAACATAATATCAGTGATCATTTCCCCATGAGGACCTAGACCAATCACTGCAATACGTTTTCCTTTAAAGTACGTAAGTGAAGACATAACACTATCATAACTAAGCGTTAGGATTGGAGCAAGGATGGCTTACTTTCCGGAGGCGAGGCCTCCGGAAACACCTCGGACAATCAACTTTTTTACTTTAATCATTTCCTGCAACATAGCCTGAAGTTTTACAGTATCTACCGCATCAAGATCGGCCTCTACGATAAGATGTGACAATCTTTTCATAAATATCCCATATAGATCATGGAAATATTGTTCCAATACTTCGCGTTCATTTGGTGTAGGAACTTTTCCCGGTTTACTTGAAGGACTATCAAACACACGGAGAATTTCGTTTGGACGATTGATCCCTCCATAAATCAACGGTTCATGCCTTAAAATACCGTCAAGTGACGGTGACACTAACATATAATCTCGAAACATGGGTGTATTGTTATCCTTAATAATTGGCTCCGATACTAGTAAATGAATCTCTAGCGATAATGACATGATCAAGAACTGTGATACCAAGGATATTTCCCGCTTGAACCAATTGATTGGTGATTTCGATATCTTCGACACTGGCAGAAGCTTCTCCTGAAGGATGATTGTGTGCTAGTACAACTGCCGCAGCATTGCATTCGATGGCAGGACGAAAGACTTCACGTGGATGAATGATGCTGGAATTGATAGTACCAATAGAAATAACCTCATCACGGATCAGACGATTGTGACTGTTGAGATAGAGTCCACGTAAATGTTCCTTTGGTAAGTTCTTCATATCTTGAAGATATGCATATGCATCGGCGGCACTGCGAATAACAGTAAATCCGGATTGCGTGCGGTCATACATACGACGACCCAATTCGCCCACCGCAACAATGATACAGGACTTGCCCATAGGAATATCCATATCCTCTGATAATTTCTTTGGATTACGTTCGGCAAGAATGCTCTTTTCACCATATTCACGAATGATACGGTTGGACATTTCGATCACATCTTCTTTTGTTGTACCGATCGTCAAAACGACTGCCAAAAGTTCTTGGATACTAAGAGCTTCCGGACCTTGAGTAATCATTTTTTCGCGCGGCCGTTCCTCTATCGGAAGATCGTGGATAGTAAGAACATATTCACGTGAAGAACGATTGACTATATGCGCGGTTTTAGGAATAGCGTATGTGTTCATAGATTAATAATTGGCAGGTATCAAAAGTATACCAAGATGCTGGCATCATACAAGATCACACACTACAAAAGTTGTTTCCTAATGGCAAAAGTATAAACTATAGAGTCTCCACAAGGATCATATTGGTTTCTGAAGCGGAACCAAACGGTATACCAGCTACGATAATAACTTTATCATCTTTTTTTGCTAGTTTATTTTCCAAAGTAACAGTACGAACCATAGTCATGATCTCTTCATTCGTCTTGAACGTAGGAACAAGTATTGGATAGCAACCAAAAGATAGCACTATCTTGTTAAGATCCTCTTCTTTATCAGAAAGAACCCAGACTGGTTCAGCAGAACGATATCGGGCAATCATACGGGCAGTTTTTCCTGAACGCGTTAGAGCAACGATTATAGATGCGTCAATGTTGTTGGCAGCACGAACGGCAGATTGAGAGACAACATCGGTTACTCCATGAGATTCTTCGTATTCAGCAATTGAATCCGCAGTGTATATCTCTTTTTCAATACGACAAGCAACGCGAGTCATCATTGATACTGCTTCTACTGGATACAGACCCAAAGTTGTTTCTTCAGAAAGCATGATTGCATCAGTACCGTCGATAATCGCATTTGCAATATCGGATACTTCAGCGCGAGTTGGGACCGGACTCTTAATCATTGATTCGAGCATCTGAGTCGCAGTGATCACTGGCTTACCAACTGCATTACATTTTGCAATCAAAAGTTTCTGAGCAATCGGAACTTCTTCGGCAGGAATTTCGATAGCCAAATCACCTCGAGCAACCATCAAACCATCGGTCACCGCGATAATATCATCTATGCAATCCAACGCTTCTGGAGTTTCGATCTTTGCAATAATATGCGCACGTGAACCAGCCGCAGTGAGAATATCACGAAGTTCAATCACATCACTCGCGCGACGTACAAATGAAAGAGCAACAAAATCGACTTTATTTTTAATACCAAACTGAACATCTTTCTTATCTTTTTCAGTAAGTGCACTGATAGAGAGATTTGCACCAGGAACATTTACCCCTTTGCGACCAGACAATGCACCGCCAACAATAACTTTGGTGATAATGTCATTCCCTTTGACCTCAAGCACTTCGAGACGTTTGGTACCATCGTGGAGCATAATTGCACCACCGATTTTGACTTCTTTTGGTAACAATGGGTAATTGACGTGAACACGATCAGCGGTACCTTCGATTTCATCGGTAGTGAGAGTAAATGTCTGCCCTTCGGTAAGAGTAATACTCTTATCCTTGAATGTTCCAATACGGATCTTTGGGCCACCCAAATCCTGGAGGATAGCCACACGCTTGTTACTCTTTTTCATCATCTCACGGAGATTATCAACACGCTGCTGATGTTCAGCGAAATCACCGTGCGAAAAGTTGAGGCGCATAACGTTCATACCTGCATCAACGAGCTGAGTGAGTTTTTCGAGACTTTCAGTAGCTGGACCAATCGTACATACAATCTTTGTTTTTTTATCGAAGTTCATAGTTTTTTACAAAATAATAGAACTCCTAGTCTACAGGAATGTTACTCAAGAATCAATAAAAATGTAGAAATTATATTGCTATAGGTTTTGGATTAACCGGATAACGTGAAGGGTCAATCGTACGTTTGAAACACGTATTCCCTGCTTCATGATTCCATTGTTCATCTTTTATACCTGAATAATATGGAGGATAAGCAGGATATGCCATATCTACACCTCGATCATATCCAAAACCACCTCTTCCTTTAACATCTTGATAAGGTTGACTGAATGTCGCACACAAACTAAATGTAGTTGAAGCGCTCTGAGTATATCCGTACGCATCTTTTGTTTCAGGATCCACAGGAACACTGAAACCACTGATAGGATCGTTGAGATTGGTAAGAACCGTAGGAATAATTCCTTTGGTTTGCCAATGATTGATAATTTGCCATTGAATGTTCGTCAAATCACTGATACGTTGCTGATCGAAACGAAGATCGCGCTGTTTAGCAGGAGAACCAACAGCAAGGAAACCAGCAACTATCGCAGTAAGAACAAGAATAATACCCAGCCATGCATTGAAACGTTTGGCGACGGTAGCATAATGATACTTGTCATACAGATCAAAGAAATAGTATATACCGATCGCGCCTGCCACAAAAATAATGACAATTACCTTATATACAAAGCGACTACTGATTTCCCCACTTAGATATACATTAATCAATGTAATCAAATTACCAATCATCAGAATCGTTGCCAAGAATATAGTGAGATAAGTACGCCAACGACGGATCCACATTTCTTTTTTTTCTGGAACAATTGCAATATCACGAATAATCATCCATTCTATAAGATACAAGACTGGTACTAATACAATCAGCATTGAGATCGGCCAAGCTACTGAACCGGAATAAAAATACCCAGCCAAAGTATCAGGATTGAAATAATTGATAACACTAAATGCAAGATTGATAAGCGAACCGACGACAGCATACAGTGCAACTGTAGCGGTCAGATGAAAGAAAAAATCCTTCGGTGTAGTTTGTGTATTCATAATGTAAGTATATCATTTTAGACGTTTGAATCACTATATTTCTTACACACATATATAAAGGCAGGTGGAATATTACGAACTTCATAGCCAATAATTCGCACACTGAATAAACGCCTGACATGACGCAAGCTTGCTAAAAAATATTGAAATTGAATATATTGTCCCGTATCACTGAGAGCTTGGTGAATTTCTGTTAAAATCCCCTGTCGCAATACATAGGTAAAATTACCAATAGGTAATCCTGAAACAACGTAATCAACAGTATCTATATGTATCTTTTTTAAATGATCATTCAAACGTAATGCATCATCCTCTATGATAAACACTCGTGAATCGTTATATATCTTACGGAGATGTTGAGCAAAAACAGGGTTTAATTCAAATACAATTAATTGCCCGTCCGCAGGTAACCGTGATAAAAGCTCTCGAGTAAATACACCCTGCCCTGCACCCAATTCCACAATACGGACCCTTTTTTTCATTATCACCGACTCGAGCATTTGTTGCGTCAAAAAAGGTGAACTAGGAAAAAGAGAACCTTGTACTATAAAGCCTTTCAGCGCCTCCTTGAAAAATAACCACATGTGCGCGCACTAGGGGTCGAACCTAGGACCTTTCGAGTATCAGTCGAATGCTCTACCAACTGAGCTATGCGCGCATAAAAAACAGTCTAGCAAAATAGAACCAAAAAATCTAGAACCTAGAAAAGGTGACTGACCAATTTTCTTGGTGGTCACGGGGAGACTCGAACTCCCAAGGATTGCTCCATACGCTTCTGAGACGTACGCGTATACCAATTCCGCCACGTGACCATGTATAATTTAAACATTCTCTTTATGCTACGATACTTCGAGACAGACGGCAATATAAAAAATGTTTATTTATTTACCAAACAAAAAAGCGTTACCGGGAAATCCAACAACGCTTCTTAATAGTTTTTAGTGTTTGCTATACCATATGGTAAAAACCCAAACGAAAAGACCTGTCAACGGCAAGTCTATATATAGCCAAATTAAAAATTGACCGAAATCACTCAGTCCGCTAAACCATTTAAGAAACCTTCTGAAAATGGTAAGACTTTTTGTGAGCCGATCGCATTCTTTGGGATTATAAACAACACCATCAATAAGAATTATATTTTCCATAATCCAATTCCTTTTGGTTGTTGCGGCATGCCTTAGCCACTATTTATCTAGACAGATAGTATCATATACTATAACAAAAGTCAACTGAATGATATTGAAGGAGTTACACTTATACATAAAGACTACTTACTAAATAAAGGAAGTTTCACAAAAAATGAACTTCCTTTACCTTCTCCTTCGGAATGAGCCCAAATACGACCATGTTGCTTCTCGATAATACTTTTTGCTACAAATAGACCTATACCCAAACCTTCAGTGTCAGCCAAACGCGCCTTATCACCACGATAGAAACGAGTGAACATTTGACTGAGAGTATCCTTGGACATACCGATACCATTATCTCTTATTTCGATAATTCCATTCATTGAATCCGCATCAATATAAGCACGAATGTACACTGTGCCACCGACCGGAGTGTAGTTGAGAGCATTATTAAGGATGATTTCCAATACTGGAGCCACCTTCTCCTCATCTGCAAATATGACAAAATCTTCTGGAATATTAAATTCAATCTTAATGTGTTTCTCTTTCATTTCTATCATATAATCTGGTTTCATCTTGTCGAAAATTTGTTGAATACGAAGTGAGGTTGGTCGATAGATAAATCCACTTGAATCACCATTGGAAAGTTGCGAGAGTATATTGGTGAGCTCAAGTAATTGCCTCTCTGATTGAAAAATAATGTCAGCAAATTGCTTCTTTTCCGTAGGTATATTTTTTTCAATCTCTTCAGTAGCCCAACGAATACGAGTAAGTGGTGTCCTAAACTTGTGCGTAACTACCGTAATAAACTCATATTTTGCAATATCTGCCTGTCGAGCCTTCCTCCATACGTACACACCTCCACCACCAAGCAGTAAAGACGTGAAAAATGAATTAAACCACGTTGGCACATTGTTGAATGTTCCAACCAGATAATTACTCAATACATTGTTGAGAGTGACTGTAGCACCGATCAACGTAATCACAGCTGCATAGACGAATGCCTTTTTTGCAAAAATACGTATATCGAATACCTCGTATTGTAGAATTGCATAGACAATCACGAGCGGATAGAAACCGAATATTGCAGATAGTGCCGGATTAAATGGTATATCAAAGACCAATAAGAATGCTGTTGTGCCAAAAATGTAAGCATAAACCATTGCATAAAGAATATACTTGTATCTATTCTTACTGAGCTGATCTTTTTCCTGACGATACGCAATAATTAGTTGTGAGAAATGATATATAGAAACCACAAGGAACCAGAAAAACATAACATAATAAAGAGGCCCTGGTTCGTAGTAATATGGCAAATACAATTTTGGAACCGATGTAACTAGAAACATCCGTGGCCAGATCAGACAAGCAGTTAGTATACCGAGGCCTGTAACATAAACTGTACGTAATGCAATAATCTGCGTCTTCTCTTTACCAATCAAACCGAGGAACCAATGAGTCATGAATATACCAATAAAAATATCGGATAAATTAAACATGAGTATCGAACGTGACAATTCAGCAGTAGGAGCATTGACACCGAGAAGATGCGAGAATTGAAATACTGATACCGCAATACTCGACAAAGCAAAGGTAGTCACAGTGATATTTCTCTTGTGACGAGTCGAGAAGAATACCATGATAGCAATACCCACATTGATCAAACCCCCCAGAAGAAAGAAAATATTATGAACAAAAAGTTGGATATTCATCGAAAAAGGATTAATACTTTTTATTATAACATTGTATGTAAACAAAAAAACCACCCCTCAATACGTTCGGGGTGGTTTTTTTGGTCGCCAATTGGCGAATAGTACTCTTTATTTTGTTCCGTTCGTCCATGAGCATTTCAATTGATAATGCCCATGTGTGTCGGGTATCTTCCCCGACTAAGCGCTCCCGTTGAAGGTGGAGAGCGATAACCCCATCTCGATGCCCTTACGGGATCGAAAAGATCGACTATAAGTTGATTCCGATTTGCATCGGAATAACGGTTGATTCTTTGAAATATTCCACGAGCAGCTTCCGCTACCCGTGCCTTGTTACGACTTACCCCCTGTCATCGAATTTGCCGTAGGCCCGCACGAGGCGAGATTTTGGGCACCTCCGACTCCCTTGGGTTGACGGGCGGTGAGTACAAGACTTGAGAACGTATTCACCGCAGTATAGCTGACCTGCGATTACTAGCGATTCCGGCTTCATGAGGTCGAGTTGCAGACCTCAATCCGAACTGACGCATCTTTTCTAAGGGTTTGCTCCACCTTACGGTATTGCGTCCTGTTGTAGATGCGATTGTAACACGTGTGTAGCCCAGGGTGTCAGAGGGCCATGCTGACTTGGCGTCATCCCCACCTTCCTCCCAGCCCGGAGCGCATAAGTATAAACTTTTGCTCTCTGGGCTGGGCGGTCTCGTCTGACACTTATAACAGACAACAGGGGTTGCGTTCGTTACCCCACTGAAGGGAACAGTTCAAACCACGAACTGACGACAGCCATGCAGCACCTGTCCAGATGCCTTGCGGCTACCAACGTTTCTGCTGGTATTCATCTGGATTTCTAACCCTGGTAAGGTTCTTCGTTTAGCGTCGAATTAAACCACATGTTCCACCGCTTGTGCAAGTCCCCGTCTATTCCTTTGAGTTTCAACCTTGCGGTCGTACTACCCAGGCGGATCTCTTATCGCGTTTGCTTGGCCTCGAAGAGGGTCGATACTCCTCAAAGCTAGAGATCATCGTTTAGGGCGTGGACTACTGGGGTATCTAATCCCATTCGCGACCCACGCTTTCGTGTTTCAGCGTCAGGAAACGGGCCAGTCTCTTGCCTTCGCTTTTGGTGTTCCCCATGATATCAACGCATTTCACCGCTACACCATGAGTTCCAGAGACCTCTCCCGTCCTCTTAGCTTTGCCGTTTCCTCCGCGAGCTCTCGGTTGAGCCGAGAGATTTTACAGAAGACTAACAAAGCCGCCTACACACCCTTTACGCCCAATGATTCCGGATAACGCTTGAAGCACTCGTATTACCGCTGCTGCTGGCACGAGTTTAGCAACTTCTTATTCTCCAGGTACCGTCAATAACTTCTTCCCTGGCAAAAGGAGTTTACGTTCCGAAGAACTTCATCCTCCACGCGGCGTCGCTCCGTCAGGCTTTCGCCCATTGCGGAAAATTCTCGACTGCAGCCACCCGTAGGTGTATGGGCCGTGTCTCAGTCCCATCGGTGGGGGTCAGCCTCTCAGCTCCCCTAGGTGTCATTGCCTTGGTAAGCCATTACCTTACCAACTAGCTGATACCGAACAAGCCGCTCCTCAAGCGAAAAACTTTACTCTTACGAGACTATCGGGAATTACCCCGTCTTTCGACGAGCTATGCCCGACTTGAGGGTGCGTACTTATTTATTACTACCTCGTCTGCCGGTTGTCCGATGCCCTTGCGGGATCGAACCCCCTTGACTTGCATGCCTTATCCACGCCGCCAGCGTTCATCCTGAGCTAGGATCAAACTCTTAACTATAAGCGAACGGAACAAAATAGAAAGTACTATTTTTTATTTTCACTGTAGTCCTAGCTCACCAAGTGTATTGAATATATACACTCTCGAAATCATTTTTGAATATTCGTTGTACTTGCACATCCACCAGAACCCCGCTAAGAGCGCTGGTGAACTAAATACATTCTCACTATTGTTTTCCAATAGTATGTAGTTTTCAAAGTACCACTGCTGTTAAGACAGCGTGTAAGCCATATTACAGGAGGCTAGAATAAAGTCAAGAGTGTTACTTGCTCGAGGCCTCGCCTCGAGGCGAGGCCTCGAGCAAGTCGAGCTACTTCCTACCTATTTTCTCAATCGTAACCAACAATGGAGAACCAATAAAAATAGATGAATAAGTACCAATTGCAATACCAATAATAAGAACGAGTACGAAATGTTGTGTCATTGGACCACCGAAGATATAGAGAATAACCAAAGCCAATAGTGTAGTAAGTGAGGTATTAATAGAACGTGTGAATGTCTGACTTACACTTTCCCCTACGATTGTTTCAAAGTTTTTATGAGATACATTATGACGAATATTTTCACGGACACGATCGAATACCACTATAGTGTCGTGTACAGAAAAACCAAGAATAACCAGAAGTGCTGTTACAAACAAGGTATCTACTTCGTATCCGGCAAAGTTACCAAGTACAGAAAAAACTGCGATGGGAATAATCATGTCATGAACCAATGCTATGATTGCGACCAATCCATATTTCCAAGATGAAACTGGTTGACTTACTTTTCTGAATACGAATGTGATATAGAGCACGATACCGAGCATAACCAAAATTACTGATAGTATTGATTTACGAAGTGCTTCGGCACCAAGTACTGGTCCGATAGAAGCAAAATTCTTTTCAACCGCAGGAGCAGTTCCATTGAGAGACAATGCATTGAGTATATCGACTTTTTCTTCTGGAGATACATCTTTCATACGAACAATGTAGCCATCAGTACCAGACTGACGAATGGAAGCTGCTGGGTCGATAGCAAAGAGAGCCGTATTAACAACCGCTTGATCTGGACGAGTGTCTGGATATGAAACCTCTACGAGAGTACCTCCAGTAAAATCAATACCAATTTTGAGTCCCCAAATAGACAACACTGCAATACTTGCAATGATTAAAACAGCTGATATGCTGTAGAATATTTTTCTGTGTTTAACAATCCACATAGTATTATATTAAGACTTAAAACCGTTACTAATCAGAAATTTCGACAATTTCGTGGTTTTGGCAGGAGCGATAGAATATAGGAATAAACGTGAAGCCGTAATAGCAGTGAACATCGAGACTAATACACCGATAATAAAGACCAATGCGAAACCAGTAATAACTGATGTGCTTCCGAAGACATAAAGAATGGTACCTGTAATGATACTCGAAGCATTAGAATCACGGATAGACAACCATGCACGAGCAAACCCTTTATGCATCGCATCTGATATTTCACTTCCACGAATCAACTCTTCTTTCATGCGTTCGAAGATCAGAATATTCGCATCAACTGCCATACCAATAGACAAGATGAATGCCGCGATACCAGTCGACGTAAGAGTGACTGGCGAAAGTGCATCTGGGATAAAGGTCATTAGGGCATATAAGCCAACTGCCACTAAACCAAAAATCCAATGGAATTTCATCGCCAAGAAAATACAGATTGCACAGAGAATAATCACTGCAGGAGAAACACCGATTTTGAATATAGCCAAATTTAGAATGATATACACTGCCAATGAAAGAACTGCCACCAAACCTGGAAGTCGGTACCAAAAAATCAGAAATAGGGCAATAATAACAAAAGAGATAATACCCGCTTTGATCCCTCCCTGTACAGCAACTTGTCCCAAAGAAGGACCGATTGTCTGACTTGAAATCAGGGAAATAGGAATTGGTAATGCGCCGTAATTAAGATCTCGCACCAAACTCTTGGCAGCATCTATAGTGAACGATCCACTGATTTGTGCGCGACCATCAAGGATTGCATCACGTAGTACTGGATATGAAATTAATTTACCGTCGAGAAAAATACCGAGGAAATCCCCTATATTATCTTTTGTGACTGAACCAAATAAATCTCTTCCTTCAGAATTAAAGGCCAAAGAAACAACCGGCTCTTTTGTGGTCGGATTAAATTCCAATGTAGAGCGACTCACCATACTTCCAGTAATTCCTGTTTCTTTGAATAATGACATAAATGCTCCATTTTCTTCAAGGGTACTGGTAGTACTCGATGCATTGAATGTTTGAATATCGTTAGCTTTGGCTAAACGGAATTCAAGACGTGGAGTCGCACCGATGGCTTTTACCGCATCATCGATATTGGTAACACCCGGTAATTCGATAATGAGCCGATATGCTGCATCTGCACTACTAAGAGAAACAGCTTCTTCTGTCTGCACCAATGGCTCACTAACACCAAAGAGATTCACCCGACGTTCAACAACATCGCGCAATGAAGACATTGAATCGGAAATATCCGTTGGTGAAATCTTGGACACATCGGCTTGATAGACGAGATGAGTACCTCCGGAAAGGTCCAGACCGAGATGAAATGGTCGTGTTCCTTCGATATTTGAAACATACACCCAATAACCAATAAGGACAGCGAATATAATCAAAAATACAGCTCGGGCTCGATTTTTTAACATAATGCGGTTTATTATAGCGACAAGTGAGGATTTGTAAATGGACCCTTCAGTACATTTACACAATCCGAACGCAGGCGCTATATTAGCGAAGCGAATATAGCCAAGCGAGGATATGTCCAGATTGCGAGAACAATATTCGAGCGTTGCCAACTCTACACCCCCTGTCGAGATATCAAAGCCTTAAGCGTCTGAAGGGCAATGCGAATATCAAGAAGTAATGAACGATTTTTAACATAGAAAAGATCGTATGATAGTTTATCACGAGTATCGTTGACTGCAACCGCATGATGAGGATGTGCATGATGAGAAATTTGTGCCCAACCAGAAAGACCCGGTTTGATGAGATGTCGAGCATTGTAATACGGAATTTGTTCTTCATAGATCTTGGTCAATGCTGGTAATTCTGGACGAGGACCAATCAGTGACTGATCGCCTTTGATAACACTCCATAACTGAGGTAATTCATCGATGCGAGTCAAACGAATAAATCTACCGACACGAGTTACTTTTAGTGTTGTTTGACCGTCACTACGATGATACTCACCAGAATCATTGGCAGTCATACTACGAAATTTGACCATAATGATGATTATATTATTTTTTCCAACTCGCTTCTGAGTCACAAACATAGGTCCACCATCTTCAATCTTGATGGCAATGTATACGAATGGATATATGAATAATGAAATCAGACCGAGTATTCCGGCAATTATAATATCCATCAATCGCTTGAGGGTATCGTAAATATATCTGATACCCAAAGCTGTGCTCGAATGCTCGATCAACCAACGTTCACGAACCATTGAGAGTGGAATACGATCAAATACACTTTCATACAAGCGACTTGCATCGATAATTTGAATACCAGAAAAAATCAAGGAGTATAAAAAAGGAATAGTTGATTCCACATTTTTATTATTCAAATCTGCCACAATAATCGTGGCATTGGTACGTTTTACCGCAGAAGAGAGTGCGGTTACTGTTTCGGCAACCGAAACCTTTGTATTTATGTATTCCTTAAAGGAAAATCCGTATCTGAATCCAGCATTGATTTCATAATTCAAATTATTGATTGCATCTCCATCACCAATCAAAACCGCATCCTGCTTACGATTGATACTAAAGATCGGAAACATCACCATTCTCCACAAGAAGAGCATAACGGTTGATACCAATAAATAAATAAAGAGGTTTGCTTTTGGTGCAATAGCCACTGGAGCAAGGTAAAAGAAAACTATACCTAGAACAGTATTGATAACTTGAACACTCAAGAGAAGACCTACAATGCGAGTCTGAATAAGGCCGATTCTTTTGTCATAGAGTCCAGCAATAAAGCTGATGAGAATAAAACCTGTCCACAGGATTAGAAAAGAAGGTATATGCTCGACAAGGAGCATGCGAGTCGGCATTTCCCCATGACGAATAGCCAGACTAATAATCAGAGAAAAGATGTGCACAATGACATCTCCGACAACTAAAATGATAATTCCCCTTGGACTCGAAAAACGATTCATGAGCAATACCTTACCATGGATTTAAGATTATTTCAAGCACATAAATCCCGAGGCCTCGCCTCGAGGCGAGGCCTCGGGATTTATTGCGTTAAAGTGGCTAAAATGCTACCTTAAATGGTAATGAAGATACTCTATCTGATAACCAAATCAAACTGGGGTGGAGCCCAGAGAAATGTCTTTGATCTCAGTAAAGCAATGAAAGAAAAGGGACATGATGTGGCTGTTGCATTAGGTGGTGAAGGTATTCTACGTAAACATTTGGAAGATGCTGGTATATATACCCATTCGATTGGTAGTATGAGAAGGGATATTTCTGTTGGCGAAGATGCTGGCTCTATCAAGGAAATCTTCTCGGTTATCCGTCATCGCAAGCCAGATGTGCTTCATGTACACAGTGCCAAAGCGGCAGGTCTCGGTGCACTTACAGGTCGCATACTAGGTGTCAAAAATATTGTATACACGGTGCATGGTTGGGCTTTCAACGAGAGTCGCCCTTTTCATCAACGAATTGTTATTATATTTTTTTCCTGGCTGACTATTCTTTTATCACACAAAGTAATCGTTCTTTCTCAATACGAATACAATCAAACACTTCGATTCCCCTATGCAAAAAATAAAGTATTTCTTATTCCACTTGGGATACAAGCTCCAACTTTTGTATCAGTAGATGGCGCAAAACAAGCGATCAGTAAAATGATAGGAATGAGTATTACTGACTTCAATAAGAAAACAGTAATTGCAGTCATTGCCGAATTACACCCGAACAAAGGACTAAACTATTTGATCGAAGCACTCCATAATGTCATTATACAATATCCAAATGTATTATGTATCATTATCGGAGATGGACAGGAAAGATCCAATCTTACCGACCAAATAAAGGAACGAGCTCTCGGAGATCATGTTCACATTATTGGCTATCTCGAAAATGCTGCGGAATATCTCAAAGCATTTTCGATGCTAGCTTTACCTTCAATCAAAGAAGGTTTGCCGTATGTTCTATTTGAAGCAGGATTTGCGTCCCTCCCTGTTCTCTCGACAACTGTTGGAGGTATTCCTGAAATCATCGAGGATATGAAATCTGGCATCCTAGTTCAATCAAAAAATCCCCGCGAACTCACTCATGCACTTTCCTTCATGATCGAACAACCCATTGAACGAAAAAAATACGGAATAGCATTACGAGAACGCATACTCCGTGATTTTTCTTTTGAGAAGATGATAACTGAAACCGAGAACCTCTACCCTATTCAAAACAAGTAATATTACCAAGTAAGAATCACGCGACCAGCAGCACCCTGTTTAGCTTCTGGACCCTTTTCACCAGTAACTAATTCATTACAAAGATCATTTCCGGAACCACCAGGGACTACAGCAGGGTAACAGTACTTCCAACCACCAGGTGCAGATCCGCCTCTTATAGTGTAATCATATACTGCTCCAGCTCCACCACGAGGAGCAGTTGCTCCTTCATTGGGTGGAGCATAACTTCTGTTTATAACAAATGTTCCACTACTTCCGACGTTATCTTGATTACCACCAGCAGCAATAGTCGTAACTCCAGAAAAAGCAACATTGAAACTCGATCTTCCTCCTGTTGCAGCTGTTCCCACTCCTACCGCATATGATGAACCTGGAATAACTGTGTTCTGATGTGTGTAGGCATAACTTCCTGAACGTTTTGCACCTCCAGCACCCCACATTTCGATATTAACCTTGGTGACTCCTGCGGGAGCTGTCCATGTACCACTCGTTGCAAACACTTGCATAGCTTGATTGATGGAAGCAGCTGAAGGTTGCCATGCAACGGTTCCTGCCGTATCTACCGCAGCAAGTACACTACCTGGAGTGACTGCAGCAGCAGATGGCTTATAAATAAAATTACCGAAAGCTGCGAAATTTCCTACGGAAAGGCCTCCGATGACTGCATTGGTCTCACTAAGACCAACCTTAAGAGAACCGAGTTTTTTCTGCAAAGTACTGCTAACGTTAAGAGGAGCATCACATCCCGGATTACCAGAAATACAATCAGGAGGTCCTGCAAGAGGTGCGGTCCATGTCCCTGTCCCTGTCCCTGTCCCTGTTTGAGCAAATACACTGATAGCAAATGCTCCAAGAGAAAGACCAACGATGGTGGCGATTTTATTAATTGTGGATGAAGTGTTTTTCATACTGTATATGTTATTAAAATATTAATTTCCTGAATTGACCCTCTCGATAATTGAAGCTCTCTCTGCACTCTCTTCTGCAGATAGAGTGGTCGCCGAAGATGTGTTGGTTTTTTTGATGATTTCTCCTCTTCCCCGTGCTTCTTCTGGGGACACAAGTACTTCTGAAGGTTGATTAACTTTCGAAATGATTTCTTCTCGAGAAGTATCCACTACCACAGGCGCAGGAATAATCTCTTTTTCTCTATTTCCCCACCAATACACAAAACCAATTATCAATGCAACGAATGCTGTAAGCAGTGCGCCATTGATAATTTTGTGATGGTCTTGTGGACGAATATCTCGGGTTGAGGGAAGAATTTGTGGATTTAAAAAAGTATTTTTAGCCATGTATTTTCAAAATTCAATATAGGTATTCTATCATACACATAAAAATTACTTCTACCCTGTTGGTGGATAAGTATATTAATGAATGCCGATAAATTCATTTTTTACTTCCGATGTATGAGCCGAACGAGAGTAACGACGCATCGACATCAATAATCCCAGAAGCACCAATTCAACCGTAAGGTGAGTACCTCCATAACTCATAAGTGGCAATGGAGTTCCAGTAACCGGCAGTAAATGCATATTCATACCTACATTTATACTAATATGTACAATAAAGTATACTGCGACACCTGCTCCAAATAGAATTTCGAAATTAGTTGCTCCACGAGCTGCATTAAAAATAATGCGCCAGACAATGATTCCGTATAAAGAAAACAGGATAAGGACGCCGGCAAAGCCCCATTCTTCAGCAAAAGCAGCGAATATGAAGTCTGTTTGATACTCAGGAAGGAATTTCAGTCTAGATTGAGTGCCATATCCCACTCCTTTGCCCCATAATTGCCCAGAGCCGACGGCAATGGTTGATTGATAGGCATTGTACCCTGCTCCTCGAATATCAGAGAGTGGATCGATGAAATTACGCACACGATTCTTTTGATATTCTTTGAAACCAAAATTCCATAGAAGAATAAATGCCACAATCCCAATTCCTACCATAGCTAGGAGATGTTTTTTTGATATACCAGAAATCATCACCATACCTAACCATATCAATGCAATAATCATGGCTGATCCTAAGTCCGGACTCATCAATACTAATGCAAAAAAAACAAATGCGTAGAAACCAGACACAAGGATATGACGTACATTCCTAATCTCAATATGCCGTCGAGAAAAGTATTTTGCCAGAATAATAACCAATGAAAGCTTGGCGAAGTCAGATGGTTGGAATGCGAAAAAACCAAAAGAAAACCAAATCTGTGCACCATGTGAAGCGGTACCGATTATAAATAAACCAAGGAGTAATACAATCGATACGATAAAGAGAGTCGTAGAAACCCATGTCGAACGGAGAAAACGAACATCAATATAGCTAATCGCAAAAAACAAACTAAAAGCAACCACAGTCCAAATCATCTGCCGTGTTGCAAAAACATTATTACCAGTAAATGAATACATAGTAATAATACCAGCAGCTATAATCGGAATAATAGCCCCAACAAGCCACCAGTCCATACCATGGCGTGCTTTGTCATTTGAAAGTCGATAATCCATCCCGCTATTCTGCCACAGGTAAGACTTCTATGGAAATTACTTTGCCTTTTCGGCTCAAGGGCCAAGTAAAAGGTGCGATAACTGATCCTTTTGGTGCAATACCGTCTATAACTGTTTTGGAGAAGCCAATCGCATTTTGCGATATATCGTATAAGATTGCATATACTGATATAGGTCCATAAGAAACAACACCTGGATTTTGTAAGACGACCGTTAGGGAAGAACTGTTCGTATCTTCGGAATATTTTTTATCACTGATAATCAATGATGCCAAAGGATCTGATTGACTTCGCCAATCGGGAAATCCAATAAATTCAAAAAATACGCGAGTAGGAATTCGTTTACCTGTATCCACTGCACGTGCAAAGACTAGAGTACTGCGTTGAGGTGGAAGAGTCGCTTCCCCTTTTTGTTCCACAATCAGGATGCCACGTGAATCGTACAGCATCATGCGATATGGTACGTTATGAGCTTCACCAGTGGCATTAGGATTGATGATATAAGCAGCTACATTGTAGAAACCAGGAGTGATTTCCTCAAATCGCGTCCATGCCACACTTGGCGACAAAAATGCACTGGCACATAGTCGACTACATGCTCCACCACAATCGACTCCCTGTTCTTTACCATTAAGGATACTATCGAAACACGTAGGTGCTTTGTAGAAAAACAAGAATGTCGGCACGACTATTGCACCAAGAATGATAGATCCTATTATCAGAGCGTATATCATTCTCCTTTTTCGAGACCAAGAAACCATATTATTGAAGGTTGATCTTATTGAGATTTTCTAGAGCTTGAGTGGAAGGAACATTTTTGGATGTGTCATTATAGCCCATTATGATCCCCACTCCCATAACTACAAGCATTCCTATAACACCAACAACTGAAAGTGCAATAAGCCAAGGACGAGTCTTATTGAAATCAGACTGAGCATGTGGAACTGGCTTGAATGCATGGAAAGACTTGAGCATAGAATATGTATAGTAAATCATAATCGGAGATACCAAACACCAATTGATGAAACTAAACACAAAAGAAAGAATGAGTGTTGAACTTGGATGTACACTCATATATATAGCCAAGTTAGTTAATGCAACTAAACTCACAGAGCCACCGACGATAAAGTAGATCAAAATACCAAGTACAACAAGCACTATATTGAATGCCACGACTATCAAAGCAATAACAAACAATCGTCCGAGAATAGGCCAAAAATGACCACGAACGTAATAAAAACTATCTGATAATGCGTGAATACCTCGATGACCTGAGATCACAAAAGAATACATTGGGAAAAGGAGGTAAACCGACAATATCATACCCGGAATAATCAGGAGAAAGAAACCACCTATGGTAGCCGTCCACATCAAAAGATAAATCCATAATACAGGCCAGAATAATTTCAAACTAGACGTATATAATTCTTTGACTGAAATAAATCTCCCTTCTTCGGTCTCCCTTATCATGCGTATAAACGAAATTGGAGCAATAATTTGGACGACCATACCACCAATACCAAACACAATAACCAAAAGAAGGAATGTGATCGTACCAAGAAAAAAACCTTTTTCAAGTGAAATAACCGAATTCAGAACAGAAAGACACGCAGGTATCAATCCAATAAACACAAGTTGCTTGAAATGTTTCTTATAAAAAGAAAAGGTTTTTTTGAGAAGATTTCCAATATCTGACAATGACCCCGCGGAATGATGAATGATATTCATAGCATAAACAATTACATAATAAATATATATCTTGATTATATCATGATTATTGAATTTTCTGTTCTGGCGACAAGCTACTTTCGCCCCGAAGGACTATCATCGCCGCAACTACGTTTCACTGCCGTGTTCGGAATGGGAACGGGTGTTGCCATAGCGCCAAATCACCAGAACACAAAATTCAATGCTCTGCATTTTTCTTACACATTATAACCATGACCTATGTAAAAATAAAACTCATGGATTCCCGCTTTCGCGGGAATAACAAAACTATGTAAGATTCAATGCGTATTCATATCTCAAACAAGTATTACATCTAAGTCTAAAAATAATAGCGACGTTCAGAGTTCCTAACGGGATGGACGGATTAGTACGTCACGGCTCAACACCTTGCGGTGCGTACACCTAACGCCTATCAACCTAGTCATCTCCTAGGAGTCTCGTAACGATACCTAATCTTGGGGCCGGCTTCCCGCTTATATGCTTTCAGCGGTTATCCGATCCGAACATAGCTGCCCTGCGGTGCCGTTGGCACGACAGCAGGTAGACCAGAGGTTCGTTCAACTCGGTCCTTTCGTACTAAAGTCAATTCCCCTCAAGTATCAACGCCTGCAGTAGATAGGAGACCAACCTGTCTCACGCTTGTTACCACATATTACTATGTGCAATGGACTATAACTTCATCACCTGATTCATGAATTAATATTCAAGATTCAAGGACTGTCGATGTTTAGTCTCTACGGGTGTTTCAAAATTGAAACTTCCCTCGGTATTATCCCATTATCAAGGGACTCTACCGATATTAATCGACTTCTCCCCTCGATCACCCTAATCGGGTTTACTCGGGGCCGCCGTGGTTGATTGATCACCCTATATCCAATCAAATATTTTTGTAAATACCCAATTGGAATTTTATCTCTTCTTACAAAGGGCTAAAATGACCCTTTGTTTTATATTAAACGAAAAATTCTCGAAGTGATTCAGACTGTCAAATATTCAATTTGCAGTCAATGTTCTTCATACATTGTTTCGATATATTCCTCAACCATTGAGCAATTAAATGCTTAACGGTCTGAACCCAGCTCGCGTACCACTTTAATTGGCGAACAGCCAAACCTTTGGGAGCTTCTCCACCCCCAGGATGTGGTGAGCCGACATCGAGGTGCCGAACTCCGCCGTCGATATGAACTCTTAGGCGGAACTAGCCTGTTATCCCTAGAGTAGCTTTTGTCCGATAATCTTCCCCCGCATCTAATACGCAGGGTCGGTTCACTTGGCTCTGCTTTCGCATCTGTTTGACACGTACGTCTCACAGTCAAGCCAGCTTGTGCCCATACACTATCGCCATGGTTTCCATTCACGGCTAGCTGACCTTAATAGGCTCCTCCGTTACTGTTTAGGAGGATAGCGCCCCACTAAAACTGTCCATCAGATACTGTCTCCCGAGGGTTATTCCCGCCGAGGTTAGAACATACATTTTTAAAGAACGGTGTTTCATCGTCGACTCCACACTCCCCAAAAGGAACGCTTCAAAGTCTACCGTCTACGCTACGCATCAAAAACGTATGTTCAATATCAAATTACAGTAAAGCTTCTAGGGTCTTTTCGTCTAACTGCAGGTAACCGGCATCTTCACCGGTACTGTATTTTCACCGAGCTGGTCTCCGAGACAGTTCTCCAGTCATTACACTATTCAACGCGTCGGAACTTACCCGACAAGGAATTGCGCTACCTTAGGATCGTTATAGTTACGACCGACATTCACCAGGGCTTATAACACTCACCATTTCGACTTGCGTCAAAACAACGGCATTATTTGACCTTCTGGCATTGGTCAAGTGTCACCCCCTATACATTCTCTTACGAGTTCGCAGGGAGCTGTGTTTTTGTTAAACAGTTGCCAGAGATACTTTCGCTGAGGCCCGTATTGCTACGGGCAAGCCTTATTCCGAAGTTACGGCTGCTTTTTTGCCGAGTTCCTTGGAGACCACTCACTCGTTCGCCTTGGTCTACTCGACCTAATCACCTGTGTCGGTTTGCGGTACGGTTCATGTGAGATTATGCTTAGAAAATTTTCTTGGAAGCGTGCTTTGTCATATTTCCCGATTGCTCGGCATTTTCGCTGCGCTTGGATACCACATTAAAGTGAGCTTCCGGATTTGCCAGGAAACACCCTCACGACACGAACGTCAAATCCAATAATGCGCATGACATACTACCCTTCGTCCTTCCATCGCATCTCACACAAGTCACGGAATATTAACCGTGTATCCATCGGGTGCGGCATTCGCCATCCCCTTAGGACCGACTAACCCTTGGCTGATATACATTGCCAAGGAAACCTTGATTTTTCGGCGTGCGGGATTCTCACCCGCATTGCGGTTACTTGTACCAACATTCTTACTTCGCAACGCTCCAGTGTGGGTCACCCCTTCACCTTCAACGCAGATGCGAATACTCTCCTACCGCTCCCACACTCCGAAGAGTATGTGAGCCCTCAGTTTCGGTACGACGTTTAAGCCCCGATTATCTGCGGCGCGAAATTTCTAGATGAGTGAGCTGTTACGCTGTCTTTAAATGGTGGCTGCTTCTAAGCCTACATCCTCATTGTCGAAGAAATTTCACTACCTTAAGCGCACTGAACGTCGATTTAGGGACCTTAAATAGAGATCATGGGCTGTTTCCCTTTTGTCCAATGGAGCTTAGCCCCCATAGACTAACTGCCGGATAATTACTTTGTGTATTCGGAGTTTGATAGGTCTCGGGATCTTTCGACCTGTCAAGACCTTCCAGTGCTCTACCCCACAAAGATACGTCCGACGCGAACCCAAAAGTTCTTTCGGAGAGAACCAGCTATTACCAGATTCGATTAGCTTATCACTCCTTACCACACGTCATCCGAGAGTTTTGCACGGCTCACCGGTTCGGGCCTCCATCCGCCTTTCGGCGAACTTCACCCTGCGCATGGCAAGCTCATCTGGCTTCGGGTCTTTAGCAAACTACGAGCGCCCTATTCAGACTCGGTTTCCCTGTGACTCCGGACTCTCGTCCTTAGTCGAGCAGCTTGCTAAAACTCGTTGGCTCATTCTTCAATAGGCACGCCGTGACGGACTACACACTATATACATTATAAATAATATACACATTGTGTAGTCCGCTCCGACTCCTTGTAGGCATATGGTTTCAGATCTATTTCACCGCCCTTACCGGGCTGCTTTTCACCTTTCCCTCACGGTACTTGTTCACTATCGGTCTAGAAAAATATTTAGACTTGCCAGTTAGTACTGGCGGATTCCCCCAAGCTATTCGTGTCCCGGGGTACTTAAGAATAGAGACAAAGAAGGTTTTTTATTTTAACCTAAGGGACTATCACCCTCTGGGGCCGAGCTTTCCAACTCGTTCAGCTAATAAAAAACTTTGTAACTTCTCTGCCAATTCTAAATAAATAGAATAGCACGTCTCTACCTTGCAACCCTCATCGTATTGCTACGATAAGTTTAGTCTCCTCCGCGTTCGCTCGCCGCTACTGACGGAATGCATTTTTGTTTTTATTCCTCCTGGTACTGAAATGTTTTACTTCCCAGGGTACGCTTCCAGAATTTACATCTGGATCATCAGGTTTTACCCGATGGGGTTTCCCCATTCAGAAATCTTCGGATCAAAGGTTGCTCGGCACCTCCCCGAAGCGTATCGCCGCCACGCCACGTCTTTCATCGCTTTTTCTAGCCAAGGCATCCACCATACGCCCTTTAAAATTCCCGTTAGGAACTCTAAAAATCGCTTATATGCTCTACACCTACATGCTTTTAACTTAATTTGAGATATTCAGTTTTCAAGTTTCAATCGTTCAGTATTCGCCAACTGGCGAAGAAAAACCGCTTCATTAAGCGGCTATAGCTACGCCCCATCACCAATTGACGAAGAGTGTGGCTATGGCCGTTGAGTGGATTGGTATTTCTTAGTAAACATTCAGGAGTAACAAGTAGTATACTCGGAGGTTACTATATGTCAATAGTTATATCTATTTGTGGAGAACTTGTGGATAAAAAAGAGCCCCTTTTGAGGCTCTTTTTTATCCCGAATATTCGGAAGAACTTTTTTAGTCTTTCTCTATAACATGAGAAGTTGTTTTCTCGATCCACTTTTGCGCAGCATCTTTGCCACCAAGACCAAATGCAAGACCAAGTGCTAATGCAGCACCAGCGAAGACTGCAGTTAGAACCATTTGGATAAGAGCTGGAGCGATACCGAGAGTGATCAGAGCGGTAAGAAGAGCAAATATCCAAATAGACCATTTGGTAATGCGTCCCAAAAGCTCTGCAGAACGAATGTGACCAGCATGAGCGCTCGCAATAACCAATTTCTGCATTGCATTTGCTACAACGATAGCAACCATCAAAATAAGGACGGCAACAATGACGTGTGGGAGATAATTTACAACCTGACGGAGGAATTCATTGACTTCATCGAGACCAATAACATCAAAAGCTGAAGTAAGAAATACAATCACTACAAACCATTTAACCAACATACCTACAAAAAAACCTGAATTCAAATTGTGACCAGAGCGCTTTACGACTTCTTCAAAACCTGCACTCTTGAGCATAGCATCAACCTTGAGGGCTTTGAAAAGACTTTCAACGAGTTTTTCGATGAGAGCAGCTAATACCCAACCAATAGCAAATATAATAAGAGCAATAATCAAATTTGGTACAAAACCTAAAACACCGCCCCATATCTCATAGAGTGACCGAGTAAACACATCACCCCAATCCTCAATAAAAATCATAAAATTATTATT
>Ga0163150_10000463_pt1 | contig 76637 bp, 50 predicted proteins | sample OliLakLV19P2IB_FD_148628 | JGI IMG/M metagenome (GOLD analysis project Ga0163150, IMG submission 148628) | Freshwater microbial mat bacterial communities from Lake Vanda, McMurdo Dry Valleys, Antarctica - Oligotrophic Lake LV.19.P2.IB | ecosystem: Environmental > Aquatic > Freshwater > Lake >... | reverse complement strand
GCAGCTGCACCTGTTGGTGAGCCAACTCGACGTGCTCGATACGAAGACCATTGACGCCGAGCAGAAGTCCGCGTGATATTGTGAACGTCGGTGGAACCGGCTTTTCAACTAACGGAGGGACATTCTCCCGGCAGAAGGATTATAGGAAGTAGGAAAAATATTTTGTTGGGAACCATTGTTATAGAATCCGTTCCCCGAAGAACCAACTCCCACAAAATTACCGCCCAGATTCGCGCCGGTAGTCTGTGGACCAGTAACTAACGTATCCACCGTTCCTGTCGCACGATTCCAGCGGCGCACGCTATTTGAGGATCCCAACTGCCGATTCAAATAAATATTTCCCTGTGCATCCAATCCCACCGCTTGGCTCGTTCCTGCAAGAGCAAGCAAGGACGACATAGTGCCGGTTTCATGCTTGAAACTCGATTGAACCTCGCTCGCGTTATGCGCCCAACCTACAATGATGGAGCCGTCATCGCTAATGGCGGTTGCGCGGGATTGTGAACCACCGAGGGTTCCTAAATCTTGAATGGTGCCGTTGGCTCTGCGAACGGCGGCTTGGTTGGTGGAAAGTTTGTAACCGACGATGTCGCCTTGGCCGTTGCCGGACTGGGGGACGAAGTCAGCGCCCAGGTCCTGCATATATATAGTGGCGCCGAAGGAGGCGACTGAGAAAACTAGAACTGCCAAGGCAACGACGGACTTCAACATCACCTGCATGGTCGCGCACTCGGGAAACTTGCTCTGGAATGACAACTGGGGCGACTCGTAGTATAACCGAGGCCGTGGGAAGTTGCCAATTTTGGCGGAGGCCCTACAGGATCATTGAAAGATTGAAATCTGTGTGGCATGCCCCCTGAGGTCTTCCGAAGCGGGCATGTTAAAAAAGGTCCTAGAAACATGGCTGCGTCGGAGTACCTCCGGAGCCATGCCACGCGATAGGGCCATACCTAGCCGGACCGCCACGCGATCCGGTTATGAGAAGTATTTAAAGTGGTGGGGATAGATACGGTGGCGAAGAAGAAACAGAACGATGACGCTGAGTTGTGCTTTGAGGATGCGCTTAAGGAGTTGGAGGCGATTGTCGGCAAGCTCGAAGGGGGCAAGCTGGGCCTTGAGGAATCGCTCGAACAATACGAACAGGGCGTGACACACTTGAAGCAGTGTTATCAGCAGTTGCGGCACGCGGAACGGCGGATCGAACTGGTCAGCGGACTGGATGCCGATGGTAAGGCCCAAGCGGTTCCCTTCGACGAGGAGGACGATGATTCCTTAGACGCAAAAGGGGAGGCCCGTGGTCGTCGCCGCACCACGGCCACGAATACGGCCAAGAAGCGCCCCTCTGCGAGTGAAGTGGACGATGAATCCTCGCTCTTTTAGAATGAGGATAATGAATACCACGACCCGATCCCCAGGCACGAGTAGTTTTCGAGAAGCGGTCGACGCCGCACTTGCCGAAGCAACTCAATTCGCGGCCGATTGTCCCGACCAACTTCGTGAAGCGATTCGCTACAGTCTGTTGGCACCCGGCAAGCGATTGCGGCCCCAGTTAGTGCTGATGGCGTGCGAGGTGTGCGGCGGCGATTACCACCAAGCGCTACCCGCCGCGGTGGCCGTGGAAATGATTCACGCCTATTCGCTGGTGCACGACGATCTGCCCGCGATGGACAACGACGATCTCCGCCGGGGTCGGCCCACCTGCCACAAGCAATTCGACGAAGCGACCGCAATCTTGGTGGGCGACGCATTGCAGGCGCGCGCCTTTGAAATGGTCGCCGCAGAGGTGCAGCCCCCAGAATCCGCGGCCCGCTGTTGCGCAGAGCTCGCCCGTGCGGTTGGAGCTGAAGCGTTAGTTGGTGGGCAAGCTGCGGACCTGGCGAGCGAATTCCAAGAATGCTCACTCGCGGAGCTCGAAGCGATTCACCGCCGCAAGACGGGGGCGCTGTTCCGTGTGTCATTGCGTTTAGGGGCAATTATTGCCGACGCCAACGATCAGCAATTGGCGGCGCTCGACGATTATGCTGATAACTTGGGACTCGCGTTTCAGGTGACCGACGATTTACTCGACATCTCCGGTAACGAAAGCAAAATGGGAAAACGATTGGGGAAAGATTCGGCGCGCGGCAAAAATACTTACCCGGCAATTCTGGGTGAGATGGCGAGCCGCGAATTGGCGGAAAAATTAATCGAACAAGCGTGTACCGCACTCGAAATTTTTGGCGAGAAGGCAACTTCACTCCGCGAGCTGGCGGTTTTTGTGAGGCATCGAAATACGTGACACAAAAATTTCTCCCGACGATTTCCGAACCGGCCGACATGCAGAAGATGTCGCTGCCCCAGCTGGAGTTGTTGGCCGGGGAAATCCGCGAGGTGCTGTGCAACCTGATCGCCTGTCGCAGCGCCCATTTTGCGTCGAATCTGGGGGTCGTGGAACTGGCCATCGCGCTGCACACGACGTTCGACTTCCGCAAAGACCGGTTGATCTGGGACACGGGCCATCAAATCTATCCGCATAAGTTGCTCACTGGTCGCTACAACGAGTTTCAAACGATCCGCACCAAGGGGGGCCTGATGGGCTACCCCAACCCGGCGGAGAGCGATTTCGATTTGTTCATGACCGGCCATGCGGGGGCGAGCCTGTCCACCGCGATGGGACTGGCGAGTGGTGATTGCTTGCTCCGCAACGACGAAAAACGACACTCGGTCGCGGTCATCGGCGACGGCGCGTTTCCCTCGGGCGTGGTGTTTGAGGCGATGAATAACGCCCGGCGGCAGAGCGACAAGCTGCTCGTGGTACTCAACGACAATCGGATGTCGATCTGCCCGCGCGTCGGGGGGATGGCCGATTACTTGGATCGGCTGCGGATGAATCCGATGTACACTGGGCTTAAGGACGAAGTGGCGAAGATTTTGAGCCGCGTGCCCTTGTTGGGTGATCCGACGGAACGATTCTTGGTGCAACTCAAGGAAGCCGCCAAGGCGGGACTCAGCGGCGGGATGATGTTCGAGGATTTGGGCTTTCGCTATGTGGGACCAATTGACGGACACAACATCGGCTTGTTGCGGAAATATATGAAGATGGTGAGCCGGATCGATGGGCCCGTGCTGTTGCATGTCGTTACGGAAAAAGGACACGGCTTTCAACCCGCCGCGGATGATCCCGTGCTGTTCCACGCCCCGCCGCAATTTGAGAAACGTGATGAACGGCAAGTGACGCTCAAGAAAAGTTCGTCGCGATCGTACACGCACGTCGCCGCCGAGGCGATTGAAGCGCAGTTGCGGAAGAACCCCCGCGCGACCGTGCTCACTGCCGCGATGTGCCAGGGGAACAAGCTGGAAAAGGTCCGCAATGCGTTTCCCGAGCGGTTCTTTGACACGGGCATCTGCGAAGCCCACACCGTGGCGTTTGCCGCGGGACAAGCAAAGGTCGGCCTGCGGCCCATCGTCGACATTTACAGCACGTTTTTGCAACGCGCGTACGATCACATTTTTCAAGAAGTCGCCCTGCAGAATTTGCCGGTGACGTTCATGCTGGATCGCGGTGGCTTGGCCGGCCCCGATGGCCCGACGCATCATGGCGTGTTCGATTTGGGTTACCTGCGCGTCCTGCCGAATCTGGTGGTGATGAGCCCCGGCGATGCGACGGAATTGCCCGCGATGCTTGATTTTGCGATGCAGTTCGAGGGGCCGTGTGCGATTCGTTATCCAAAGGCGACGGCCACCGAGATTTCGCGTGAAGCGCCACCCATCGAACTCGGCAAAAGTGAAGTTTTGCAGTGGGGCACCGACGGTTGCTTGGTGGCCTATGGTCCCCTGCTCTCTCGGGCCATGAAAGCCGCCGAGGAGTTGCGCGTGGACGGGCTCGACGTGGGTGTCATCAACGCCCGCTTCCTCAAGCCGCTCGATAGCGAAGTGATTCTCAAGGCGATTCGCGAATGTGGGTTTGTCGTGACACTCGAAGAAGCGGCGCTGGCCGGCGGGTTTGGCAGCGCGGTGCTCGAAGCCGCCGCCGATGCGGGTCTTGATGCCAGCCGGGTACGCCGGCTGGGGATTCCCGATTTCTATGTTGAGCACGGCGAGCGGGATGAGCTGCTGGCCGATCTGGGGATGGATGTGGAGAGCATTGTGCGGACGTGCCGGGGGTTGGCGGGGCGTCAAGCATCCTCTTTCGTCAAATCATAGCAATGGCCGGTAGGCTGCGGCTTTTCCAGCCGCGCAGCGGCGGCAGCGCTTAGCCGTGGGCGTGAGCCCACGGACATCAGGCAAGATGAACCCATCAGCCGCGCAGCGGCGACATACTCTCACCCAGGGCGTACCAACCATGGCCTTATACCAAACTCTATTATCACATCGTCTTTAGCACGAAGAATCGCCGACCCTTCATCGCGTACGGCGTCGAAGCCGAACTACACAAATACATTTCCGGAATTGTCCGTGGAATGGAGGGCTCATGCATTGAAATCAATGGCATGTCGGACCATATCCACCTGTTAACCATTCTGCCTCCGAAGATCGCCGTATCTGACGCCCTGCGCGTTGTCAAAGCGAACTCATCGACATGGGTTCATGAGTCAACGCCGGAGCTTGAAGGATTTAGGTGGCAGGATGGATATGCCGCGTTTACGGTGAGCAAATCACAGATAGACCCCGTTCGCAAGTATATCCAGGATCAGAAACAGCATCACGGCCAGCGCGATTACAAGGCCGAACTTTTGACACTCTTGTCACGTCACGATGTTGAATATGATGAACGCTACATCTGGGATTAGTGTCGCCGCTGCGCGGCTAGGGATATTGGAACACCTGTCCGTGGGCTGCCGCCCACGGCTAAGTGATTTCGCCGCTGCGCGGCTGAAAGCATCCGCTTCGGGGCTATGGAAAATATATGCCGCGTAGACGATCTCCATCCTGATCTCGCCGCAGTTTGCAAGTGTTGGTATGCTAAACACATGGCTACCACGAGAACCACCAAGCGACCACGGATCCTCATGCTCGCCGACGCGGATCGTCCGCGGATTCGGGAACAAGCCGTCGCGCTCCGCCCCATGGTGGAACAGCATGTTGAGGTGGTCGATTTGATCGACAACTTCGTCGCGACGGAATTGGAAACCGACAACATCGACTTCGCCATGGTGCTGGGGGGCGATGGCTCGATGTTGCGGGCCGCGCATTTGTTGGGTTATGAGCAACTGCCGATTCTTGGCGTGAATCTTGGCCGGTTGGGATTTCTGGCCGATCTGCAGCCGGAGCAACTTCCCGAAGTGCTGCCCCGCGTGGCAGCGGGGGAATACCGCGTGATCTCGCATTTGATGTTTGAGTGCGAAGTGCTGCGGAACGGCAAAGTCATCGAGCGGGCCCTGGGACTGAACGAAGCCTCGGTGCTAGCAGGCCCGCCGTTCGAGATTCTGGAGATCCAGCTTTACGTTGACGCTGAATTGGTAACCACTTATAGTTGCGACGGTTTGATCGTGAGCAGCCCCGTGGGTTCGACGGCTCACAACCTGTCGGCGGGAGGACCGATCCTCCGCAAAGATTTGCAGGCGTTCGTGATCTCGCCGATCAACCCGCACACGCTCACCAACCGCCCCGTGGTCGATTCGGCTGAGCGCGTTTACGAATTGCGAGTCCCTAACCCGCTCGAGGGAACAGCGTTGGTGGTCGATGGCAAAATTCTTTGCCAGCCGACCGCCGAGGATCGCATTCGCATCACGCGCAGCGAGGCACAGTTTCAATTGATCGAATTCAGTGGTTACGGTTACTACCGCACGCTTCGCGAGAAGTTGGGTTGGGGTGGCCGACTGAAACTCGACGAATAATTACGCAAAATAAACTCTTCCGTAGAGGTGCAAGGATGCCCCACTTCAAAACCCTGTTGGTTGGCTATCTGCTTCTTGCTAGTACGTTTATCGCCCGTGCAGCGGAGGAACCCGTTGCCGGTGCGAAAGTGAAACTGGCTTACAAGTTTCGTATGGGGGAAGTGCTGCGCTACAGTGTGAAACATGCCGCGGATATTGACAGCACCATCGAGGGAACTTCTCAGCAGGCCGAAACCACGAGCGAATCGATTAAGGCTTGGAAAGTGACCGACGTGTTGCCCAACGGCGAGATCGAGTTCGTGCATGTGGTGGAAGTCGTGCGGATGAGCAACCGCGTACCCAATCGGGCGGTGACCGAATACGACAGCCAGCGCGACAAAACGCCGCCGCCCGGGTTCGAGCAAGCCGCCCGGGCCGTGGGGATACCGCTGTCAGTGCTACGCATTAAACCGAGCGGTGAGATTGTTGCGCGCGAGGAAAAACATCCTCAGCCGGAAGTGACCGACGACATGCCGATCACGCTGCGGCTCCCGGACGGTCCCATCACGGTCGGCGAGGAATGGGATGAAAGCTACGACGTGGCGGTCGACCAAAAGAGCGGCGCGCAGCAACAAGTCCGTACACGGCGGGTTTGTACACTCGCATCCGTACAGAATGGCATCGCCACGATCAACGTCGAGTATCAGGTGCTTACGCCGGTGAGTGCGTTCGTGGAATCGCAGCTCGTGGAACGGATGACCAAAGGGACCGTACGGTTCGACATCGCTAAGGGCCGCGTCGTCTCGCAGCAAATGGACGTGGATCGCCGCATTCTCGGATTTTCTGGCGATTCGAGCATGATGCACTTCGTCTCGCGGCTGGAAGAGCGGTTGCTGAAGCCGCAAGAAAGGTTGGCGAAGCGGCCGTAAGCGAGCCGGTGGGTTTATCCTGCCGGTACAAGCCCGGCGGCTCGCGCGCTATCAATCTTCTTCGAGCCAGGCGATGGCGGCGGCTTCGTCGGTGAATTTGCGCACGTTGAAACCCGCGTTTTTGACAGCCGTCATGGCGAAGTCGTGAGAGCTATCGTCGGGGCTGACCAGCACCGCGGCTTTGTTAGCGCGGACGACGCGCAACTCTTCCAGGTCTTTGTAGGCGAGATCATAGTTCTTCGAGACCGAGGAAGTATTTCTCACTTCTCTTACGTCAATGAGTCGGGCCTTGATACCTGTTTGGGCGGAAAACTGCTCCACGGCAACGGCCACCTGACGCGCCATGTGCGCGGTCATCTCATCTGTCACTCGACAGACGATGAATTTGCCAGAACCATGAATCAATAACTCGATACCCATAAATGCGCCGAATCTCGAAATCCGCGTGATTTTTCTCTGCTTGATGAATTATATCACAGCCACCATGATGAAGTTTGCCAGTCGCAGAGGGATTAGAAAAGACCACGCATATGTTTGGCTCTAAAATTTAGAATCTTCAATTTGCGCAAGCGACACTTCGCGTTTTCGGCGTGACTTCTCAGCCTCGGAGAGTCGTGCTATTCTACTCTCAGTGGCCGATGCGGTAGAGATGCGTGAAGCTGCGTAGCACGAGCGAGTCTCCCACAACGGCGGGAGAGGCATTGAAGCCTGCTGGGAACTGCTTCTCCGCGACGAGCTGGAATTCATCTGCCGCCGCGACGATCAGCACGGCGCCTTCTTTGCTCAGAAAATAAAGGTTCCCTTCGGAGTACAGTGGCGAAGCCCAATACTCGCCCGATTGGCGCTTGGTCCAGATCGTCGAGCCATCCAGGGCGTTGAGACACGAGATCACGCCGGTATCGTTAATCATGTAAAGCCGATCGCCGATCACGATTTGCGAAGAAAATCGCGGCACGCTCTTGCCAGTGCTCCAGGCCAAATGCGTCTGTGAAACATCGCCCGTGCCGTCGGGCTTCACGGCCAAGAGGGCCAGGTCGCCGCGCCCGGCGCAAATGTAAACCAAACCGTTTTCAAACAGCGGCCGGGCGGAACCGTTGTAACCATCATTGTGTACCCGCCAAATGACATCGCCGGTGGCGGGGTCGTGGGCCAGAGTTTCCACGGCGGCGGTGCTGATGAGCTGCTGTTGGCCGTTGACTTCGATGAGTGCCGGCGTCCCGTAGGCTTTTTTCATGTCACCGTCGTCGGTCTGGTAATCGATGTCACGCTCCGCGCGCCAGATTGTCTTGCCGGTCTGCTTGTCGAGGGCGACCATGAATTGGTGGTCCACGCCATCGAAATTGATGAACAGCCGCTCCCCCACCACGATGGGCGACGAGGCGGGACCGCGGAAATCTTCGCTGACAAAATCGCGACGCTCCCAAATCTTATTGCCGGTGGTCGTGTCGAGGCAGGCCGTGCCGTACTCGCCGAAATGCACGTAGACGCGACCCTCTTCGACGAACGGCGTGCAGGAAGCATAGCTGTTGGTGGGATGACAGAACTTGGGCTCCACAACTTCAAATACCAACAGATCGTGCTGAATTTGACCAGTGTTCGCATCCACGCAGATTGCCGAGAGCTGTTTGCCATCTTCGGTGGCGGTGGTAAGCCAGACTTGGTCGCCCCAGACGACGGGCGAGGACCAACCTTTACCGTGAATTGGTGTTTTCCAGACGACATTCTGTTCGTCGTCGAATTCCGTGGGGAGTTGGGCGTTAGTCTCACCGTTGGCATGGGGGCCGCGGAATTGATTCCAATACGGCTCGGCAGCCGTGAGAATACTGGCGGCGAAAGTTGTGAAAACGAAAAAACCGAGCAGAGCAGCGTGCCGCATCGGGCAAAGCCTCGAAAAGCGTTAATCGTATCGACGGGCGGCTCGCCTGTCGGCACTTTCTAGAATAAATCGACAGGCGAGCCGCCTGTCACTACGGAACTTGAAGATTGCTGATAAGCTGCGAATCGTCAAGCGGTGGGCGGAGTGCAGGCCACTTCGTGGACCATCACCAAATCGTGAGCCGCGCTGACCTTCTTGGTATCTTGAGCCACCGTGAGGTGCGAACCGCCGACGATCACGATGCGATCGCCGCTAACGGTCAAACCCACGCGGCACGTCCACTCTTCGATTTGCTTGATCAACTGGTCGACATTTTCGGCGGCGGCATTGCGTAATGGCGTCACGCCCCAATAGAGACACATCTGCCGGAGGGTCGATTCCTTGCTGCTCACGCCAATGGTGGGCACGAAATTCCGCAATTGCGACAAGGCCAGGGCCGTGCGGCCAGAGTGGCTGGCGACCACCACGAGCTTGGCTTGCAGCGAGTGGGCCATCGTCCCCGCGCCGCGGACCACGGCACTGGTGACATCGTGCAGCCCGTCGACTTTTTTCTTCGAGGGCGTGCGGAGCGGCTGACCGATCATGCTCGTCTCGGTGGCCAAAGCGATGCGGTTCATCATTTCGACGACTTTGCGCGGATGTTTGCCGATGGCCGTTTCGCCGGAGAGCATGCAGGCGTCGGCCCCATCGAGAATCGCATTGGCCACGTCGGTGACTTCGGCCCTCGTGGGGCGTTGGGATTCGGTCATGCTGTCGAGCATCTGCGTGGCGATGATCACCGGCTTGTGATATTCCTGGCTGATGCGGATGATTCGCTTCTGGGCGATGGGCATTTCGGCGACGTCGATCTCGACCCCCAAGTCGCCACGGGCGACCATGATGCCATCTGCCTCGGCCACGATTTCTTCAAGCCGTTCAAGGGCTTCGCGCTTTTCGATCTTGGCGATCACACTCCCCTGCGAACCGCTGGAACGCAAAATATCTTTGAGCGCGCGGACTTCATCCGGTGAGCGAACAAAGCTCAGGCTCACGAAATCGATGCCCGCCTTGGCGGCCCAGATGGCGTGTTGATGATCTTCGACGCTAATTGCGGGAGCGCTCAGCCGTACGCCAGGCAGGTTGATGCCTTGGCGGCTGCGAATCGTGCCTTGCTGCTGGACGCGCATGCGCACCCGATCCGTGAGCAATTCTTCCACGACCATGCTCACCGTACCGTCGGCAAGCATCACTTGATCGCCGACCGTCAGTTCGTCGATGAGCGGCTCGTAGCTGGTGATCAGCTCGTTGGGATTGGCCGGTGTGCCCTTCACGAAAAAAAATGTTTCATCGCGATGACAGAAAATTTGATCGCCGGGGAGTTCGCTCAAGCGAAACTTGGGGCCAGCCAGATCCACCAAAATCGCGAGCGGCTCGTTGATCTCTTGGCTCACCTGGCGAATGCGATCGACATAAACCTGCTGCTCCTCGGAACCAGCGTGGGCCATATTGAGCCGAAAGATCTTGGCTCCCGACTTGGCAAGCGCCGCCAATTGGGCTGGCTCGCGGCAGGAAGGACCAACCGTGGCCACAATCTTGGTGCGGGCCGTCTGGATGCGTTCCAACGGCAAATCATACTCGTCCATAAGATGCTCTATTTTTTCAAAGCTACCGGTGAAGGGGCCGCCGGTGAGATTGGTCAGGTGGGATTGCTGCGTGCTGATGAGCACATCGTGGGTCGCGGTTGCCATATTGTGGCCCCAAGTTGGCGGGAAGGGAATATGTGCGAGGCAGGCGGGGGTGGCTGCGAATGTGATGAATTGTCGCCGTTCTCGCTCAGAAGCTCTTTTGAATCCTAGGTTTCTCTCGCAAAGTCTTGTTGCATGGCCTATTTTGCCGCTAGACAAGCGAAACTTTGCAGACATCATAAGCATTACAAATAGTACAGTCGGCTCTTGTTCTACTGTTCGGGTCTAGAATATTTAGCCACGGATGAAACACGGATTGAACACGGCCATTCAAAAGTGAATAAGGGCTATTCCTGACCGCCACAACGACATTTTATTCTCAGTGGAATTACTCCTATCATCCGTGTTTAATCCGTGAAATTCCGTGGCTTCTATTTGAGATAGGTTTTCGGCGGCACCATGAACCATTGGCAAAACAAAATCTGCCTCGTTACGGGAGCCTCGGCTGGACTGGGGCTGGCCATCTCGCGCGCACTGGTGAGTCACGGCGCGATGGTGGTGATGAACGCCCGCAAGGCGGGGCCGCTCAACGATGCCGCCGAATTGTTGCAAGCGACGGGCGGCAAGGTCGTCGCGCTGCCCGGCGATGTCACATCGCAAGAAGACGTCGACAGAATCGCCGACGAAATTCGCACGCGGTTCGGTGGTCTCGATTTGCTCTGCAATTGCGCGGGGCAATCCACGCGCGCACCGATACTCGACACGACTCCGGAAGATTTTCAGAAGCTGTGGGACGTGAACTTTCTGGCGACCGTGCGGATGACCCGCGCGTTCGCGCCGCTACTCATCGAGAGAAGCGGGCATCTTGTAAATATCGGCTCGTTGGCTAGCAAGATCGCGGCGCGGTTTTACGGCGCGTATCCGGCCAGCAAGTTCGCGGTGAGTGCTTACTCACAACAATTGCGGCTGGAACTCGGATCGCAGGGTTTGCATGTACTCTTGGTGTGCCCCGGGCCGATCGCGCGCCAGGACGATGCACCACGCTACGCGGTGGCCGACAACATTCCTGCCGCGGCACAACAACCGGGGGGCGGCGCGAAACTGCGGTGCCTCGATCCCAACTGGCTCGCCGAGCGAATTCTCACCGCTTGCGAAAAGCGGGAGCCGGAGTTGATCGTGCCGGGCAAGGTGCGGTTGCTGCTGGCGCTCGCGGCGCTGTCGCCGAAGCTGGGAGATTGGTTGCTGAAGAAAGCAACGGGGGGATGACGGTAAAGCATTCGTCATTCCGATCGGAGTTCCGCGACGAGAGGAATCTAGCTTCCAATCTCATACGGTTTCAAGCGTACACGGCTTTGATGCCAGATCCCTCAGTCGGCAAGCCTCCCTCGGGATGACAAGCATAAGACTGCATACAATCCAACCAGCACCGCACACCCCGGTTCCGGGACGCTGAATGCCGCGAGCGGGCCGGTGATTGTTGTGCCGTAGCTGGCTTGCCACGTGGCGAGATCGGTGCTGCTGAATGGATTGGGCGATGCGCCCCGTTGCCAGGCGAGAAAATCGCGACCGTCGACGTCGAGGTCGCCATCGAAATCGCCGGGGAGTAGGTAAACGACCAAACCTTCGCGCAAATCACTTTCGCCGGCCAGCAGAAACTCAAACTTGAGATCCTGCTCTTCGCCCAACGAAAAAATCTCTCCGAGGCTGTAAGGGGTATTTTCGTCGAACGTGGTCGTGCCATCGTCTTGAATTTCGGTGAGTCGATCCACCTCGGCGGGACTGGCGAACCAATCACCATCGTCGATGCCTTGCATCTCGAAGGAATTCCAACCAGCCGTGTTGATCGAACCCAACGGCGACGTAATCGTGTACCCCTCGACTTCCTGCGCGAACGGCGTTTCGTTGAGCACGACCGCTTCGCCGGTGGCCAGATTGACGGTCATCACAATCGTGTCGCGAATCTGCGATTCACCCGTGTAAACCACGTTCCCCAGGACCGCATTGCCACTGGCGGTTTCAAAAACGAAGACGACGTCCTCGCCCGCGGGTTGGCCGAAAGCGAAGAGCTGCGCGTCGTAGGCATCGCCCAGGGGGGCAGTCGTCGTGCCGCCAAAATTCAGCGAGCCAGTGGAATTGCTCTGCGCTGCCATTTGCATTGTGTTGCTGCCAGAAAGACTCCAACCCGTGCCGAGAGTTTGTAGTTCCAGGGGTGCGATCGAACCGGAGGGTGACGTGAGCGACAAGCTATTGATCGCCACATTGCTCCCCGAACTGTTGGAGATCGTCATGTCGCCCGTGCCACGGTCCACCGTGAGCGTGAGACGATCCACATCGGGCACCGTGTTGTTGACCAGGTACACCTGCCCTGTGGTTTTGCTAGAAATAAACATCTCGCCGTTGGGGCCACGACCAAACCGACCATCATTACGACTTTGCTGGAGCAAGGTATTCATATCGTCGGATGTGCGGTCGATGTCGCCATCACCATCGGTATCGAGCGTGAGATGCAGTCGCTTGATCTGCGCTTGCGTGAGAGCCGCCGGAAGTTCGCCGTCGGCGAGTTGCGTGTGGGCACCTAACAAACCGGCAAGTCCCGCCTGATAAACGCGGCCGTTGCCGTTGGCGTGATCGAGGAAAATGTACTCGTCCTGCAACGCGGGGTCGGTGTTGTTTTGAATCGTAAAACCACCGGCAATGGAAATGCCCGCGAAGGTGCTGCCGAAGTTTGTGTCGTGATCGTACTGGGCAGCGGGGTAAATAAAATCGTTGAGTTGCCATTCATTGGCGGGGAGGTTTTGCACACCCACGCCCACGCCGTAACCGCCGCTGCCGGGAAGTTGCACCCAAGTCCCTTCGCGGCTCGACCAACCGTAGTTGCCGCCATTTTGCAGGACGTTGACTTCCTCGATGTTATCGCGGCCCGGTTCGGCGACGATGACGTGCGTATCACCGTTGGCGTCCTTGGCAAACGACAAGTGATGGGGGTTGCGATGGCCAAGCGTGTAAATCTCCGGCAGATAACCGGGCTGACCAGCGAGCACGTTGCCAGGAGTGGTATAGGGATTGGGACCACTCTCTAGCGGACTGATGCGTAAAATTTTGCCAAGGGCATTGTTGATCGTGCCGCCGCCGGTAGTCGTGGACGCCTGGCTGCCGTCGCCGTGGGCGATGTAGAGCAGGCCATAATCGTCGTCGCCGGGCTTGGCGAAATTGTTGAAGCCCATTTGCTTCACCGGATGATCGAACACCGGCATCTGCACACGAAACAATTCCCGATAGTCGGTCAGCTCGTTCGCTTGGCGATCATAAGTCCACTCAGCGACCAAGCTCTCGGCGGCGGGGGTGCCGAGCGTCGGGCCAATGTAACGCAGCCCCGGAACGCCGGTAGGAGTGTCGACCAACGCCGAGGTGTAGAATTTGCCGTTGAGCGCGAACTCGGGATGGAATGTAATGTTCCGCAATCCACCATGGATGGTGTTGGTGTTATCGAGCACGAAGCCATTATTGGGATTGGCGACAAACTGGCTCACCGCCGTGTTGTAGTTAAAAAACAGCGACGTGCTGATGCTCCCTCCGCCGTTATCACGCAACGAATAGATGCTGCCATTCTGCGTGGTGACAAACAAATCTTGATTGCCCGACGTCAGCGGCTGGGTCGTCATCGAGATGATCGGCCCCGAAGGAATATTGGCGTACCGCTTCATGTGGAGCGTCGCGCCGGAGAAAGTAGTAATGGGGCCAGTGGGTTGAGTTTGGGCGTGGGATTGAAGGGGGAACCCCAAACCGCCACCGATCAGCAGTGCGGAAAATGTAACCAGAGTTTTCTGATAGCCGCGAGCGGCACCTCGCGGTCGACGCAATGCGAACGGCAACGCGAAAACAATAAGCACGATTCCCGAGGGTTCGGGAACTTGGGTGTCGCGCACGGGGGGGGAATCGAAACCGACAACGCGCGCCGGGTCGTCTTTCAACAACCGATAGTCGGCGAAGTTGATCGTGCCGTCGCCGTTGAGATCGCCGTCGCTATAGTCGCCGGACTGGAACATGTTGTCGCTGATGATCCGCATGTCGCTGGAGTTGCACGTGCCATTGCCGTTGATATCGCAGGCGAGAAAGTTGTTCAAAACGACGTCACCAAAAAACGTGCCCATGCGAAGCTCATCAATCGCGAAATCAAAGTTTGAGTCGGTGGTAAATCGTCCGACGCCCAGCCGGTCCGCTGCGAAATCGAAACCGGAGAAGGTCACGCCGCCCAAAGGATCAACAACCGGCGATGAGTAGCTGGGATTCTGCCAGACGGTGATCGCATCGCCACCGGCGGCCGGGGTAAGATCAAACTTAATCACAAAGAGATTGACCGATGTGTTTCGTGGCCCGAGCGGTGAGGCCAGCAAGGGATTCTGGTTAATTCGGAAACCAAATGTTGTGCCGCCAAGAAAGTCGGTCTGGCCCACGCCGAGGTGAAACGTGCGGTTGCCGTCGGCGTTACCGCCGTTATGCATCTCAAACGCAATGTAACTGTTGTTGCTGGAAGCTGAATTCTGATAAAGATACGACAGATAAACCGTGCCGTTGTAGGAAGACTGAAACGGATTCGTGGCCGCGTTGAGCAGGCGGTGAACGCGGTTGCTGTTCGTGGGACTAAAGATGCTCCCGCCGGTTGATGCCGGATAGGTGCCGACGGGGTAGTTGAGTGAAGCCGCCTGCAAGTTCATCGCGCTGCCCGCGCTCGCATACCACCCCCCCGAGAAGCCGGCCACGGTCGGGTTCTGGCCAATCAGCGAGGCGACATTATACTGCCCACCCCCCGTGAGGAACGCATCCTTAGCGATCACAAAGGCGTGGACCGATTGAGGCGACCCACAGAGCCAAGCCAAGAGCAACGTCCACAACGCCTCGATTGAGCGAGACCTGGCGGACCGAGAAACAAAATCCATGGTGCATTCCGGAAGGGGCGAGAGAAGTTCTGTTCGTAGCATCATTCTAAGCGAACAGTGCCCGGAAATGAACGGATCGGAGTCGGAATCGGCGAGGTTTTTGCGTGAAATACGCACGGGTGCCGACAGCCTCTCTACCGCTTCTCCAACAACTGCCGACTCGTTTCCTTCAACTTGCCAGCAATCCGTTCGGCCAGCGCGGACAGAATCGCCGGCAAATCGATTTCGATCCCCAGCGAATCCTCCGACACATCCAGTCGGCCGGTCATCTTCTGCCCCAGCGCGCTCGCTTCAAAGTGCAGCCGATCCCCCTCCCACCGCTGCTGACAAGCGACCACGCCCATACCACCGGTCATCTGCTGCTCAAGCTGACCAAACCCCTCGGCTATCCGCCGCCGAGCTTCCTCCCGCCCAAGCTGATGAGGCACACTCACAGTCACCGGCCGCGCCACGATTTTCTCTCCCGAATTCATGAGTAAGGTAACAACATCAACATCGTACGCAATCACAACCCCCAGGACGAGTGGCAAGCGGTGAGTTGTTAGCCGCGACTCGTAGCGCAGCGCAGAGGAGCGGTCCAGAAATGAATCCAGGTATGTCATCGCTGAAGCTCCTCAATCCCCGGCGATTGGCTGTCATCCCTTCGAGGCTGTGATTTTTTCATTGGTCTGGCGGAATAATTTTCTGGCGCTAAATTGACCGCCCTGGAAGCACGCCGCATGAAAATGGCCGACGGGGGAACGCGTCCGTCCCTGAATGTCCAATTCGCCAGTGACGGCGACGCCCAGATGATCATCGCGGTGAACGTCACCTCCCCAGGGAGCGACAGCGGTTTGATGGGTCCGATGTAGGATAAAATTCAAGGGGATTACAGTCCCACGCCGGACCAGTATCTCGTCGATGGCGGCTTCACCCATCGCGCTGACGTGACCCAACTGGAAGCGAATGGCACCCAAGAAAAGACATCTTCGGAAACGCTCAATAATCCTCGACATCCCCAAAAACTTACAGCCTCGATGGGATATTAATCAGAGACTTATTCAGTCGAGCACACGCAAGGCACAGGCTGTTCTGATCACGCCACAGGGACTAACGTCCTCCGGCTCGTCTGCTAAAATAGTTTGGAAAGCACATTAAGATTCAGGAAACCGTTTATGCCCGCCCCACCTATCCACCGCGATGCTGATGGTCGCCCCGACTTTATGGTCGTCCTGGGTGTCGCGCCACCCTACGCCTCCGAGGATGTGAAACAGGCGTACTTTGCGAAGGCGAAAGAATTGCATCCCGACCACGGCGGTAATGCCCATGACTTTGATGCCTTGCACAAAGCCTTTGAACAGGCTCAGCAGTATCTCGAATTCCGTGCCAATTCGCGCGGGTGGATCGCCAAGCATATGGATGGTTATCTCCACTCGCGACAAGTGATGGATCAGCTAGAAAAGTTCGGCGCTAAAGTCGAAACCAACATGATCGACTGGCTGCAACGCTCATTCGGCGACTTTGCGGAACTGACAGACTCGATTACCACCATACGCTTAGAAAACTCCAAACACGCCGAACAGATGATCGACGTGATGATTGCCAATCGGTCTGCGGTGGAAATGCTCACCCGACTCGAACTCCCCGGCTGTCAACTCTCTGACGAATCAGCACTGCAATTGGCAACCTTTCAGCAGTTGCGCCATCTCAATCTCTCGAACACGCAGATCACGAGCGCGGCACTGGAATTGGTTGACTTCTTGCCGACCTTAAAATCATTTGACGTGACGGACACGAACATCGGTTGGTGGTCACGAAGGAAACTCGCGGCGCAGATGGCGCAGCGGAGCGAGGAGATTCCGCCGCTCATGAAGTAACAGCCGCTAAGCCGCGAGCGACTGTGTATTCCACAGCAAAAAATCAGGCGCATAAAAAAACCGGAGGCCGTCCGTGGACGACCCCCGGCGAGGGGGATGTTTCCCTTATGTCATCCGGACCTAGTAGGTCAGGATAAAGTCGCAAGCACCCATGTCCTGATCGAAATCTTCGGCAGGGCACCAGTCGTAGCGGAATTCCGGACGCATCACCAAGTTGCCGAGCAGCTTGATGTTCACACCGGAGGTCACTTCGTAGCGTGAAGCTCTCGTGGCGAACGGACCGCCGGCAGGACCAGCACCCTTCCACCATTCCATACGAGTTCCCAATCCAAGGATATCGTTGTATTGGTAGATCAAGTATTGGTTGAGGCCCACGTTATCCGTGCGAGGAATACCGCTATCATTTTGTTCGTCAGTCGACAAATAGTCGGTCTGAGCGATGTAGGTCAGCTTGTCGGTCAAACCAGCGTTCAGCACGATGGCATGAGAGTAGCTGTCGTCACCACCACCGTCCTTGAGGCCAAAGTTGCCATAGGTGCAGAGGTAGGTGAATGTGACCGAATCCATCAGATCGACACCAAAACCACCTAGGTAGTTGTTGCCGCTGTTGAGGTTGTCAAAACCGGTATCCCAACCTAGCGTCCAACCGTTGTACAGGGTCATGCCTTCAAAGCCCGTGTAAGTGCTCAGAACGCCCGTGTGGGTAAACGGCTCGCTGTTGAACATCGTCAACGCATGGCTATAGAAAAAATTGCCCGTGGCTGGAATCACTTCGTAACCCAGGGGAGTAAAGAAGTGACCAACCTTAATGGCCATATCATTGATGGCAACCTCACCATACGCTTGGGGAATAGCCCAACCGTAAATGCCGTGATCGAACGAGGCGTCAAACGTGCCTTGACCGACAACTCCTGCACCAGGATTACCAAAAGCTTGGGTCTTTTGAGCATCGGTACCGTAGATGAAGTCACCACGGAAACCCCAGTCGAAGCCGTTTGAGCCGTCGGCCGTTTTGCCCATGTAGAACCATTGCTGTTGGGCACGCAATTCATCGGGCACGTCATTGAACGCAAAAGCAGTCCCACGGCCAGTCGCTTCGTTAGACAGCGGCTCGAACTTGTCGTGGTAACCCATTTGTGTCCAGCCACCCACTTCGAGACACGAATCATCGAGACCCAACAGCCCGGCGAGAGTAAAATTCTCGACGCAACCACCGCCGATGCCGCTGAACAAGCCAGCCGCACCCACGCCGCAACCGCAGTCGCAGGGGTCACCACATTCACAACCAGGATCACAGCAACTATCATCGCAGCTTGCTGGTGTTACCAAAGAATCTGACCACTGCACATTGCCTTCCACGGCGAACACCGGCGCCGCGGATAGCACAAGTGCAGCGATTCCTGCTGTCCAAGTTTTTAACTTCACCTTATAGCTCCTTCTGTTTTGCCCTGCGTGCCGTTTGGTTCCAACCAACGATTGCACTGGGCAAGGTTTATTTGACGAACTCCGGTCCCCATGGACGGTCGACATGGGGACCGTATTCGCGGGAGATGCGTCCGCCTCGCTCTCATGTATCGACTATGCCAAGAACGCCAGTCGAGCCAGTGCCACGCATTTCTCCCAAAACACCGCTCGTAACAGGCGATATTTGAGAAAGCTTGCCGGTTATACGGATCGCAAGATCGGTTCAAGCGATAGGGTGTCGGGATGACTCGTTGAAAGGCGATGCGGGTGTGTACTGAATGATCGCTTGATTGACAAACCTTTCGCCACCGGAAAAGTTTAACATTCGCCAGATTGGGCGAGGTTTTTGGGGATCAATACGGCAAGAATCGGGCTTAGTGCTGATGATCGTGCGAATGGGCGTGGTCATGAGCCCCTTCGCCTTCGAGCCGCCACGAATCGATGAGCCACGCGCCACCGTTGTTGGGGCTTACCGAACGCACTAAAACAAGCTTCAATGTCAACGAATCATCGGGTTGCACGGTTTGATAAGAAATCGCCGCCCGCGGGCTTTGACCTGCCGTGTCACAGACTAGTTCGCGAGTCGCAAACTCGAGCTCGCCATGTTGGGCTTCTTCCTGAAGCTTGGCGACCAAAGTGTCTTGACCCAGCTTGGTGGCCTGAATTTTCGGATCGAATGCCGGGGGTGGTCCTTCGCCGGGGGGAGGCCCCATGAGCGACATCTTGGCATTACCCGAAAGTTGATTGAGGGCCTCTGAGGTTTGATTTTTGGCAGCCAATTCCAACCAAGCCCTTGCACTGTGATCAGCTTGGCTCTGATACAAGGTGTCGCGGACTTTAATCCGCAGCGGCGAGGCAATACCACAGACCACGCTGAGGGCCAACGCACAATAGGCCAGTTTCTTGCCCGAGAGAGCCCCCGCGGAACCGTTGATCCGCGCCAAAGCGAGCAACGAAACGATAATCCCGGCAATCGGCACAACAACTAACAATGGGGCCAACAGCGCAACCACCGACGCCAAGCCGAGCAGCAACGCGCAAACTGCCAAACTGCTCAGCGAAGTGTATTTGCCTAACTCGACCGCTTCGTAACTGTCCATGAATTGCCGCCAAGGACCGCAGGCTGCCGCCGGCGGCTATGAAGAAATCAGAATGTTATAGAGAATTACTATATTAACCAGCTTCAGCACTTTCGCAACATCTCGGCAACTTCGGCACATTCCTCTTTCGTAACGTCAAGATGCGTGACGGCGCGAATTTTTTGCGGGCCGATTGCGTACAAGCGGATTCCCCCCTGCAAAAGCCGCTGGCAGAATTCGGCGGCGCTGCCCAACTCTTCGGCAACCGTAAAGATCACGATGTTGGTATCGACTTCATCGGAGATCAAAGCGAGTTGGGGATTCTCGCGCACGGCGGCGGCAATCAGCTGCGCTTTCTCGTGATCCTCGGACAACCGTTCAACGTGATGCTCCAGCGCGTACAAGGCCGCAGCGGCTAGGCTACCAATCTGCCGCATGCCCCCACCCAGCATTTTGCGCCGCCGCCGCGCCTGTTTAATTTTCTCAAGCGGTCCGCACAAGGCCGAGCCGACCGGCGCTCCGAGACCCTTGCTAAAACAAACGCTCACCGTGTCAAAATGTTGGGCCCAATCGTTGGCGGAAATCCCACTCGCGACCACCGCGTTGAACAATCGCGCGCCATCGAGATGACTCGCTAATCCTTGCGCTGATGCCCAAGCACAGATTTCCACAACACCCTCATACGCTAAGACCCGGCCCGCCGCGCGATTGTGCGTCTGCTCCAAGCAAACCAACCGCGTGCGGGCCAAGTGATCGTTGGGGCCACGTATTTGATCGCGAAGCTGATCGACCGTGAGCACGCCGTACTCGCCGCAAATCGGTTGCACGCCGAGACCACCAACCTGGGCATAGCCGGCCTGTTCATAATTAAAAATGTGGCAATTCGCATCGCAAATAAATTCATCGCCAGGAAGGCAGTGAACCAGCAGGCCGATGAGATTGCTCATGGTCCCCGAGGGCATAAAGAGGGCAGCCTCCTTGCCGAGCATCCTGGCGATACGAGCCTCCAGTTCTAGCGTCGTGGGATCTTCGCTGAACACGTCGTCGCCCACGTCGGCAGCAGCCATGGCAGCCCGCATGCCAGGTGTGGGGCGTGTGATCGTATCGCTCAATAAATCAATACGCACCGGATTGTTTTGTTTGATCGTGGCCGAGACACCTTTCATTTTTTCGCTCCGCAAGAAACAATAGCCTTTTCAGCAAAATTAGTTAGCCGCCGGTGATTATTCCGTGTCTGTCTTAGGCGGGCAATTGAACCTACCACGCGAACCCTGCCAGAGCCATGGAACTTGTGATTCGACGCATCGATACGAGCCAACCCGGGGCCACCGAGGAATTGGCCGCCCTGCGCCGTAAGCTTTCCGCTGACGGCGACGTGGTCAGCGAAGCAGGCCGCCAGAAAACACTCGAAGTTTTCGGCGAGCCCCTCACGCCGCAGCAAACCGTCGAGCGAATTTGCCGCGATGTCCGCGAATGGGGCCTCGATGCCGTACTCGAATATACCCACAAGTTCGACGGCGCGGAGATCACGGCAGACACCCTGCGAGTTTCGCCTGACGAACTCGCGGCCGCGCACGCTGCGGCCGAGCCAGAATTCTTGGCAACAATCCGTGCCATTCGCCACAATGTGCTCCGTTTTCAACAAGCGATCTTGCATCACGACACTTGGAGCGAATTGGAAAAAGGTGGCAATCTCTGGCAACGCTACGTGCCGCTGGAGCGCGTGGGGATTTGCATCCCCGGTGGTGCGGCGGCGTATCCGTCGACCGTGCTGATGACCGCGATACCAGCGCAGGCCGCGGGAGTGAAAGAACTTGCCATCGTCGCCCCCCCTACCCCATTCGGTGCTTACAACCAAGATTTACTCGCGACCTGCCACGAGTTGGGAATCACGGAAGTCTATCGCGTCGGTGGCGCGCAAGCCGTGGCGGCGCTCGCCTACGGCGTGAATGGCATTGCGAAAGTCGACAAGATTGTCGGCCCGGGAAATCTGTTTGTTGCCCTCGCGAAAAAATTCGTTTTCGGGCAAGTCGACATCGACTCGATTGCCGGTCCAAGCGAAGTCGTCGTGATCGCCGATGACACGACCCCAGCAGCATTCATTGCCGCCGATTTGATTGCCCAAGCGGAACACGCCCCCGGTTCGAGCATTTTGCTGAGTTGGAGCGCGGAACTGATCGAAGACGTACATCAATCATTGACGTTACAACTGGCCGTGCTCGAACGGGGTGAACTTGCCCGGCAATCCCTTGCTGAGTTTGGTGCGCTTGTGCTAGTGGAAGATCGCGCGGAAGCAGCGGAGTTGGCCAATCAACTTGCGACCGAGCATTTGCACATTGCCTGCGAGGACGCGAACGACCTCGTCAAAGAAATTCGCCACGCGGGCGCGATTTTTGTCGGACCTTACAGCCCTGTGGCCCTCGGCGATTATGCCGCTGGGCCATCGCATGTGTTGCCCACCGGGGCCACCGCACGTTTTGCCAGCGGTTTAAGTTCCAACAGTTTCCTGCGGTCGGGGAGCGTGATTCAATTCGACCAAGTAGGACTCAAAGCCCTTGCTGAGGATGTCCTGCGGATGGCACACAAAGAAGGTCTTACCGGTCATGCCCGCAGTGTAACGGTGCGTTTGCAGCAGGAAGAGGCAGAATAGATTGTAGGCCGGAACGAGTATTGCGAGTTCTGGCAAAGACCAATGTTTTCTCGTAAATTCTGCCGGAACTGCGCAAGGCTTGTTCCGGCCTACGACTATCAAGTTTTTAATACGAACACGAGTTTAATCCAGATCCTTCGGTCGGCAAGCCTCCCTCAGGATGACATCTCTCTCGGCTCTCTCCCCCAAAAATAAAGTTTCCATGAATTACTTTCGACCGAATATCGTTGTGATGGAAGGCTACATCCCCGGTGAACAACCGCAGGGGGTGAGCAAATTCATCAAGCTCAACACCAATGAAAACCCCTACAACTGTTCGCCGAAAGTGAAGGCGGCGATTGGCCGGGTTTGCCAAGCCGGCTTGCAGCGCTATCCCGACCCGATGGCCACCGCGTTCCGCTTGCAAGTGTGCGAACTGCTCAAGGCTGATCTGCCGGAGATCACCCCCGACTGGATCCTTTGCGGCAACGGCAGCGATGATATTCTCACAATTGTCACACGCGCCTTGGTTGATTCTGGCGATGTCGTGCGTTACCCGAACCCCAGCTACGTGCTCTATAAATCACTCGCCGAGATTCAAGGTGCCAAGATCGATGTTGTGAATTTCCAAGCTGATTGGTCGCTCGGTGCGAATTTCGTGGCACCGCTCGATCGGCTCAAGCTCGCGTTCCTGGCCAATCCGAACAGCCCCTCGGGCACCATGGTGCCGCCAGCAGACGTAGCGAAAATAGCCGACGCCCTCCCCTGCCCTCTCTTGGTGGATGAAGCCTACGGCGATTTCGCTGAAACGCATTGCCTCGCGCTCGTGGCTAAGAACGAAAGAATCATGGTTTCACGGACCTTGAGCAAGTCCTACGCTCTGGCCGGATTGCGGTTTGGCTATCTCGTCGCCCAGCCCCAAATTATTCGCGAGCTTGTGAAGGTGAAAGATTCCTACAACTGCGATGCCCTCGCGATTGCGGGTGCCACGGCAGCCCTCGAAGACCAAGCGTGGTTCACCGAAACCTGCGCGACAATATTGGCGTCGCGGGCGCGCTTATTGGCCTCTCTACGAGAACTGGGCTTTACATGCGTCGATTCCCAAGCGAACTTCATTTGGTGCGAACATGCAACCAAAACCAGTAAGCAGCTCTACTTGGATTTGAAAGCTGTGGGCGCGCTGGTCCGCTATATGAACTATCCCGACTGGGGCGACGGCCTGCGGATCACCGTCGGCAACGACGAACAAATCGACGCGTTTCTAACAATCTTGCGAGAAATTGTGAGTAAGTCGTAGGCCGTAACGAGTAGTACGAGTTCCGGCATGATTGGCGTGAAAACATTATCTTGCCGGAACTCGCGGAACTCGTTCCGGCCTACTTACTGACGAAAACCGACACAACTGAGATAACGGATAACCTCCCCATGGAAGAACTGTTCACCGTCCCTTCAATGATGTCGCTGGCGACGCTCGCGGTTCTAGAAATCGTGTTGGGGATCGACAACGTCGTTTTTTTGGCGATCCTCGCCGGAAAACTGCCCCCGGAACAACAGCCTAAAGCGCGTATGATTGGCTTGATGCTCGCTGCCGCGGGTCGGATTGCGCTCTTATTCGCCATTTCTTGGATCATCACGCTCGACAAGACCACACTCTTTGAGCTTCCTTTTTATTGGGGGGATAGTCACGGTCTGGCGGCGGACGCTCCTGAGCCAACAACGACCCCAATCACCATCAAAAGTCTTGTGTTGTTCTTGGGAGGCGCGTTTTTGCTCGCCAAGTCCACCTGGGAGATCGGCCACGAGTTGGAAGGAAAACATGGAGATGGCAAAACCAAAGCACCCGCCTCGTTTGCCGCGGTCCTTGTGCAGATTTTGTTGATTGACTTGGTCTTTTCGCTCGACTCGGTGCTGACCGCCGTGGGAATGGTGCGTCCCGAAGATTACACGAAATACTGGGTGCCGATGACGATCATGATTTCGGCGGTCCTGATTGCCATCGCCGTGATGATCGCCTTTAGCGGGCCGGTCTCGCGTTTCGTCAACGAGCATCCCAGTGTAAAAATGCTGGCCCTGGCGTTTCTCATTCTAATTGGCGTGGTACTGATCGCCGAAAGCCTGAGCACGCATATCCCTCGCGGCTATATTTACGCCCCCATGGCGTTTTCGCTAGGAGTGGAAATGCTCAATCTCAAGGTCGCTGCCAAGCGCAAGCAGGCCCATGCGGTGCCTTAGCGAGCACAATCTATATAAACCGCGTAAGTGCCACGTGTTGGAGAAAGTTTGGTCGGGCCCCGCCAAAGTTGTGGCAGCTTATACAGATACGTTCTCGAAATTGGGCACTCGTGCGATTTGACCCTCTCACGTGTATGGCACGAAAAACAATTGCCAGAGCCCTGGAAATTTTTCTACAGTGTGCGTTATCTGCAACTCGACGAAGGTCTCATCGACTTGGCCATCCCGTCCCCGCGCATCCCCAAGCCGACACCTTTTTCAGCTCCGACTTCGACAGCCGCAGCATACTCTACCACGCTGACAGTTCGGTTTCGAGTATCGACGCTAGTCGTTATTTAGCAGCGGTACTTGTGCCGCTTCTCTCTGGACTCTTCTCACCCACTGCAAGCGGCGGGTCTAAATAATCTGAGACGGCATTCCCTGTTATCAACCGAGCGGCACGATCATAGGTAAAGTAGCTCCAACCCCACTGGAAAAAAACGAGCACCCGGTTGCGGAAGCTGACGATTTTTAGCAAATGGATGAACAGCCACATCAACCAAGCCAAGAAACCAGAAAAGTGCAAATTCCCAATGTCGGCCACCGCGGCGCTGCGGCCGATGGTCGCCAGGCTGCCTAAATCGCGATAACGATAAGTCGGCGGTTGACGACCGGCGATGCGGGCTTTTATCAGCTTCGCAATGAACTTCCCTTGGGAAATCGCCACGGCAGCCACGCCGGGCAACGGTTTGCCGTCCGCACCGACGCAATGCGCCATGTCACCCAACACAAACACGCCCGGCTGTCCCGGCAACGACAAATCGGCCTGCACCTTGATGCGACCCGCGCGATCAAGCTCCGCGCCCGATGATTCCGACAATAACTTGGCCAGCGGCGAGGCTTGCACCCCGGCAGCCCAGAGCACCGTGTTCGTGGCGAGAAATTCTATACCCGTGGCAGTTTTCAAAGTCACGCCATCAGGAGCGATTTTCTCAACCGCGTTGCCCGTGCGGACGGAAACACCCAACTTATGCAGCGCTTCTTCGGCCTTGATGGAAAGCTCCGGCGGATAGGCGGCGAGCACGCGCTCACCAGCTTCGATCAACACCACGTTGGCCTCGGCGGGGTTGATGTCGTGAAAGTCTTCCTTGAGGCTGTGCCGCGCGATTTCGGCTAGCGCACCGGCAAGCTCTACTCCCGTGGGCCCAGCACCGACGATCACAAAGTTCAACAGCCGATGCCGCTCGTCATGGTTGTTCGTGCGCTCGGCCGCTTCAAAGGCCGTGAACACTCGCCGGCGTATCTCCGTGGCATCCTCAATTGTTTTTAACCCAGGGGCCAGTTGCTCCCATTCAGGATGGCCAAAATAGCTATGTGTCGCCCCGGCTGCCACCACGAGCACGTCGTAACTCAACTCACGATCAGCGACTTGTAGGCGGCGATTAGCCAAGTCGATCCGCGTGACCTCGCCCATCAAAATCTGACAATTACGCTGGCCCGCCAAGATGCTCCGCAAGGGGGCGGCAATGTTCGCCGGCGACAGCCCCCCAGTCGCGACTTGGTACAATAACGGCTGAAACAGATGGAAGTTGCGCCGATCAACAAGCGTGATTTGAACCGGGGCCCGTTTGAGACCCATGGCTACCTGCAGACCGGCAAAGCCACCACCAACGATGACGATCCGGCGGGGAAGCTCGGCAACTGCGGAATGATCGGTCATCGGAAAAATGCGGGAATCGAGGATGCCTCCCTCAAAAGTAAACCAAGCACAGCATATCAGGTTTCCTGCCTACTCGGGGAGGGGTTGATCCTTGGTTTCGGGCGCGAAAGGTAGCGTGAACAGGGCAATCAAAAAGATCGCACACATGGTCATCGCGGCGTAGCGCTCCTGCAACCCCGGCACGTCGCTGGCATAAACGTCAGTCGCCAATTTGGCCGAGAAAAAACTCCCCCCCGCCGCGGCGAACCGTCCCAGATTGTAGCAAAAAGACGTGCCCGTGCTCCGCATGCTGCTGGGAAACAACTCCGGCAAGTAGATCGCAAACCCCGCGAACACGCCCAGTTGGAAGAACCACATCAGAGGCATCATCCAATAGGCATCAGCCGGCGAGCTCATGGTCCAATAGACGAACAACGTTATCAAAAATGCTCCCGTGTACCAAATGGCAAACGCCGGTTTGCGTCCCAGCACGATGCACGCCTTCGTCATAAACCACATGCCCACCGCTGCGCCGATCATCTGCAATGTGTAGGCGGTGGCCTTCGCGCTGACGATTTTCTTGGGAATTTCAGCCTCGCTTACGCTCTCTTGCAAAAAATGCTCGCGGAAAACCTTGGATTGCAAGTCGATGGCGTATTCCGCGATCGCCCACAAACCGATGACCCCCGCCGAAGAAATGAGCGCGCCAACGATAAGATTCTTCCGCCACCGCCGGTCGCGTAAGAGATCACGATAGGGCGCAAAGATGTTCCCCTGTGGCAAGCGACCTTCCGCCTTTGCCCGTAACCAGGGTTCCGGCTCACGGAGAAACTTCATTGTGAATACCACCAACAACGCCGGCAATGCTCCGACTAGAAACATCCATCGCCAGCCACTCCCCTGAGCAATCACGCCGCGTTCAACGAAAATCCCAATGACTGTCAGGACCACTCCCGCAGAGAGATTGCCAACCGTCGACAGAATTTGCAACCAGCCGAGTGCACCCGAGCGTGCTTTGTCGCTCAACGTCTCGGCAATCAACGCGACCGCCAAACCAAACACGCCCCCCACGCCGATGCCCGTGAGGAACCGCGCCGCGGCGAAGTCCCAATACGTACGACTGAAGTAGCTCATTCCCGTACAAGCCGAGTAAATGAGGACCGTGATCGTGAGCATCTTCGCACGGCCGTAACGATCACCTAATGCACCGAAGATGAGTCCACCGATGCCCCAGCCGATCAAGAAGTAAGCGGTGACTTTCTTGCCGAGCGCTTGCACGTCGGCACCAGGCGTCCCCTGGGTCAAATCGGTGAGTGCTTCCACCCGCGCCAGCGAAAACAACCGTTGGTCGAGGCAATCAAAAAACCACGCCGCGCTGGCGATGATAAATACGAACCAGTGATACGGAGTGAGATGAGAATACCAGCGCTCAGACATAAGAGAAGTTCCAAAAAAAGACCGAGGATCCCGCGCTTGGACTGGTCGCTTAAGCGACCAGTTCTCAGCGGGGCAGTTACATTTTCAACCAATACATTACTCAGAAATCGCGTCAGCGGCAGGCTCTGGGAGCAAGAAACTCAATAAAAAATTAGCGAGAATCAAGACAAAAGCCACCCCCGCCGCGACGATTGCGACCTTGGCCGCCGGAGTCGCGCCGGGAACGAAGGCCATCGTGGCAATCGCCTGGGTCACCGCCGCAAACGGAGTCCCCAGCATCCGACCACCGATATTCGCGGCAAAGCTTTCCCCGGTCCCCCGTAAATGCACCGGGAAAGCATGGGGCAAGTAATTGCCCCAGAAGCTGAAGACCGATGTCGTGCAAAATCCAGCCAGAAAAATACCGATCCCCAGCAGCGACAAACTCACATTATGAAACCCCGGCAGCCAACTCATATCGCCGGTCCAAAACACTTTTTCCTCTCCCCGATAGAAACCCCAAAACACGAGTGGCAAGATCACCAAGCCTGGAATTAAAAACGCCCGCAATAAGGCGCGGCGGCTTACAAAATAAACCACCACCAACGCCAGCGCAAAGCGGCCGAACAAACCCCCCAACTCTTGCGACTTCGTGTAGTTCGCCGTGATGATTTGCTGTGTCCGGCCAGCCAGCGGCTTCGCCTCGGCGGGAGGTTTGCCAGCCGTCACCTCGGCAACCTTTTCCTGGACCGTATCGATGCCTGGCAAAATTTGTTGCAACTGCTGCAAGGCCCCAAACGCTACGCCATAGCTGCAGGCGAACATCAGCGTAGTGACAATCGTCGTTTTACGCAGCGCTGGCGCGAATAACTCGGCAATACTGGGACGCCGCAGTGTCCCCGCCGCCTTCCTGGCCGCCCATTGGGGAGACTCCGGCAAGAACGGTCGAATCACGATCAGCGGGATCGCCGGGATCAAACCGCTCATCAGCGTGTAGCGCCAGTCGGCATGTTGACCTGCGGGGCCGATTGTGCCAACCAGCGATTGCAAAAACTCCGGAATCTGAATCGCCGGCAAACCTGTCGCGTGGCGGGCAATCAAACCGTTGACAAAGGCGACGAGCAAACCGCCGAACGACGAAAACGCTTGGGTGTATCCCAGCACTTTTTCACGTTGTTTGTGGTCATCAAACAATTCCGCGAGCCAGGCCACGGCGGCAACGAATTCCACGCACACGCCGATGAACGTCGTCGTGCGAAAAAACAAGAGCATCCACAAATTCGTGGAAAACCCCGCCATGAACGCGGAGAACGCGTAGAGCAAAATGCTCCAGGTAAGCACCTTTCGTCGCCCAAAGCGATCCGTGAGATAACCGCCCAAGAGTCCGAAAATCCCGCCACACACCGCCGGAACATAAAACAGTAAGCCAAACCATTTAGCAAATTCAGGCGTTCCTGGCGCAATCCCGCCCAGCTCCATCAGTGCGTTGCGCACTATCAACGGCAGCATTAAGAGTTCGTAGATGTCGAAGGCAAAACCAATCGACGCGATGATGCACACCAACCATTGAACCGAGGTCAGACGCTTGCTTTCTGCCATGAGGAGCCACCTAAAAATCGCGGGAGGCCCAGGAAAACACGGGCCGGGGGACGGGGGGAAATCAAGGAGGGAAAATCTGCGGACGAGTCGTTAAGGTTCTTAGGATACCGGCTCGCCATCGCCGTGACAACGCAGGTTGTTCCTCTGTAGGACGGGCACTCCTGGCCGTCTGGCTGTCTGGCCTGGCCGACGGGCAGGAGTGCCCGTCCTACGTTTCGGTAACGTCTCGGCTGTAGAGAAATAGCGTGGAGTGACCTCAAACTAAGTCTATCGGTGTGTTGTCGTTCTGACCCCGCATAATCGTTCCAAACCGCACGATACGCTTCAAACAGCGGCCAATCTTGCGGATCGCCCAATCTCCAGCAGTTCATCGCTCGTTCCACCGTTGCGGCACATCTTGTGAGCAATACTTCTACTGAGAATTTGGCAGAAATTCTCCATAAGGACCATTTTCAATGATTGTCATCATCGGATTCATTGTCGTCATCGTCGGCGTACTCGGCGGCTTCTCCATGGCCGGCGGGCACGCGGGTGCATTGTGGCATCCCTCGGAAATCGTCACCATCGGTGGGGCTTCGCTCGGCGCGCTGATTGTGATGTCGAGCAAAAAGACGCTCATCGACCTTTTTAAGGGGGTCATGCAAGCCATCAAAGGCTCGCCCTTCAATCGTAAGATGTACAACGAGCTGTTCAGCCTGATGTACGACTTGATGAAGACCTCCCGCAAAGATGGTTTGCTGGCCATTGAATCGCATGTCTCGAATCCTCACGAGAGCAGCATCTTCGCCAAATATCCACTTGTGCTTAAGAATCACCATGTCTGCGAATTTGTCGCCGGTGGATTTTCGCTATTGGTCGAAGGCACCGTGCGCAAGGAATTGATGCCCGAACTTTTCGACGCTGAACTGGCTGTGATCGAACACGAACATCACATGCCAACCGTGGCCTTGATGAAAACAGCCGATGGTTTGCCGGGCTTTGGGATCGTGGCGGCGGTACTCGGTATCGTGATCACGATGGGCCACATCGATGGCCCGGTGGAAGAAATCGGTCACAAGGTAGGTGCGGCCCTCGTGGGTACCTTCCTGGGGATTTTGTTGTCCTACGGCTTCTTTGGGCCGCTAGCGGGGCGGATGGAAGCGCTGGGATCCATGGAATTGTCGTTCTTCCGCACGATCACCACGATGATTTTGGCCTTCGCCAATGAATTGCCGCCCAAGGTGGCCATCGAGAAAGCACGTCGTAGCGTGGGGACCGAGATGCGTCCTACCCGCGAAGATATGGAAGAATTGTTCAAACAAGTTGACGCAAGTTAGCGCCGCGTAGGCATCCAAAGTTTTTTTGCGGGAGATCGACCGATGGCAGGTGCCGGTGGTGGTGCATGGAAGGTGGCCTACGCGGACTTCGTGACCGCGATGATGGCCTTTTTCATGGTGATGTGGCTCACGTCGCAGAAGCCCGACGTGAAGCAGTCCGTCGCCCAATACTTCCGCGATCCCTTTGCCATCGAATCCGATGATCCTCCCAGTCGGGGTTACGGCTCCGAGGAAGACCCTCCCAAGAAAGATGGCCGCTACTCGCCGACCGTGCAAAAACGCAAAGACGGCAGGGGCCAACCCGGCAAAATGAGAAACGGTTTTGCCGCCGCCCAATACAACGATGCTCCTCAAATCACGGTGCTCTTCAAGGATGGCACCGCGGAAATGGACAGCGAGCAGTTGGACCACCTGAAACACTCGGTAAGCAACTTGCTGGGTCGTCGCAATCGCATCGAAATCCGCGCTCATTCGCTCCGCCGACCGTTACCCCCCGAAAGTCCCTACAAAAATCATTGGGAACTTTGTTACGCCCGCTGTAACACGGTGATGGAAGTTCTCGCTGAATTGGGCATGGACCCGGACCTAATTCGCCTCAGCCAAGCCGAAGGAAATGAACCGATGGCCGAAAGTCTCGATAAGAGCGAACTGCAATTCAACTCTCGCGTCGACGTGCATGTCTTGCCGGAGATTGTCGATTCGCAGCAGTTGGCAAGCAATACGAAGTAGTGCGTATCGTCAGCCGACGATAATTCGCGGACGACGTTTGGGATCGGGTTCGGCACGGCGGATTAGCTCGCGGACCATCCAAGGGACGTTCCCTTCGCCAAACAGCACGAAGTCCAAGCTGGCGGTGAGTGGACTGCGTTCCGACCAGCCGAAGTGAATTTCCGGAGGCTTACCCGTTCGCGCGAGTTCCAGGGCCACGAGCGCAATCGTGTGAGCAATCGACACGCAATTGGTGAGCCGAATGATGAAGCGGTCATCCTCGCTATGCACGGCAATCAAGGGGCTTTGCGTGAACTCGCTAGGATCGCCGAGCGAAGTTTCGACGAACACAATCGGGGTATCGTCGCCCAAGCGGTGGGCCTTGCGAATACTCCGCTCCTTTTGCTCGATCGTGTGCTGGCCGGGACGATGGGGCACAAGCACGGGGAAATCCAAATATTTCAGCGTTTCCCACAGCACCCGCGATTCTTCATCGAGAAACTCGAAGCGATCAAACCTCAACTCTGTGCTGCGCATCACCCGCGACACGCCGGAGGCAACGATCACCGCCAAAATAAACGCCCCTGCGATGCGAATACCGTCAGGCTTTTCAATCACGATGGCAATCGTCGTGTAGAGAAAGATTGCCATCGCCACGGCGTAGCCCCACGGAATCTTTGCCTTCCCGGAAAGCTTGGATTTCTGCCAAACGTCGATCACCACCGCCACCGCGGCGCTCGACATGAGCACCATGACCCCCGTCGCATAAGCTTCGCCCTGGGCCTCGACGCTCGCATCGAAAATGATCGTCACGAGCAAGTTCACGCCCGTGAGCAGAAGTGCGAGCGGCCGAATCGCCTCGGCCCATTTGGGGGCCATGCCGTATCGCGGCAAATAGCGGGGCAGCAGATTGAGCAATCCCGACATCGCACTGGCACCCGCGAACCACAAAATCATCACGGTGCTCAGGTCATACAAGGCGCCAAAAGCCTCGCCAAAGAGCGGGTTGATGGGGAATCGCGATTCCCCATGGGCCACATACGCCAGAGCACGATTGGCCGCCTCACCGCCGGTTTGTAGCGCTTCGGGAGCGATCAATGTGCAAACCACGAATGACGATCCCAACAGCATGACCGACATGATCACGGCTGCCGTCAGCAATAAATGCCGCGTGTGATGAATTCGGCCGGAAGGTGCGTGCGGATCATCGCCGGGATTGCCTTTCACCAGCGGCATCACGGCCACGCCTGTTTCAAAACCGGAAAGTCCCAATGCAAGTTTGGGAAATAAAATGAAGCAGGTAGCCAGCACAGGTAGCCAGCCCACGCCAGCAAAGGGGGGATTCTTGATTTCCCACTCCCCGGCTTGCACATGCCCCCACCAATCGGTAAGCAACTCGCTATGCGTGAGCAAATAAAACAACCCGCTGCCGATCACGATTACATTCAGGAACAAGTACAAAGCCACCAGCACCACGGCGATGCCAATCACCTCGCGAAAACCGCGCATGAACATCCCGCCAAGCAGCACCAGTAGGCCAAGCGTCAAAACCATTTGACTTTGGAAAAAACTCGGCAGTTCTTGCCAAAAAGGATTATGCACCATGTGCTCCGCGGCATCGGCGGCGGAGAGGGTTTTCGTGATCACAAAATCGGTGGCGGCGAAACCCAGCAGCACGAGCACAATGATCTTACTCCACCAACCACTGGCCAAGTGTTCGAGCATCGCGATCGAACCTTGTCCATGCGGTGACTTGCCGGCCACGTAGCGATAAACGGGCAAGGCACAACCCAATGTGATCGCCACCAGCAATAAGGTCGCCAACGGAGCCAAGCGGCCGGTGGCTTCAAAGGCAATCGAGGGCTGATAGCCCATCGTGCTAAAGTAATCGACACCCGTCAGACACATCACCCACAGCCAGAACGATTGATGGTCGGGTACGTGTGGCAAAGGTTGCCGCGAATAAGCCGAAAGGTGCGTCGAAGCCGCGAGCCCCAATTGAGATTCGGTAATGAGCGGGTCGGAATTTGAACCGTTCGACGAAGTATCAACACCATTTCCGGCCATCGCAGTACATTACCACGCGAACCGCGCTGTGGCTACTGGTTGGAAATGGCAGGTAACGGCCGCAAATTATCACGATTCGACGGTTTGCCCAGCCAACGGGGGAGCAGCGGTCTTGGCACGCGAACCCCAGTGCAGTCTGGGAATCCAGCGTTTTCGTTTGTCGGGCTCGACGAAAGCACGACCCAGCGGGCTAAACAACAGGGAAGGAAGCATCACGAGTTCAGCCACTACGCCAGCCACCAAGATTGTGAGCATCAGCCAGCCGAAGCGCGCGGTCGGAGTAAAACTGCTCACCGCGAACACCGATAAACCCAAACCATTGACCAGCGCGGCCTGCAGAGTTGGTGTCGCGCAACGGGTATAAGCTGAGATCACCGCCTGATCGCGATCTCGTAATACTTCCAAATCCTCCCGGAACCACGTGAGGTAGTGAATCGTGTCGTCCACCGCGACACCCAGCGCAATGCTGGCCGCCATCATCGAGCCAATGTCCACGGGAATACCGAGCCAACCCATCCCGCCGAAAACGACCAAAATTGGTAACACGTTGGGAAGCATGGCCACTGCACCAGCAAAAACTCCTCGACAGATGAACATAATCAAGGGCGTGATCGTGGCAAACGACCACCAAGTGCTCTGCACCAAACTATCAAGCAGTGCCTGCTGAGCTTTGTACACGATCGGCACGACGCCGGTGAAAACAACATCACCCACGGAATTGCGATCGGCAGCCATGTTGTAAGTCGAACGGAGATGGCCAAGCACATTGACTCCGGCGCGAGTCAATTGAATCTGCGCGGTCGTATCCACGTCATCGGAAACGATCACGCCGTCATACTTTTTGAGAATCTCGGCCTGTTTGGCGGTCACCATTTCAAACGGTTTTTCCAAACGTTCGACCTTGATCCGTTTCTTCTGCAAAGTACCCGCTAAATCGGCAGCTTGTTGTCGTTGCGCTTCATTCGACCAAATCAGCACACGGCTTCCCGCCGGTAACTCGCCCGATTGCGCGACGAGCGATTTAACGGCGACGAGACTTGCCTGCTGAGTCGCCAAGACGGGATCAATCGCGGCTTTCAAATGGCCCACCAACTCGCCGTGGTCGAAATCATGAAACGCGGCCACGCGCACGCTGATCCGCCAAAGCTCTTCGTTGGTCTTTTTATCCATGGCGAGATAGCCGGAACGCTCAAGCTGCGCCCGATGCTCCGCCATTTCTTCACTGACCACGTAGCGAATCGTGTTGTTCAAAAATCCGTTGGCACCGCTACCAAGATCAGGGGCAAACGTCACCGCCGACATGGTGGCTCCCACCAAGTCCTCACCCTCGGAACCAAGGCGCTTTTGGATGGCAGCCTGCAAGCGACCGACCGTCTCCAGCCGCTCCAAAAACGACAACGTCTTCAGCTTCTGGCCGGGTTGTGAACCAGGGGGTAATTCTTCCTGCCTGGCGGAAGTGGGAAAGCGTACCACCAACTCCATGGGCACCAAGCGACCCAAGCTTTCTTCAAACCAACGATAGTCTTGCAAGATTCGTGCGTCGTTACTGAACAGCTTGAGGAGATCGATTGTTGTCGTCACGCGCGGCAAGCCCAAGCAAAGAACTCCAATGACGGCAAAACAACCAAACATTACAACCAGATGGTGACGCTGCGTGGCCAAGGCCCAGTTGCGCCAAGTCACTTTCTGATTTGTGGGAGCAACTTTCTTTTGCTTCTTGGCCTCGGCCAGCTTGGCCTTATCTGCAAAGAGCTCCTTGGGATACCACGGCCACAACTCCAAAATTGCCGGCAGCACGACGAACAAAACGATTAACATCGAGAACATGCTAATCGCCGAAAAAATGCCGAACTTGCCGATGGGGATAATATCGCTCAATCCCAGCGACGCTAGGCCGATGCCCGTGGTGATCGAACAAAGGAACGCAGGCTTGAAGGCGTGGACGCGCGCGCGCTGCACGGCTCCTTCAAAGCCATGGTCCATGATGGCTTCGCGGTAGTAGTTGAGCACATGGATCGCTCCCGAGACGGCCAGCACATAGATCAGCGCTGGCATCGACATCAGAATCGCGTCCATCGACGAACCCGCCAGCCAAACGGTCGCCAGCGACATGACGGCACACAGCACCCCGCAGCCGAAGACGACAAATGTCATGCGAATGCTGCGTAGCGACCACCAAGTCAAACCCAGGCCGAATCCCCCCGAGAGAAGTGCCAACTGCAAGAGCGTCTTCTCTCCTTCTTCATCAATGGCCACGTTGTCGATGGGAGGGCCCCCCAGACGAACCTCTTCCTTGGTGATCCCTGCCTCGGCCAGCGCGAGAAACAGCGGTGTGATGATCTTCTTTTTCAGCGTTAGTTTACGCTCAATGGGCCGACCCACGATAAAACGCAATTGTTTGTTCGCTTTGTCCGACAAAGTCGCGATCAAGCACGTTTGCTTGCCATCGGGACCAATGAGTGATCCCTGGAGTCGCTTGACCGCTTCGGCGTACTTTAATTCCGTGGGGGGAGCCGTTAGTTCGTTCAGGACACCTCGGGCCGTCGTGATTTGCTTAAAGCAATTAAACTCGGGCGAGCCATCAGCTGGCTTGAGAGTTTGCTTACGCAGGGCATCAGCCAGTTTGTTGATGCGAGGGTCGTCTTTTACCGCGACTTGATCCTTGTCACCAAGCTCGCAGCCTTCCCAGCTAATGATGATGAACTGGTCGGCGACAAAGTGCTCGCGAAACCAGCCAAGCGTCTTGGTCTCTTCATAGCTCGCGGGCAGCCAGTCAGCGACGTCGTTCTTGCTTCCCGTGACGGCACGAAACGCGCCGTAGAATACGAAAGGCGTGATGAGAAACGTGAGAAAGAGAATAAATAACGAACGTTTCATCAATTCCTGTCCTTCGCGGGTATCCTCTTGAATCGCGTCTAGCTCGTTAAGATACCACTGAATGGCCAAGCGCCAGGAGGGAGCTAACCGCCGTTATTTATCGCAAATCCTTAAATCAATCCGCTCAAGCTATTCATCGTCGGAATAAACCGCACAAAGCAAATCACGTTCCGGGCGGTTCTTCATTTCCCACAGCCGGTAAACTCACCTTGCTAGCAAGTTGCCGAGGGAAGTGCTCTAAAATAGCTAGAAAATGGCTAAAATCCTAGTGCGAATCGTCGTGGCAAGTACGCAATGCTTACCTACCAATCAACCATAAGCATCTATCATCAAAAGACTTAAGGCGAAACGCCACTGGTGGTGACAAATCATCTCATTCCGACTTTGCTTCGGTTTTTCCTGGCTCGGCGGACTTCTCGCTAGTCAGTTTTGACAGTGATTCTTCCACTTCCTTGAGCCGCTTCTCGGCCGCGACGTGGGTTTCTTCAGCGACTTTCAGGTCGGCTTTCAACCGCTCAGCATCCGCTGCGGCTTTATTCAATAACTCCTTAAACTCGGTCTGCTGGGTCACCAATCGCTGGCGGGCGACCTCCGGATGGTCCCAACCAAGATTCCATTCCAGGCCCGGCATCCCTTTTTCAAGCGCAACCACGCCGTCGTATGTTACATGCGTTTTCCAGAGATAGAGCTTTCGCAAACGCTTGAGCCCGCCTAACGGCTCTAGTGCCGCGTCGGTCACTGACGTCCCATACAGATTTAACGATTCCAATCGTTCGAGGCCCGCCAGATTTTTGGCTGCTTCGTCGGAGAATGACGAGTCTTGAACATTCAAGACCCTGAGATTCGGCAACTCAGCGAGCACGCTCCAACCCTCGTCGGTCGCCGTGGCTTTCTTAAGATTGAGCATGACCACTTGCGGAGCAACGTCCACGAGCAATTTCAACGTGTCGTCCGTGGGTGGCTGCGGCGCGAGCACGAACGTCACTTCCAGCAGATTACTGCCCGAGTACAAATTCATCACCTTCCCGCCGGCGGCGATCAAGCGATCAACAGCTTCTTGCGGAGCAGCGGGAACTTCGGGCAGCGGCAACGGTTCCAACTCGGGCACCGCTGGCGTTGAAGGAGTTTCGGCTGCGGGCACTGCCGTAGGCTCGACAGCTTCCGTTGCAGGGGCTGTCGACGCGACCGTCAACACTGCTCCTTCTTTGATCCACGCCGCGATTAAATCGATGGACGCTTTGTCGAGCGGGTCGCCACCCTTGGGCATCCGCTTTTTATTGTCGGCAGGCAAAACAAGCCGCTCGTAAAGCTCGCTCTTCTCGGGATCACCTTTGACGAGCAAGTGATCGTCATCGGTCCACTTTTCTTGAATGCCTTCCGCGGAATTGAGCTTCAACTTCCCCATCGCCTTCTCGGCATTATGGCATTTCACGCAATTCGCCTCGAAGATCGGCAGAATTTCCTTTTGAAAATCCACCGCTGCCTGGGCTGAAGTTTGTAGGAGCAAAGCGATGCAAAAAAACAATTGCCGATTCATGGTTGCCAATCCCTCAAAAAAAGTCGCCTAAGCTAAGATGTCGTGTAACACGCGGGCTTCTTCCACCCCCGTGAGTTTCATATCAAGCCCTTGGAATTTGTACGTAAACCGTTTGTGATCGATGCCCAATAGGTGCAACATCGTCGCATGCAGGTCGCGGACATGCACCGGTTTCTCCACCGCATGGTAACCCAGTTCATCGGTTGACCCATAAGTCATGCCAGGTCGAATGTTGCCCCCGGCGACCCACATCGTGAAACCCTTGATGTGGTGATCGCGGCCCGGACCACCCTTGCCCTGGAACATCGGCGTACGGCCAAACTCGCCACCCCAAACAACAAGCGTTTCTTCCAACATGCCACGCTGCTTGAGGTCCATAATGAGCGCGGCGCTGGCTTGATCGGTGCAGCGGCAGCAGGTGTGCATATGCTCTACCAAATCGCCGTGATGGTCCCAGTCACGATGATAAAGCTGAATAAACCGCACCCCCCGCTCCGCCAACCGCCGCGCAATCAAGCAGTTCGACGCGTAAGAACCATCCCCAGGCTTGGCACCATACATATCCCAGATATGCTGTGGCTCGTCGGCCAAGTCGAGCAATTCTGGCACGGAAGATTGCATGCGAAACGCCGTTTCGTAGGCCGCCAACCGCGCGAGCAATTCGGGATCATGCGTTTGCTCATGGCGGTGACGATCAAGAGCGCGCACGCTCTCGACCACTTGCCGCTGCAATTGGTCCGGTACGCCCTCGGGACTCTTGATGTAATACACCGGCTCGCCGCTGGAATTAAATGGCACGCCTTGAAACTGACTCGGAAGAAAACCGGAACCCCACATCCGCGGAGCAATCGGCTGCGGGTCGCGGCCTCCTTCGCTCGTCATCACCACGAAACCAGGCAGCGATTGATTATCCGAACCTAAGCCGTAATTAATCCACGATCCCATGGAGGGCCTGCCGCTGATCGCCGTCCCAGTATTCATGAAGGTGTGCGCCGGATCATGATTGATCTGCTCGGTGACCATCGACTTGATCACGCAAATGTCGTCCGCAATCTGTCGATGAAACGGCAAAAAGTCGCTGATCGTTTGTCCGCTCTTGCCGTAGCGGCCAAACTTGGTGAGTGGCCCTTGCGCCTTGAGGATTTGTCCTTGAAGCTGCGCGATCGGTTGCCCCGCAGTGAATGACTCCGGCATCGGTTTGCCGTCAAGCTCGGCGAGCTTGGGCTTGTAATCAAAAGTTTCCAAATGCGACGGCCCGCCCGACATGTACAAAAAGATGACCCGCTTCACTTTCGGCGGCAGGTGTGGCAAGCCAGGAATTGAAAGATCAGTCGCTGCCGCTCGACTGGTGAGATCATGATCGAGAAGCGTCGACAGCGCGGTCGCACCGAGACCCAGACCGGCCCGAGACAAAAACGTCCGCCGATTAAGTTGATGCTGAAACGCGGCAAATTGTGATGGATTCATGATTTATACGAAATGATTTCTTTATTTAGCCCCGCCGCTTGCGGCGGGTTCTTTTCAATGCTCATTCCAACGTGGAGCAAGCTCAGCGGCTAAATATATTCAGTTCCGTGTCGTCGTTTCACTCATATTCAAAATCGCGCGGCAAACGCTCGTCCAAGCGGCAAGTTCACTGCGAGGCAATTTACTGCCAACGGGCGACATGCCAATCCCGAGAAATTCGCCACCAGCAGTCGATTGTTTTTCAAACGAGTCTCGACTCGCAACAAGCAGTTCTTTTAGTATTTCTTTCTCGGCTGAGTCAGGAACTCGCGAAACTGCCTGTCGAAAGGCGAATGCAATCCGCTCGTCATCAGTCGCTTGAACATTGTCCGTGAGAACCTTCGCCGCTAAACTGCGGGCGGCTTCGACACTGTTGGGATCATTCAAGAGAGTCAGCGCGGCCAGCGCCGTGTTGGAACGTGGCCGCCGGGCGGTACACTCCTCACGGGTCGAAGCATCGAGTGCCTTGAGCATCGGATGCAAAAAAGTGCGTTGCCAGTGCATGTAAATGCCCCGCCGCCATTGTTCGCTGCCGGCATCCTGTTCGTATTCGCGTTTCGGAAAATTCAAAAAGCGAAAATATTTCGGCGGCTGATAGGGCCGCACGCTCCGCCCGCCGATGGACGGGTCCAACAACCCGCTCACCGCCAGCAACGTGTCGCGGACCGATTCCGCCGGCAGGCGAAAGTTGTTTTGCCGTGCCAGCAACACGTTGAGCGGATCACGCTGCCTGAGTTCGGAAGTCGCCAACGAGCTTTGGCGATAGGTTTGGCTCATCACGATCAACTTGAGAATGTGCTTGGTGTCCCAAACGGTCTCCAGATATTCGACCGCCAGATTGTCGAGCAATTCCGGATGCGAGGGTGACTCCCCCTGCCCGCCGAAATCATCAAGCACGCGGGCCAAACCTTCGCCGAACAACATGGCCCAGTAACGATTGACCATCACTCGCGCCGTGAGCCCACCAATGCCAGCTTCCGAGTCGGTCAGCCAATTCGCCAAATCGAGTCGCGATGCTCGTGAATCAACCTTTTTCACTTGACCCAGAAATTGCGGGATCGCTGCCTGCACAATCTCTCCACTTTCATCCTGCCAATCACCTCGGGCCTGAACTCTCACCTCACGAGGCGCGATGCCGTGCGAAATCATCGTGAATGTTTTTTGCTTGGCAATGTCGTCGCGCTCTTTTTGTAAAACCGCAAGCGTTGGGTTTTGCTCACTTAGGCTTTCGATTTGTTGATCGAGCTCCGCCAGTTTAAGGCGTTGATATGTGCTCAACACTTCTATCTCGGGGGGGCGCTTCGTGGGCAGAGTGTTACCATTGAGCGCGTCACCGGCCGACAGGTGATATTCCTCTTCGATATCCGCGAAGAACGCCCCCAGCGAATAAAAATCGCGGGCCGTGTACGGATCATACTTATGATCGTGGCACTGGGCGCAACCAACCGTGCCCCCCAGCCACACCTGCGAAACATTCCGTACCCGATCAGCTAAATAGATCGCCCGATATTCCTTGAGCTGCACGCCCCCCTCATGCGACGTTTGCAACAACCGGTTGTAACCTGAGGCGATGAGTTGATCTTCGTTGGCTTCTGGCAACAAGTCACCTGCGAGCTGCTCTCGCGTAAACTGATCGAACGGCATATTCGCATTGAAGGCGTGAATCACATAATCCCTGTAAGGCCAAATGTTGTGCGTCTGATCGCCATGGTAACCCACCGTGTCCGCGAACCGCACCAGATCGAGCCACATCATCGCCAGCCGCTCGCCAAAATGCGGTGACGCGAGCAACTCATCGACCAACTTCTCATAAGCCGCGTCACTTGGATCAGCCTCAAAGTCCTCAACCATCGCCGGCGTGGGTGGCAAACCCGTCAGATCAAATGACACCCGCCGCACGAGCGTCACGGAGTCAGCCGGCTTATTGAGCGTGAGTCCTGCTTTGTCCAGCCGCGCGAGCACGAAGTTGTCGATCCAATGACCCGCCGGGGTGGGATTCTTAATCGTGGGAAGCTCATGACGGCGCGGCGGAACATACGACCACGCCGCCGACCACTTAGCTCCCTCCTCGATCCAGCGCGTGAGCAATTCAATCTGCTTTTGCGTGAGGTCTTTATCCGCCTCAGGGGGCGGCATCTGCTCCGCTTCGTCGGTCGAAAGAATCCGACGCAAGAACTCACTCGCCTCGGGATCGCCCGGCAAGATTGCCGCATAGCCGCCACGGTCAGCCAGCGCCGCTGCTTCTTGATCTAATCGCAAGTCGGCTTCCCGGGTCGCCGAGTCGGGGCCATGACAACGAAAACAATTCTCCGACAAGATCGGTCGTATGTCGCGATTGAAGTCGATGGCCTCATCAGCCCGCACCGCGCAGCCTCCACCGCTTAACGCTGCTATCAGCGCGAAGCAAATCAGGAAGTGCTGCCAGTTGCGTGGCATCCCGCGATCCAAAGGCAAGTAGTGAGGACAAGAACATGTATTCTATCCTGCCATTCCGGCGTTACCAATTCCCGAAAAGGCGCACAAAAACAGGGGAATCCTGCAATTCATGAAGCTGTTTCGCTTGATATCAGCCACCGTTCGCGTGAATCCTGTATGTGAAGCTGTAACGGTTGTGCTCAAAGTTCTCAAATTGCCGCTCCTAACGGTTCGATCAACTTGACTGGTCGAGTGCCCGCGCCGCGGGTGCTAGCAGTCGGCGCTCATCCACTCCTTTGACACCAAACGGCGGAAGTAGTCGCTGCATGAAGCGAAATTCAGAGAACTGGTGGGAAAGCATCTGGCTGGCTGCCGCGGCGGTCATGGGCCTCAGCGCGCTCGTCGGCGTATGGCACAGTCGCGCACAGCCGGTCAAGCCTGATACTCATCACTCAAACATTCAACTCGCCAGCAACGACGCATCCCACGAGCGCATCGAGCAAATCGAACAAGCCCTCGCCCAAGCGGGATGCCCTGGCTGGATGGTTTTGGCGAGCGAAGGCCCACAGGCCCTCGGCAGTGAAATCGTTCCTCTCGCCTTCAGCAAGAGCGCGCAGCAAGGCGTGGTCTCACAACCGAGCGCCGACAACGATCCCAACGACCTGCTCGACGGCGTCCCCGACCTCCTCTGGGAAAAAGATGCCCCAGGCGAGCCCCTAATTTCTGAAGACCCAGCAGCGGGCGGCGAAGAAAGCGGCGAAGCAGAGTCTTATACGAGCGACTCCGAACAGCCCACCGAACTTCCCTCCACAGATCCCGAACCACCCAATCCACTCCCCGCCGTTGAAGAGCCTACCAAAACCGCAGACACCATCACCCCCACTCCAGAAGTGGAACCCACTCAGCCAGTTCAACTGCCTCCCACGGGTCAAGAACCCTTACCAGTTCCCGCGAGCCCATTTACTCCCGCGCCAGTGCCCAGCGAATTGGCCCCGCACAGCGTGAAGCCCAGTCCCAACGCCGCAACCGGTCCGCAAGATCAGCGCACCTACTGCGAGTTCGTCGCCGACTCGCTCTACCCCTCGGCATTCGCCTGTGCCAAGTGCCATGAAAAACTCTTCGAGGAATGGAGCATCTCCAGCCACGCCTACGCCTCGATCTCGCCAATGTTCCACAAGTTCGAGCAGAAAATCTACGACCTCTCGCAAGGCACCGTCGGTTACTTTTGCTATCGCTGCCACTCGCCTGTCGGCACGAGCTTGGGCATCTCCCGCGCGGCACCAATTTGGGACGTCCCTCAAGTGGTCCGCGAAGGGGTCACCTGCGTCGCCTGCCATCGCGTGAACGAACGCTTCGGCAAAACCAACGGCGAACGCCGCATTGAGCCGGGCGACATTTTTGCCCCCGTCTATGGTTCCATCGGCGGCAGTGGCATCGCGGAAACAATTGCCCGCAGGCAGGAATTCAAAGTCAAAACCTCTCCCAACGAACAAGGCCCCGGCCAAGACATGCACGTCGCCGGGTGCTATTTCGATCAACTCTCGAAACCTGAGTTCTGCGTCTCCTGCCATCAAGTCGCCGTGCAGCCGGGCATCAAGCTTGAAGTCGTCTGGGAACAATACCGTGCCTCGCCTGCGTGCAAAAAAGGCATCTCCTGCCAAGATTGCCACATGGGTCGCATCCCCGGCGTGCCAAGCGGCTACGAAGTCGGCTCCGCCGCGCTCGTTAACGAGAAATCCGTAAACGAACGCCGCAAACACGCCAATCACATTTTCTATGGCCCCGGTTATTCCATCGCTCACCCCGGCATCTTCCCGCACAACAAGGACGCCCTCCGTTGGACCACACAAGACTGGCTGCTGTTTGATTTCCGCGCGGGTTGGGGCACCGACGAATTTGAAGACCTCGTTGAAGCGGGGCAAATTCGTATCGCCTTCCCGCCGGTTTGGCAGGAAGCCGACGACCGCTACGATGCCCGCGAGATCATCGACGACAACCTCAAGCGTTTGGACGCCAAAAAACTGAGCCGCCGCGCGGTGATGGAAAACGGGTCGCACATCGACGGGCCGTTCTTCGACACGCCACTCACACTGGGACACGACATTAAATTCCACTATGTTGTCTCCAACACAAATGAAGGCCATAACATGCCGAGCGGCTCCCTTGGTGCCCAGCCGCAATTGTGGGCGAACGTCGTGCTAATCGGCCCGCGCGGCCAACGCTTGTGGGAATCGGGCTACTTGGACCGCTGGGGTGATCTGGCAGACATTCACTCGGAAGACGTTCGCAACAAACGCGCGCCCTTCGATTGCCAGTTGTTCAATTTGCAAACCATGTTCCTCATCACTGGAGCGAAAGGCACCGACCGCGAATTCTTTTTGCCGGTGAATGTCGACTTCGATCAACTGCCATATTTGCGCCCCGGCGCGCAACCAATCTCGGTGCTTAATCATCCGCCGTTTATCCGCATGGAAGGTCGCTCGCTCGCGCCGCTCGGTTCCCGCCGCGCGCCCTACAAGATTCCCGCCGAGTTGCTCCGCGAACCCGGCTGCTACCGTCTCACGTTCCGTATGAGGATGCGCACCGAGCCCATGTACTTTATGCGGTTCTGCGAATCGACACCCGAGATGATGCGGACCATGCAAGAGTGGACGCTCGATTTCCACGAATCGTCATTTGAGTTTGTGATCCGCTAAACACCAACTATGCCGCACGCCCAAACCAACTCGCGATTTCCCCGAGCCTGCCGTCTTCTCGGCATGGTAGCGATTGGTGCTGCCCTAAATTGTGCCACGGCGACCGCACAGTTTTACTACGCCCCAATCTCTACGGCCATGCAACCAACAGACACGAAAGCCAAAGTGCCTGAACCACTTCCTCCCGTCACGCCTACTCCACAAAGGCCAACAACGGCATCGGTCCCACAAATCCCCTCGTCCGAGTGTCGGCCTTTGCCGCCTGTAGTCGGTAGCATCTACGGACACCGCTCGTCGATCTTGCCCCGCTGGACCCGACCGCCCCTTGAATCACCGTTGATCGGCAGCCCGTTTGTCGGTTACCCCGTCGTCACGCGGCCGGTTATCGGGCCACCGCTGTTGAACTGCACACCGAATTGCGAACAAACGCCGCTGTTTGTCCCGCCTCCCGCGAATCCCGGCTACATGCGTGGCCCCACGCGCTACGGTCTCACCTCACCGATCCCTCCGGCCGTCGTTTCCGCCCATGCCCCGCCATGGGAGTGTCTGCCCGGTCCCGCCGAACTCAAAGGGGCAACCCTCAACGTCGGCACGCACATTCACGATCCCTGCAGTGCTCCCACCGCTTATCGTGGTGGCGACTTCTCGCCCGAACCCTACTATGGCCATTTCTGCTGGGATGCCGAAGGCGAACTCGGCGTCTACGGTGGCAAATACAACAGCCCCGTGCAACGTCCCGCCATCGAATGGGGCCTGCCGTTTTACGACGCTGGTCCCCTGCCCCGCTCCGGAACGGGTTTGGGCCTCACCAATCTCACGATGAAGAAGTTCTATGTTTACGGTGATTTCCGCTCGGCCATCGCCTACAACCAAAACATCGGCAACGAGCAAACCGTCTGGGGCAATCGGTTGAATTTGGATTTTGACTACTGGTTCACAGCCACCGAACGCATCCACATGTTCATGGGCAACCTCGACGACCAAAACGATTTCACGGGGCTTGTCTACAACGACGGCAAGGTCTCTTTCAACGACGCTTGGGACGCTTGGGATGCACGGACCGACACTCTCTTCTTTGAAGGAGATCTCGGTTACATCCTCGGCGGTTGGTACAACCAGGAAGCCTCGTTCAATCTTCCCTTCGCTGCGGGCTTGATACCGCTCGTGTTCCAAAACGGCATTTGGGTTGAAGACGCTTTCCTCGGCATTGCCGCGACGATCCCCGCGCGTAACAATCCCTGGCTCGATTGGTCGAATTACGACACCACGTTTTTCATCGGCCTCGACGAAGTCACCAGCAACATCGCCTTTGAGGGCGACAACCGCGCGGCGAACATCGTTGGCTTTACCACGTTCATTGAAAGCAAGGGAGGCTACATCGAAGCCGGTTATGCGTTCCTCGACGACACCGAGAACCAAGGCCGCAGCTACCACAACATCGGAGCGAGCTACACCCGCCGCTATCTCAATCTGCTCTCGAACTCGGTCCGTATGATCGTCAACACCGGTCAAGACGGCCCTGAAGACGACCGCACGGCCGATGGCTTGCTCCTGCTGATGGAAAACAGCTTTCTCACCCGCAATCCGTACAACGTGATTCCCTATGTGAATCTCTTCGCCGGGTTTGGCCACCCCCAATCCGCCGCCCGCTTGCAAGGTCCGCTCAAGAATACCGGTATCAACTTCGAGAGTGATCTCCTCACCGGCTATCCCACGCTCGAAGACTCGGGCAACAACACCTACGGTGCTGCCCTCGGCATCGACCTACTGGGTAACGCCTTCGAGCAGCAATTGATCCTCGAAGCCGCCGCGCTGCAAACGATGGATGGCCCCGACAGCCGCATCGCTCCGGGCGATCAATACGCCATCGGGGCTCGTTTCCAGAAACCGCTCAGCCACACGCTCATCTTCCGCGCCGACGCGATGTATGGCTTCCTCGAAAACGCCAACGACATCACCGGCGCAAGAATGGAACTCCGCCGCAAGTTCTAATCCAACATATATAGCCCGACCTTCCAGGTCGGGACACACTGGCGTATGATGATTCACTTCATCAACCCGCGCCATCCCTTGTGAGTCCACCCGTGGCAAGCTACGACAGGTTTGTCTGCATTGTTTTCTCCATCCTCTTAGGACTCGCCGCCAATCAACCAACTCAAGCCGCCGAGGAACTGCGCGTCGATGCGGACGTGCTGCTCACGGGTGGCACCCTCCATGACGGCAGTGGCAATCCCGGCCTCATCGGCGATCTCGCCATCCGCGACGACAAGATTGTCGCGATTGGCAAGTTTACGGCCGGAAAAATTGGTCGGACAATTCCCTGCCAAGGATTGATCGTGGCACCCGGCTTTATTGATTTGCACAACCACAGCGATTCCGATATCGAAGTCGAAAACAAAGAGACCGGCAAAACAGAATCGACACGCCCCATCTTGGCCCCGGAAACTCGTTCAGCCACTTGCTACCTCACGCAAGGTTGCACCACGCTCGTCACCGGCAATTGCGGCGGCGGAGCACTCGATGTCGGCGACTACTACGCCCAGCTTGAAAAACAACCGCCGGGCATCAACATCGCCCAATTGCTTCCACAGGGCAGCTTACGTGCCAAGATCATCGGCGAGACCCGTCGCGCGCCGACCGAGAAGGAACTGGAGCAGATGCTCGCACTCGCCCGCCAAGCCATGCTCGACGGGGCCTGGGGCATGACCACCGGCTTGCAGTATGTCCCCAGTGCCTATGCCACGACCGACGAAATCGCCGCGATTGCCAAAGTGGTTGGCGAGCACGACGGTTTCTATGCCAGCCACATCCGCAACGAAGGCGACACGCTGCTTGAATCCGTGGAAGAAGCCCTCGAAATCGGTCGTCGTGGGAATCTGCCCGTTCATGTTTCCCATTTCAAGGCGAGCAACAAACCCAACTGGGGCAAAGTGCGCGCGGCGGCCGCGCTCTTGGAGCATGCCCGCGCGGAAGGGCTGCGCGTGACGGCCGACCAATATCCCTACGATGCCAGCAGCACGGCGATCACCGCGATGCTACTCCCCGACGAAGAACGCGAAGGAGGTGATTCCGCCCTCATTAAGCGACTTGATAGCCCAGCCGAAGTCGGCCGCTTGCGGCCCATTATCGAAAAGTCGCTCGACGCTCGGGGGCGAATCATGGTCGCCCGCTGCCCCAAGCATCCCACCTGGGTCGGCAAACTCATCAGCGAAATCGCAGCCGACGAGAATCGCGCGGAAGTCGAAGTCGCCCTCGACATCATCCGCTCCGGCGATGAAGCGGGCGTGAGTTTCAGCATGGACGAAGCCGACGTGCGCTACGTGATGACGCTTCCCTGGGTGGCAACTGCCTCGGACGGCGGCGTGAAAGTCGACGACGGCACCCGTCCCCATCCCCGCAGCTTCGGCACCTTCCCCCGCAAGATCGGCCGCTACGCCCTCCAAGAAAAAGTGATCCCGCTCGAACAAGCCCTCCGCAGCGCCACCGGCCTCGCCGCCGACGTTCTCGGCCTCACCGACCGCGGCTACTTGCGCGTCGGCCAGTACGCCGACATCGTGGTCTTCGACCCGCAAACCTTCCTGGACCACGCGACGTTCGAGTCTCCTTTCGAACCATCCACCGGCGTACGCTATCTCTTGGTGAACGGCCAGTTAGCGATCGACGACAACCAACTCGCCATCACCAACGCCGGCCGCCCCTTGCGAAAAATTTCCACCCAGCGCTGACCCTATATAGCCCGACCATCTTGGTCGGGAAACTTTCAATTTCGGGAAACCTTTCAGTTCGGGAAATTCTCCCAGGCGTATCCCTCGGCACATAATTTGCCACTAAATTGTTTGCGAATAACCTCGCGATTCAGGCAAACTCATATTCTTCTCAAAGGAGCCAATCTCATGGCAAGGCAAGATCAAAGAAACATGGACAAAAGAACCGATCGCGATGCGAATCCTGATGCGATTACCGGCGCACCCGGCTCGCATCCCGTAGGTACCGGCCTCGGTGCAGCCGCTGGAGGCGCAGCGGCCGGAGCGGCAGCCGGACTAGCAGGTGGTCCCATCGGGGCGGCAATTGGCGCAGTGATTGGCGGAGTCGCGGGTGGTTACGCAGGTAAGGCTGTTGCCGAGCAAATCGATCCGACCGCCGAAGAAGCCTATTGGAGAGATGAGTACCGCAACAGGGATTATTATGATCCCAATGCCGATTTTGATGCTGAGATTGCCCCCGCTTACCGTTATGGGTGGGAATCACGTTCCCGTCACGAGTCAGGTAACTGGAATGATGTCGAGGGTGATCTTCGCGACGAGTGGCAATCGCACCGAGGTGAGTCACGGCTCGACTGGGATCAAGCGATGCCAGCCACGCGCGATGCATGGAACCGGATCGATGCCTACCACGGCGACCTCAACGACGACGATACCACTGTGGCCAATCGTCCCAAGTAGACAGAAACTCTTAACTCAACAGAGCGACGGTCGCCGGCAGTTGGCTAGCGACCGTCGACATTTTTGTGCAGTTGTGAGTCTTCGTTCACCCCGGCCAAAAATAATCCTCGCATTCTCCTCGTCGATCTCGATAATAGTGCATGGCACATGCATACCTGCATCAGTATTATCGCTGGCCTTGTTCTTTGACAATTTGATATTTGGACCACGGAGCCTTTCGCGGGGGACAGAATTCGACCTATTTCGTCCCCTGCGAACGTCGGTTCGCACTACGTTTGCCGACAACAGGCACTCATGGGGCGGGACAATAAGACTGAGTTTTGCCAAAGAAGTGGAGATCCCCCCCAGCGGACAAAATGGCCACGGCGAGGCGGGTTGCGTAGCTCCCGGAGTTCCCAAATGCGGAGTTATTTCCAATTGCGTGACGGCCACAGAATCGTCTGACCATCGCGACCGCTTGAGAGCACATCCATGCCATCGGGCGAGAAGCCCACCGAAGTCACTTCTTCCTTGTGGCCCGTGAGGGTGAGGATTTCTTTCCCCGTCAGCGCGTCCCACAGCTTAACGGTGTTGTCCTGGCTGCCGGTAAGGGCCCGCGTGCCATCGGGTGAGAGTGCTACCGCTGTCACACTGTCGGTGTGACCGGCGAGTTTCAACACGACCTCACCGGTCGCAACATCCCAAATGATGGCAATGTTATCCTCGCCGCCGGTGATGACACGCGTGCCATCATGCGAGAACTCACCGCACAGCACGGCCCACTCATGGCCGCGGAGAATTTGCTGTTCGGCACCCGTCTTCGCATCCCAGATGCGCGCGGTTTTGTCGTTGGAACTAGTGACCACCCGCGAGCCGTCAGTGTCGAAACGTGCTTGCCGCACGCGGCCTTCGTGACCAACCAACGCGGGCTCGACCGGCTTGCCAGTCGCTGCATCCCACAGTCGAGCCGTGCCATCGTCGCTGGCGGTGAGAACCTGTTCGCCGCTGGGTGAGAACTGCACGCTATTGATGTAACCCGTGTGGACACCATCGAGTTTGCGCACCGCTTCACCCGTCGCGGCATCCCAGATCTTGGCCGATTGATCCCAACTCCCAGTCACGAGCCATTTGCCGTCCGGCGCCAAGTCAACGTCGGCCACGGCACCATGCGGGCTGAAACGAATAAGCTGATCTTTGGAGCCAACGTCCCACAATCGCGCATCGTTGCCGCCGATGGTGAGCACTTGGTCCCCACTCGGTGCGAACCGAGCCCCAAACACCGATCCCCCCTGTTCGGAGAAGTTGAGCCAAGCCCCCTCGGGATTAGCACTGCGATTGGCGACAACATCCCACAAGAAAACTTCGCCAGTCGCGGAACATGTCGCAAGCGCCGTACGCCCATCGGGCGCGAGATCGACCGATGTGTAAACCACTTGCTTGTCGGTAGGCTCCATCGTAGCGAGCAACTCGGCATCAGCCAGTGACCACAAGCGGAGCTTGCCGTCGTCGCAACTGGTGATCACCTGCGTGCCGTCGTCGGAGACATCCATCTCAGCGACCCAATCAGGATGCTTAAGCACACGATCACGAAGCTCAGCGCCGGTGGCCACGTCCCATTGCCCGCAGGTGTTGTCACCACTGGAGGAAACCAATACGCGATCACCATCCGCAAACGCGAGGCCCGTGATCGTGCGGCTATGACCATCAAGCCAATGAACCTGAGACCAAACTTGACTCTGTGGATCACGCTGCCACAAACAACCACGCCCGCGATCATCGCCGGTGGCGAGCCACTCGCCGTTCGCGGAAAACCGTGCCGCGGTAATGGGCCCTTCGTGACCCTCGAGCACGGCGATCCGCTCTCCCGAGTTCGTGTTCCACAATTGAGCGTCATTGCCGGCACTACCCGAAACCAACCACTGCCCATCAGCCGACACAGCCAGCGCCGCCGTGTAGCCAGTCCCTGTGATTTCAAGAAGTTGAGTGCCCGTGGCCACGTCCCAAATCCGCACGGTGCCGTCGCCGGCCCCCGTGGCCAGCCGCGAACCATCGGCAAAGAACACCGCGGTTGAAGCGAGAAATTCATGGCCTTCGGAGAAACGTCGTACCAAATCATGATTCGCAACGTCCCACAAACTCGCCGTTCGATCGCGGCTCGCCGTGACAACCTGTTTGCCATCGCGCGAGAAATGCGCGGCAAGCACCGCATCGGGATTCGCGGCATCGTTCAGAACGACCATTTCAGCATACTGAGCAGGTTGCCAAAGTTTGATCCGCTGATCGCGACCTCCCGAGAGCAGCCACTCACCATCGTTCGAGAATGCGCAATCGCGGACATGGCTGGCATGACCGCGCAATTCCTCTGTCTGCTTGCCAGTTGCCAAATTCCAGATGCGGATCACATTATCCTGCCCACCAGAGGCAAGCGTTTTGCCATCCGGCGCGAACGTCAAACACCGCGCGGGACCAGTATGCACGCCCAGTTCCACGAACGGCGCGGGCAGATCGGGTTGGCCATCGATCCGCCGAGCGACATCGACGGGATGGACCTCGTCGGGATTCCACAACAGCACTCGGCGGTCATAACCCGCCGTGGCGACTTGCGAACCGTCCGGCGAGAAGCGGGCTTCGTAAACAGGACCGCGATGCTGCGAGAACTCGGTCAAGTATTCGTACTCACGGTCCTCACCAAGTTGCCAGACGATGGCTTTACCATCCTGGCTGGCGGTGACGATGCGCTCACCATCCGGCGAGAACTCGGCGGACCAGACCCACCAGTTGTGCCGCTTGAGTTGCTGTTTTTCTTCGCCTGTCGTCAAATCCCAAATGCGGGCCGTGTTGTCGTAACCCGAGGAAAGGAGCCGCGAGCCATCGGACGAAAACTCCACGCTCAGCACCGCATCCCCATGTCCCTCAAGCGTGGCGAGTTCTGTCCCATCACTCACCTTGTAAATGCGAATCAAGCCGTCAGCACTGCCGAGGGCCAAGCGTTCCCCCGCGGGATCAAACGCAACGGCATGCACATACCCGCCGCTGCCCAATGTATGCAAAACGTCACCGGTTTCACGATTCCAAATTCGTGCTTTGTTGTCGAGATCGCCACTCGCGAAAAGTTGACCATCTGGCGAGAACGCGACCGCTTCGACCGAACCGTCCACCGGCCAGCTCTTTTCGCTCAGGTTGCATAGATACGAGAGTCGGCCCCATTCCCAGTTCTTGTGCTCGGGGTCGCATTGCGCGAGCAGTTGATCCGCCCGATCAAAAGCACTTTCCTCGATCTTGGCGTTGGCTAGGCCGATCCGCGCCACATAGGCTTCGTATTCCTCGGCTTCCTTGGCGGCCACGGCAACTTGCTCAGCCTCCAACGCCTTGGCTTCTTCTGATTCAGCACGCAGACGTTCAGTCTCAGCCACCTTACGAGCGGCTTCCGCTTCCTCGTAGTTTTTCTGGGCCACGTCTTCGGCATCTTCGGCGCGAATCCGCTGGGTAACGGCTTCATCGCGTTCCGCCCGCACAACGACCAGCGCCACCGACACGATCCCCGCCACGGCTAACAGCAACGCAGCCACCAAACGCTTGAGCATGGCCAAGCGGCGCACACGGGAATTGCGTTCACCCTGCCCGGCCTGCAATTGTTCGAGCAATGCGCGATGCTGGTCATTATTGGCATCCAGCAGCGAGAGTCCCAAATCAAAATCGTCTCGCTTCAGTGCGGCACCAGCATAGGCCAACCGCGCTGCCGACAACAAGCGTGTTGCCCTCAGATTGCCGTCCCACATCGCGAGGGCTTCTTCAAACCCATAGAGCGCGCGGGAATACAATTCGTAATCGCCCGACGATTCGGCCGTGTTGAGATTCTTCTCGGCACTGTCGGTAAGCAGGATGCTTTCCGAATGCGATTGATAATCGCGGAGCGCGTCCTGGAATTCGTGAACTGTCTGATAGCGTTGGGGAATTTTGGTGGACATCGCCTTCAAGGCAATGTCGTACAATTCGTTCGCATGTTCGACGGGGGGAATCTGATTCTTGGCCGCCGCCAACAAACAAGCCATCACCGTCTTACCCGAGTGCGGCGGGCGACCCGTGATGATTTCGTAAAGGATCGCCCCTAGCAGATAAATGTCGCTCGCTGGCGTAATCAGCTCAATCGGCCCCGTGGCCATTTCGGGGGCCATGTAGGCGGGCGTGCCTCCCATCACGTCGGATTGGCTCACCGACGACGCGTTCGGAAACGCCGCACTGATTCGGGCGAGGCCCCAGTCCATCACCAACACTTCGCCGTAATCGCCCAGCATGATATTTTCAGGCTTGAGATCACGATGAATCACGCCGTTGGCATGAGCAAAAGCAACCGCATCCGCCACGCGAATCAAGATGCTCAGGTTTTCGTCGAGCGATTTCTTTTTGAGCACGTCATCCCAAGGCGTGCCCTTCACCCTTTTCATCGAATAGAAGAGGGCCCCCGCGTCGTTCGTACCGAGATCGTAAATCGGCACGATGTTGGGGTGGTCGAGCTCGCCGGTGACGACCGCTTCGGAAATGAACTTCTCGCGCTGTTCAGGGGTTTGCGCGTCGTTCTTCTTGAGCATTTTCACGGCGACGGTCCGCGCAATGGCCGACTGTCGGGCGGAATAAACCACACCCATGCCGCCTTCACCGATCACATCGAGCAACTCGTAATCGGGCGCGTCGAGTGGCGAATTGATTGGCTGCTTGGCGTCGTTCGGCGCGCGGAATTGGCGAGACTTCACGACCACCGATGACCGCGTCACGATCGCATCGCTCACGGTCTTATCCTGCCTGATCGTCGCGTTGGGGTTCGTTTCCCCACCCACGACATTTTCCTTCCAATGCGCGGTCACCATGCTTTCGGCGAGAATCGCCTCTTCGACCGAAGTCACAAACTCAACGGTTTGCTCCGCGGTCAGCGGTGTTGTCTTAGGCTTGGGCCAGTTAAGATGTTCTGGAACTGGCTCTTCATGTACAGAAAAATCGCCTGCTCCACCACTCAGCAGAGAAGATGCTTCGATCGTTTGGATCGTGTCGGGATTGACGTTGGTGTGGCCGGTAAGACTCTCACCCGTGACGTCGATGTCGATCGACTTCATCTTGCCGATGGTTTCAAGATCAACGGCTTCCGGCGGCTTGGCCGATTGTTGCGAGTGATCGTGCAAGTTGCGCTGCGGCACGCGACGCAAAGCCGCGCCGCACTTACTGCAGCGTCCAGCGGCAAGCGCTTTTTGATCGGGTTCGGTATGACAGGCAGGGCAAGTTCGCATTGCGACTCAACAAAGGGCCAAGGGCAAGAACTCGCTAACGAGTGGCGGTTTCACCACCCGTGGAGTTCTTTGCCAACACAATCCCAGGACCGCGCGGCGGACATGACCGCAACACTATCCCTTGATTGTATTTGGAGCGGGCCGGGCCTGCAGAAAATTACTGGTTTTTTGGCTTGGGAGGGTTATGCCCTTGCAGCTTACGCCATTGCTGGCTCGTGGCTTGAGCCAACGCCTGATCGACCCGGTGGACCCAACTCTGCGAGGCGGCACTGGCCGCCAAACCCACGGCGAGGCCCGACCAACGGGAAAAACCGCGTTGCGAGCCAAATTCCTGCTCTCTTCGCCGGAAATCAAATGCTGGCAGCACAGCGGCAGCTTGGTCCGCCTTCACTCTGGCACCTGCTGCTTCCGCTCCCTGCTCAGCGGCAGGCTGGATTGTCTGCTCGTCGGTCGGTGGTCGGTCGCGGGTACCTTCTGAATCGTCGCCGGGGTCGATCAGTTTGCCATTTCGGACGTAAACTTCGATCACCAGCCGCCGCGTGTTGGTCTCCATATTGACCACATAGACCGCATAGTGATTGTCAGGAAGTTTGCGGAACAAACCGGGGAGATCCTGCAACACGTCAGTTCGCAACCGATATCCCGGACCCTCGTTCCCCTCGGCATCGATCACGCGCAGTTCGATAAACCGATCTGCCGCGGTTTGAGTATCCCCCGACGTGGCCCGCAATTCGACATTCTGTTGCAATGCCAAATTCGTGTTCACACTATCGACAAGCAGCGCAGCCTCCACACGGAGTGGGAAATCAAGCTGCGGCACTTGCAGGGTGGTGTCGATGCGGAACGGCTCGGCACCAATGCCGGGGTTTGAGATATCCACGGTGGCGACAACGCTTTGGCCAATCGCCCCCAAAGCGGTCACCGTGTAGAAATCGTCGTCGCGAATCTTCACACGGATGGTGATATCGGCCGACGGATTCAGGGGGTCTGGCGGTCCACTGTATTGGTGAACGTAAGTAAGCGTCCCCACGGGTATCCCGTTCAACCGATCTTCGACAACAAAGCGAGCATCCAGAATCGGCTCGCTCAGTTGGTCGCCCCAATCGATCAGCACTTGGAACGGGTCCAGGCCATTCGGGAGAAACGCTGCTTCATTTCCAGGGTCAGTAAACTTAATCGTGAGAACCGTCTGGCCCTTGTTGTTGACATCCGTGGCGACAATCACGTTGGGCCCCATGGGGTCCACGTCGATAAAGGAGGGATTAACGTTCAGCACCCGCACTTGAATCTGGTGGGTATCTGAACCGCCGTCGTCATCGAACAGTGTCACGGTAATCGTATAAAGATTGTCATCGTCGTTGTCCACGTATTTATGACTATCGGCGAGTGTCCCCTTAGTGGTAATGCCTTGCTGACCGTCAATGACGCTCGCTGGCGATTGATTGTTTTCAGTGAGCGTACCGTCCCCCCAATCAACCGAGTAGTGGAAACTTTCCGTCGAAGCGCCGCTGGGGTTATTCGAGTTATTGAAGCCAGGGTCTGTGAATGTTCCCAGGTCAAACAGGTTGAGCGTATCCCCTTCGTTAATTTGGAGAAATCGTGTCGTGAGCGTCAAGTCGGGGTCGACATTCTCGACCATGATGGTCAACGTCCGCGTGACGAAACCACCGTCATCGTCGCGGATCACAATCGAGACTGTATACAAACCGTCATCCGCATAGGCGTGATCCGCGTGAGCCAAGGTGCCGGTCGTGGGAATGTTCTCACCGCCATTGGTGCGCGTATCAACATTCAATGCCGTGGGTGCGGAACCATCGCCCCAATCAACCGTCATCGCGACGAAAGTTTCCTGGGAGGCTCCCAGAGGATTGCTGGGATTGTCAAACCCAGGGTCAGCGAGCCCAACGCCTAAATCATCAAGGCTAAACTCTTCACCTTCCACAACCATGAAGGGCGACTTTACGCCGGTCAACGTGGGATCGACGTTTTGTACGTTAACTTTGAAAGTGCCTGAAACCGGACCGCCATCGTCATCGATCACGGTCACTCGCACGGTGTACTCGCCGTTGTCGGCATAGATATGCTTGGCACTGAGCTCGCCAGAGCCACTGGTCTCTGTCACCAACACGGACTGAATTCCGCTCCCATCCCCCCAATCGACCGTGGCGGTGTGCGTGTCTTGAGTGCCGCTATCGGTGAAGGAACCAAGCTCGCCATTGGTAAGATCAAGTTCAGACCCTTCATTCACCGTTTGATTGTCCGCCAGATCAAGGACCAGATTCACATTTTTCACTGTGATCGTTGTATTTGCGGTGCCGACGCCGCCATCGTCATCGACAACCTTTGCGGCGATCACATAAGTATTCACCGGATCCATCGAAGGATTGTCGTCGAGATACTGATGATCCAACGAAAACGTCCGAGTCATCGGATCCCAATTGATTCCATCGACGTCTTCGGTGAGCAACGTCGTTCCCAGATTGAATGTTTGCGTATCGTTAGGACTAAACGGGTCGCCCCAATTGATCGTCAAGGTAAATGTATCGAGTGTTCCCACGTCGCTGATTGTGCCCTGCAGCGTGGCGAAATCGTTTTCCTCGATAGGTGCCGGCGGCACAAGTACCACACTCGGATTGACGTTGTTCACCGTCAGCGGCTGGGAGTCGGTCCCCATACCACCGTCATCATCTCGCAGCCGCACATTCACATTGAAGGTGTCGCTGGAAGTGCCGGTCGGATTATCGTCCAAGAATTGGCGAGTAACAGTGAATGCTCCCCCAGTGACAACGATCGTTTGATCGAACAGATTGTCGCCGTCCCAGTCGATGTCGAGTTCGTGGGTATCGAGCGTGCCAGCATCGGTATACGTTCCCGAGAGGACCGCCGTGCCGTTCTCGTTGATATCAGTAAGAGGATCGAGCACGACTATCGGATCAACATTCTTGATGGTTAGTGGTTGAGAAGCCGTGGCCAATCCACCATCATCGTCCCGCAAACGAACATTCACGTTGAATGTGTCACTCGGCGTGCCGGTGGGATTGTCATCGAGGAATTGACGTGAAACGGAAAATGCCCCGCCGGTAACGGTCACGGTTTGATCGAAGACGTTGTCGCCGTCCCAGTCGATTTCGAGCTCGTGCGTATCTTGAGTGCCCACGTCGCTGAAAGTTCCGGTGAGAATCGCGGTGCCGTTTTCGTCGATGTCAGCGAGGGGATCGAGCACTAACATCGGATTGAGATTATTAATGGTGAGCGGCTGCTTAACAGTATGATCACCACCGTCGTCGTCACGCAGTCGCACGGTCACGTCGAAAGTATCACTTGAAGTTCCGCTAGGATTGTCGTCCAGAAACTGCCTCGTGACCATAAAAGTCCCACCAGAAACAGTAGCTGTCTGATCAAAGTTTCCATCACCATCCCAGTCAATATCGATCTCATGGGTGTCCTGAGTTCCAACATCGGTGTAGGTTCCCGTAACCGTCGCCGAATCATTTTCGTTGATCGTGGCAATAGGATTGAGCACCAACACCGGATTGACATTGTTTACTGTGAGCGGCTGCTTAGCCGTGTGCTCACCGGTGTCATCATCGCGCAGCCTAACGGTTACATCAAAGGTGTCACTCGGCGTGCCGGTGGGATCATCATCTAGAAACTGTCTGCTAACGGTGAATGCACCACCAGTCACTGTGATCGTTTCATCAAAACTGCCGTCGCCGTCCCAGTCGATATCAATCTCATGGGTGTCAAGCGATCCCTCGTCGGCATATGTACCCTTGAGGACTGCCGTACCGTTTTCGAGAATCGGCACGAGAGGATCGAGCGTCAAGGTAGGATTGAGATTGCTCACCGTAAGCGGCTGGGAATCGGTCCCCGCGCCACCGTCATCATCACGCAGCCGTACATTCACATTGAAGGTATCACTCGAAGTGCCGGTGGGATTATCGTCCAAGAATTGGCGCGTGACCGTGAATGCTCCACCAGTGACGACGATTGTTTGATCGAACAGATTGTCGCCGTCCCAGTCGATGTCGAGTTCGTGTGTGTCCAGCGTGCCAGCATCGGAATAGGTTCCCGAGAGAACCGCCGTGCCATTTTCATCAATCGCCAGTAGTGGGTTAAGGACAACGATTGGATTCACATTCTCGACGGTGACCGTGGTGGCCGCGGTCGCTACCCCACCGTCGTCATCACGTAAACGGACATTGATCGTGATGTTGTCGTTAAGTCCAGCAGGATCATCGAGAAATTGCCGATTCACGGAAAAACTGCCGCCCGAAACAATCACCGTTTCATCAAAATTGCCGTCGCCATCCCAGTCGATGTCAAGCTCGTGCGTGTCCAGCGTGCCGGTGTCTTTGTAAGTGCCGGTGAGCGTGGCAACGCCATTTTCGTTGATAGGCGAAGTCACCGTCACGCTCAGAAACTCCGGATTCAAGTTACTGACCGTGAACATCGTTGAGTTGGTATCCACGCCGCCATCGTCGTCCCGCAAACGAATTTTCACGTTGAATGTATCGCTCGGTGTTCCCGTGGGATCGTCATCCAAAATTTGCCGTGTCACCGAAAACGTACCGCCGCTCACCGAGATTGTTTGGTCAAACAGATTATCGCCGTCCCAATCGATATCGAGTTCATGCGTGTCGAGCGTGCCCGGATCGCTGTAAGTGCCGGTGAGGGTCACCGAATCATTTTCATTAATCGTCGACGAGTTAATCAAAAAACTATCGATCTTGGGGGCGATATTTTTCACCAAGATCGTTGTCGAGGAGGTAGCTGAACCACCAAGAGTATTGGTTACTGTGGCTGTGACGGTATAAGTATCACTAGAAGTTCCCGAGGGATTGTCGTCGAGAAACTTGTGAACAGCGAGCGTCTGCTTAACCGTCGGACCAACATTGATCACTTGCAAAGGCGAACCATCACCCCAGTCGATGGTGATCTGGTGGGCCATCGGGGGACTGTCGACGATATCAATCACGGCCAGTACGGATTGATCCTCAAAAATCTCAGCGCTGCGCAGCCGAATCGTCGTTTGTGGCAAGCCGGCTATCGCGGCGGCTGGTTGGGCTTGGTCCACGGCTTCATCCGATACGAGCAAGCTCTCGCTGGTTTGCACATACGGCTGGACGTCAGGAATCGCTTCCAGCACTACGCCAGCAGCCGCACCATCGAACACGCGGCGACGTTCCAACCGATGTGGCGCTAGTGGAGCGGCCGCGAATTGCGGTCGGTCCTTTCGGCGGGAGAAGTGGGGCACAAAGCGGGCCAACAGCGCAAACAATCCCATGGCGATTCGGCAATCCGTGAAAGAGATGCGGCTCCGTCAGGGCGCGGGCGACGCTGGCGGGAGCTGTGACGTTTGGCGGCTGTCATCTTACAGACGCTGTTCCGGCGGTACGATGAATTCATTATCCCGAGAAACTGGCAATTTTGTCAAATATTTAGCAGCGAGCCGGCTCCTCACGAGCCCGACCAGCGAGCGGAGCGAATTCGTCCCGACTCTCCCAACGGGACACTCCGGCTACCAAACTGGGTAAACTTTGCCGAATTTACGGTTGGTAGCGGTCGTAAGGGGCAAGCCGGTTCTTCTAGAGAAACCGATTATGCCGCGTCGAAAACTTACTTCAGCAACGACACGGTGTCGCTGCAACCCCCCACAGGCCGACGCGACGGGATGCACTCATGTTCTTCGCAACCCACCACCCGCGCTGCTCCGTTCGCCTGGCAAAATCACGACGATGTCATCTGGCCCACGCAAAATTGGCGCAGTCACTAGCGGCAATTCTTTTGTTGCTGGCCTTCGGAATGACATCGCTCGCCACTGCCAGCCCGTCGGCCTCTCTCGAAGAGTCCCCTGTCCGTTTCGTTGGGCCCCCCAGCCGGCTGCAGCCACGGCTTTCCAACGAAACGGGGACTCCTCGCGGCATCGCCGTTTCGGCACCCGCGAAGCCCACCGCGGCCGCGAATCCCGTGACACAAACACAGGCGCTCGCGCCGGTGCAATCAGCTCCAGCGAATGACACGGAAACAATTCCGCAACCAACACTCACGGACGATCCACAACTCAACGAAGAAATCTTCGCTGGTGATGCCATCGCCGAAAGCGGCGAAACCGTGGAACCCGTCCCCTGTTATGTCTCGCGGCCGTTGTCGTCATTAAGTATCAGCATCGCGCTACCCGACGGCGATTTGCCCGAAAATGTCGCGATTGCTTGTGCCGAGAACATGGGCACCGTGAACGATATCCGCCTCGAATATGGTTGGGCACAATTCGACTTCCATTGGGCGGCAAGTTGCCTATGTCATCAGCCACTCTACTTTGAAGAAACCAACGCCGAGCGTTACGGCTACACGCCGAGTTATTTTTTTCAACCACTCATTTCCGCGGGAAGGTTTTTCCTGACCATTCCCGCCTTGCCCTACAAACTGGCCGTCGACCGGCCGCATGATTGCATCTACACCTTGGGACAGTATCGCCCAGGAAGTTGCGTGCCACGCCGTTGGAATCATTTGCCGCTAGACATCGCCGCGGCCACGGTGGAAGTCGGCGTCATCGCGGGGCTCATCTTACTGATTCCTTAACGCCCAACGGTGCATCCGCCGCCTTTTTGTTGGCAAGCGGGGTTGCGTAAGCTCCCTGCAGGTTTGAAAGAGGGCAGACGCACCCCGCTGGTCCTTGTTTTACCCGCGAATAGCGCAAATGGTACGAATAAATCCCCCTCCCCGGTATCCCGTGGAGGGGCTAGGGGAGGGGCTCTCAGCCGAGGGGAGGGGTCTTTTAAGTACTGGGATAGGCACCAAATCTTTTCATTCGCGACCCTTTCGCGTTATTCGCGGGAAAGATTCTTCTTTTCTGGACACGGTTCGCCGCAGCGTATTACAATGGCAGCTACCGTGACGTAGCCTGTCTTTGAAATATCAGGCGAGCCGCCTGTCACTACGACAATTCGAGATTCGCTAACGAGTATTCTGCAATTCATCAGGGTCCCCGAGGCAACCGCCGCGGTGGGCCCTTTTTGTTTGCAGCGAGGGAGCCATCCGGGCTGTCTTCGCAGGCTGGAAGCTACGCCACAGAATAACCAAAGACCCGAACCTCAACTCGCCAAACCCTGTCATCCCGGAAAGCACTCATGAAATCAGCAACACGAATGGACAATCGAACAAGTACACCCATTCCCCGGGGGTGCCACTGCTGGCTTGCCCAGCAGTGCCTCCGAGCGAGCGTCGTTGTTGCACTTGTCTGTTGCACAACTTTTCAGCAAGCCCACGCCGCCGAGATTCACACGGTCGCCCTCAGCGGCCAGCCGGCGCCCGGATTGTCTGATGGCGTGAACATCAGCCCCAGCAAATTCCCCGCGCTGAACGACGCTGGGCAAACTGCGTTTTATGCCGGCCTCATCGGCGCCGGCGTCGATTCCACCAACAACTCCGGCATTTGGTCTGAGGGTTCCGGCAGCCTGGCGTTCGTGGCCCGCACGGGAGATCAGGCCCCCGGCACTCCCAGTGGCGTGAACTTCAGCGACTTGCGTACCCGGTTGGTAATGAACGACGCCGGCCAAACCGCATTTTCGGCGAGACTCACCGGCAGCGGCGTGGATACTAGTAATGCGAGCGGCATCTGGTCGGAAGGTTCCGGCAGCTTAGCGCTCGTGGCCCGCACGGGAGACCAGGCCCCCGGCCTGCCGAGCGGCGTGAACTTCAACGCATTACCCGATCCGCCGGCGCTGAATAATTCCGGCCAAACAGCGTTTTGGGCCTTCCTCCGCGGCCCAGGTACGGAGACAAGCGAAAGTATCTGGTCAGAGGGTACCGGCAGCCTGGAGTTGGTAGCCCGCAGGGGAGACCAGGCGCCCGGCACGCCCGACGGCGTGAACTTCAGTGGCTTTTTCTAATATTCCCGTGCTGAACGACGCCGGCCAAACCGCATTTAAGGCTCGCCTCATCGGTAGCAGCGTCGATTCCACCAACGACTTCGGCTTGTGGTCGGAGGGTTCCGGCAGCCTGGTATTAGTAGCCCGCGAGGGGAGCCAGGCACCCGGAGTGCCCAGCGGAGTTAACTTCAACCTTTTTGTTGGCTACTTTGCGCCGGCTCTTAACAACGCCGGCCAAACGGCGTTTAAAGCCAGCCTCATCGGCGACGGTGTTGTTTCCACCAATAACGAAGGCATCTGGTCGGAGGGTTCCGCAGGGCTGGCGCTGGTGGCCCGCGCCGGAGACCACGCTCCTGGCACTCCCAGCGGCGTAAACTTCGGCAGCAGCAGCGGCAGCTTTAGTGAGGCCGTCCTAAACGATGCCGGCCAAACCGCGTTTCGTGCCAACCTCACTGGCAGCGGCGTGGATTCCACCAACAGCCGAGGCATCTGGTCGGAGGGTTCTGGCAGCTTGGCGCTGGTGGCCCGCGCGGGGGATCACGCCCCCGGCACACCCAGCGATGTGAAATTCAGCTCTTTTGGCGTTGATTTCGTGCTGAACGACGCCGGCCAAATCGCGTTTGAGGCCGATACTTCCGGTGGCTCCCAGCCCGGCATCTGGGCGACTGACCGCAATGGCGTCTTGCAGCTCATCGCCCGCCGAGGCGGTCTGTTGGAAATAGCGCCCGGCGACTTTCGCACAGTCAATTTCCTGGAACTCGATCTCCGTATTACGGGCAACAGCGACGGTCGCCCCAGTTGGTTCAATAACCGCGGCCAACTCGTCTTCATCGCTGGTTTCACCGACGGCACTTCCGGCATCTTCGTCTCCAACCGCGTCGCCGTGCCGGAGCCAAGTTCGCTGCTGCTGGGAGCGCTGGCGAACATGGGGCTGGTCAGCTTGGCGACTCGTCGCGGGCGGAGACAGCGTTAAGCTTGGCCGAAGGCCTTCTTCACCGTAGCCTATGGCAACGCCATAGGACTAAGAATGTCACAGGAGGGTTTGACCGAAGGTCATATTCACCCCGACTCCAAAGCCTCGATGAATATGGCCTTTCGGCCAAAGATCGTTGTTGCGTCCAAAGTTCCTAGGGCGATGCCCTAGGCTACGATAAATATGGCCGTTGGCCAAAAGGAATTGATTCGTGTTATTCGTGCGGATTCGTGGTTAGGTCTTCTTCGCATGGGGAGAAAAACATTCACCACGGCATCCGCAAGCGGCGTTTGATGAAATTCGTCGCCAAGCTGGCGAGCGTGCTGCGGTTGGCTTCAATTTTGGCGGTGCCGGCCGAGCCTACGAGGGCGAGTGCCTCTGGTGAATCGAGTTCCACCTCGACGACGTGGACACGATTCTCTGAAATCGCCGGTTGATCGCGTTCCGGTTCCGTGGCTCGGCTTGCCACCTGCTTCACCTTGCCGGTAACAATCCGTACGGGAGCCGAGTCGAGCACGATTCTTACTGACTCGCCCGGTTGCACCTCAGCCACGTCGCGCTCATCGATGGTCACCAAAGCGGAAAGTTGCTGAGGATCGCCAACCGTACAAAGCACCGTACCCGGCGTGATCCAACAAGATTGATTCCGCGGTTCCAACGGCGAGCCAGCCCATGTCGGCAAGCGATCGTCCGCTTTTTCCGGTTCCAACTGAGGAGGCGCGATCACCGTGCCTTCGACAGGAGCGCGCAAAACCAATTCTTCTTTACGCCGGCGGTACTGGGCGAGTTGCGATTCGGCATCGGCCAAATCCGCTTGAGCCGTGGGGAGTTGCACGGAAACACGGCTGTCGAGGGCTCGCAAAGTGTTAAGCTGTTGAAAATGAGCTTGCTTCACCTCAAACTCGCCCGCATGTTTGGCGACGGCGAGTTCCACTTGTGAATCACGCAATTCGGCGATCACGTCGCCTGCTCGAACTTTGGTTCCTGGCGCCAAGGCATGAACCAATTCACCAGCCACCGTGGCGTAAACCGCCTGACCATTGGCGGGGACAAATACTACGGGGCCCTGGACCGTATGCTTGATTGGCCAGAAAAGGACCGCAGCACCAACCACTGTCAGTGCAAGCGTCAGGATTGCCATTCTTGGCCGCCTCATCCGCGCACGGTTGGCAGGGTTACGCACAACTCGCCAGATGCCGAGAACAGGTGGCAATGCCATTCCCACCACTGTCAGTGCTGCGAGAGTGAAGACCAAATTTTCCAAATGATAGGGCCGCGCAAGGGCAAACAGCATGGCGTAGATCGCCAACAACACAATGAGCGAATAAACTCGCGATGCGATGGCATAAACAAATAGTCGCCGTTGCTGTTGGCGACTTAAGAGGGGATCGCTCGTCAAAGGCTCGTTTAACAGCCAGCGACGTAACCTCTCACCAAGCAGCCCCTGTCCCCGGCTGGCCAGATTGGGAATTTCCAGCCAGTCGGCCAGCAGATAGTACCCATCAAACCGCAAGAGCGGGTTCGCGTTGATCGCCAGGGTGTTGACCGAACAAATGATTGCCACGCCTAAGCACCATGTATTCAAAAGCCCTGGCTCGGTGTGCCACCAACCGATGAACGCCACCGCTGCAATCACAACTTCCACGATCATTCCTGCGGCGGACACGGCCATAAGCTGCCATTTGTTCGGCAACCGCCACACGTCGGAGACGTCGCAATACAACGCGGGGAAAAAGGCGAGCAGCATGACGCCCATTTCATGGCACCGCCCGCCGAAATGTTGGCAAGTGATCGCATGCCCCAACTCATGCAGAACTTTCACGATCACAACGGTCGTCAACCACACCAACAAATACTTGGGCTGCCAAAGTTCGTTGATCGTCGGCAATTTGGCGAAAACCGCAGATGCATGTGCGATCAGCAACCACAAGGCATAAAAGATAATCCCCAAAGCCGCGAAACCGGCAAGCGGAGAAAATAACCAACGGACCTTCGCATGAACGGCCTCAATTGCGGCCGTGGCATCCCAACTCGCCACGCGAAACGAAAGTGCCTTGAGCAAATGCTGCCAGCGCTCCGAACGACGCCGCTTGGCAGCACGCTCCAAGAGTTGCTTCCCCTGCCCCGGGGCCGTGCTCACGAGCAAACCTTGATCGAAAAGTTGATTGATCCCCTCTTGCAATGCGGTGAAAGAAATCGTCCGCGGCGCAAATCGCGCTTCAAACTTCCGTTTGAGCGTTGCAAGAGTAACCGGCTCATGAATCTCCTGAAACAAGAAATATTCAGCAGGAGTGAGTTGGAAATGCTCCAGAGTGAGCGGATCCTTGAACACATAGCTCGGTTGCCCCGCCACGGGAACCGCTACCTGCTGCACGTCGCCGCGGGAACGCACCACGAGCGTGCGTTCCACGGTCGATAGTAAATAATCAGGATTTGCGGCCATAACTGTTCACCTTCAACGAACAATTTCCAGTGAACCTTGTTGCCCCGAGCGAAATTCGCCTTTCGGATTCTCTAGCTCGGCCCACACCCGCACCTGTCGCGTGACGGCATCCATCTCGGGGCTCACGAATCGCAACTTTCCTTTGGCCATCGCACCAGTCTCGCTGCGGAACACAACCTCACGCCCGATCAAATCGCTGGCCACCTGTTCAACCGCCAGAAATCCCTCGGCTCGCATGGTCTCGACCGCCAACAATCGCAGCACGGGAGCGCCAACTTCAACCCATTCACCCACCCGACCGCGAATAAACACCACGACACCCGCAAACGGGGCCTCGACGCTGTGCAGTTTCAGCTTCAATTCCGCCGCGGCAAGTTCATGCTCCTTCAATTGAAGAGCAAAGCGATCCAATTCCAACTCATGCTCGGCTTGCTTTTTCTCAAGCAGGAGCTTTTCGACCGTGAGTCGCTCGACGTCAATTTGCGATTGTGAAATGCTCTTGGCAAATTGGGCGATTGATTCCTGAGACCGCCTGAGCTCAGCCTGAGCCACTTCCAGCGACTTCTCGGCGTATGCCACTTTCGTGCGGTTATTGGCCTTGGCCGCTGCCTGGGCCGCTTCAATCCGCGCCTTGGCCACGTCGAGTTCTCCTTGCCGAGTATCGAGCCGGGCCAACACCTGCCCAGCCTCGACCGTGGCACCTTCTTGCACCACGATTTCGCGGAGCATACCCACGACTTGCGCGGGAACCTCGGCAGCATCAAGCGGGCTAAGGACGACTGAATCGATCACCAGTGGCGTTTCAGCATTTGTAGTTACATCCCACAACGCGAGGATGCAGAGCAAAGCAAGGTTCCACGGACATCGAGTAAGTAGATTCATCTAAAATGCCAACCAGGAATAAATGTTGTCCCAGGCATCATGCAGCCAGACATAGCCGAGCGAACGCCGACCACAATTCACGCGAACCGTCGCCGCCATCTGCGGCCGCGCGGCGGGCAGCGATTCTTCATCGACGCTCACCTCGACGCGCACTTCCGGTAATTCCTCGGCAAGCTTGGCCGTGTCGAGCACAGCCGTTTCCGTAATCTCCGCAACGTGACCTCTGAATGTGTGCTCCATGTCTCCCGCCAAGCGAAAACGCACGGGAAGCGGGTCGTCGCTCTGTTGTTCGGCCGCAATCACATGCCCGATGCGGTCTTGAGGGACAAGCGTTTCTAATTTCCAGCCGGAGTGTGTGTCGGCCACAGTGAATAAAACCTGTCCCCGCTCAACAGGCCGAGTGCGTAAGAGATTTTGGACATCCAGGGTGAGTACAGTACCCGTGATGGGGCTGCGGAGAGTAAGGGCTTCGCGGCGTTTGTCGAGAATCTCCGCCTGCTTGAGTAGACTCGCCTGACGGAGTTCGAGTTGTTTGGCTTCGGCGGAAAGGGGCAAGCGATCCGGTGTGGGCTCTTCGCGTGCTTGGCGATCCGTGCGCGCGACCGCAATCGCTTCGAGCCGTTTGCGAACCGTGGCCAGTTCGCCTCGGACGCGCTCGGTTTCTAAATCCAGTTCCGCGTCATCGAGCACGGCCAGTACGGCACCAGCATCCACCTGTTCGCCATGCTCAACTTTAATCTCGCGGACAGTGCCATTCGTCGTGGCAAACACATCCTGGACGATGCGCGGCATGAGCGTGGCCGGGGCTTCGATTTCAAAATCAGTCGGTACAAACATCAGCGTCAGGAGTGCGGTGGCAACTAAAGCACCTGCCAGAGCAAAGCGGCTCACGCCCCATTTTTCCCACAAACGTGTCGCACTCTTCGTCCAATGGGCCACGGTCCGAATCGGCCAACGGTTCCACTCCGCCGCTTGCTGGAGTGCCGGTTCACACAACTGGGCAAGTTCCACGACGCGCTGCCGTGTGAGCGAACCACCACTACTGAAATTCTCGGCGATCAAAACAGCGATGACATCATGCGATTTCTGGGCTGTGGTCCCGTAGTCGTGGTGAAATACCAACGGCACGGCGATCAGCCGACGGGCGTGCGAATGATCGATGTGCTGTTGCAACGTTTCGGCTACGGCACAGGGCAGTTCAGTTTTATCATTCCCGTCGGCTGCATTTCCGTCAACGTAGTCCAGCGGCTCGCCCCATTGAGCAGTAACCGCCGCGAGAGATTGCAATTCCTTCACCGCATCGGCTCGCGGTTCAAGCCGTTCAGTACCACTCGCGGCCAGGAGTTGCCAGTCTTTACCACGTCGCAAAAGAACACTCAACCGATCCACGCCGAGAAAGCGGCTCCCTTCATTCGCCAAGTCATACGCCACTTCCTGGAGAGTTGCCCCACGATGAATCCGCCGCAAAAGTGCGAGCACGTCGGCATGTCCCATCTGCTCGCCACGTAAGGTGCGAAGTTCATATCGGAGGTGAAATTCTTCGGCGACATGAATCACCGCCGCTAAGAACTGCTCCCAACCGTGCTGCACGTCGGGGCTGCAACCTGTGTGCAGAAAAAGTTCCACCAGTGCATATGGTCGAGCAGGGTCGTTTCCATGAACAGCGCCAATCACGATGGCTGCTTCCGTGGGATTATTGTGACCAGGAAGTAACACACGAGGGTGCTCTGCAAGGCTTGCTTGCTGCAAGAGTCGTTGGTGAGCCGTGCGCGACGCAACGTCGCTTGCCACAAGGGCGTTCAGATTGATTGCGTCGAGCACTTGCCATTTGCCGTGCAAATCAGGCTGCCAAACAGCGCCACCCGTTGCTGCTAGCGTTTTAGCGCAACCTTCGAGGAGTTGGCGATAGAAATCGCTCGGCTCAATCGGCGCACGGGCAAGCTCGTGGAGACTTGACAGAAAATCTTCCACTTGCCGCCAACTGGCCGAAAGTGTGTCGTGCCGTTCATCAAGATCGTCGTCGAGCGTGCTCATCACTTTTTCAGTATATCCAGGCTCAGCCAAATCGTTGTCTCTCTAATCTGTTGGTGGCAAGAATCTTTGCGACCAACGATGCTGGCAAGCAGGTTTGGCAAGCTGCGCAAGTTTTGCCGTTGGTAACGGAAATCGTAGTTGTGGCGCTTTTGCGACGCCGAAAACCAAGCAGAGACCCAAGCTTCTCTCAGGACTCCGATTCCCTGTTTGCAGCCGCAATGACACCTGACAGGCCTCGAAGCGAGGTCACCGCTTGCATGGCAAATCGTACCCGCACCCGCTGGATTGTCCTCGTGCTCTACCTAATGGGAGCGCTGACCGGGTGTCGTTCGCGCGGCAAGAGCGATTTCAAGGCGTCGGTCCCAGAAGATTGCTACCATGCCATCGCCACCGAGGTGGAATATCCGGTCGTCGCGCCATGCGGCATAAGCGAAGATTGGGCCGCTTTGGAGCCCCTCTCACTCACCAGCCAGGAGCAGCCCGAATATTGGGATGTGCGGCTTGAGACGGTCGTGCAAATGACACTGTCTCAGTCCAAAGTGCTGCGCGACCTGGGTGGGGCGGTGTTGCGATCACCGGCGAGCGTGCAAACCTATTGGGACACGGCCATCGTCGAGACCGATCCCCGCTTTGGTGTCGATGCGGCACTGAGTGCCTTCGATGCACAATTCTCGACAAGCGCCTACGGCGAGAAAAACAACCGCGCACTCAATAACGAATTCTTCGGCGGTGGCACGCGGATTTTGTTCCAAGACGCCTTCGTGATGCAGTCGCAAATCACCAAACAGTCCGTCGCGGGCACGCAGTTAGCCTTCCGCCATTACACCGACTACGACGGCAATAACGCTCCCAGCAATTTGTTCCCCAGCGCGTGGAATACCAACTTCGAGACGGAGTTCCGCCAACCGTTACTGCAGGGCAACGGCATGCTCTACAATCGTATCGCTGGACCAACCGATATTCCCGGTTTGTATAACGGCGTGTTGATCGCCCGGGCGAACACTGACGTGGAGCTGACCGATTTTGAAATCGCGGTCCGCGATTTAGTAAGTAATATCGAAAACGCCTACTGGGATTTGTACTTTGCCTACCGTGACCTCGACGCCAAGATCGCCGCGCGGGATGCGTCGCTCGAAACCTGGCGGCGGATTCACGCGCTCTACGAATCTGGCCGTCGCGGCGGTGAAGCGGAGAAAGAAGCCCAAGCCCGCGAGCAATTCTTCCGCTTCCAAGAAGAAGTCCAGAACGCGCTTAGCGGTTACTTGATCGATGGCACACGCACCGAAAATGGCAGTCCCGGGGGCACCTTCCGCGGCAATGGCGGTGTGCAAGTGGCAGAACGTCGCCTGCGCATGCTCATGGGGTTGCCACCGAGCGACGGACGGCTGTTGCGGCCCGCGGACGAACCACTCACCGCGCCGGTCGATTTCGACTGGGCCCAAACGACCCGCGAAGCGGTCATTCGACGCGCCGAATTACGCCGTCAACGTTTCCAAACGCGGCGTTATGAACTCGAATGGGTCGCTAGCAAGAATCATTTATTGCCTCAATTTGACGCGATTGGACGTTATCGCTGGCGCGGATTTGGCCACGACTTGCTCAATCCCGACCCTACTGTTGGTGGAGAATTTGACAACGCTTACAAGAATCTCACCAGTGGCGACTTCCAAGAATGGCAAGTGGGCATGGAACTCACCGTACCGCTAGGTTACCGCCGTGGTGCCGCGGCCGTGCGCAATGCCGAATTGCAGTTGAGCCGCTCGCGAGCATTGTTACGTGAGCAGGAACACCAAGTTCTGCATGGCGTGGCAGCGGCTGTCGCCGAAATGGAACGGTCTTACGTCGTTTCGCAGACCACTTACAACCGGCTGGACGCCGCACGCAATCAACTCGAAGCGATCACGGCGGCGTTTGAAGCGGACAAAGCTCCGCTCGATCTGCTGCTCGACGCCCAACGCCGTCTGGCAGACGCCGAGAGCCGGTATTTCCGCTCGCTCGCCGAATACGCCATTGCCGTGAAGAATCTACACTTCGCCAAGGGAACGCTGCTCGATTACGACGGCGTTTATTTGAGCGAAGGAGGTTGGCCAGTCGCAGCCTATCAAGACGCCGCAATTCGCGAAGGACGCCGCGGCCAACCCCGCGAGCTCAATTACGCTTCCTCGCAAGCGCCACGGATTGCCTACGGTCCTTATGAACAACGGCTCGACAAAGTGATTTACGAACCGGCGTCGATCCCAGCACCAACCGAGGAAATTGTACCTAGCAAGGATGAAGCCGACGTGCTGATTCCACAAGTCACCGAGGCAATTCGACCTGTTTGGAAACCAAACGTCACGGCCGCGCCAATTACTCCGCTCAACGACACACCTTCGGCATTGATGGTTGAATCGATTAACGATGACCTTGTCGAACCGGTCGCATATCAATGGGAAGAACTTCACCCATTGCCAGCAGTAGCCGAGTAACCCTCTAAGCCTTCGCTGAATGTAGTTCCTGAGCAAGATATTCAGCCAATTCGGCGGGGGTAGGACAACTCCAAATCACCATCGGCGGCGATTTCAGGCCGAGAAGCTGATCGAGTTCCTGGCTAATCTCCACTGCGGTCAGCGAATCGATGCCCAATTGCGCGAACGGCGTGTTCGCCTGCATCGTCCCTGGCATGATGTTCGCCCTGGTGGTCAACCAACTCATCAGCCACTCCTGCAACTCGTCTTGGATTTGTGCGGGTGGCATCTGTGTGAAACGCTCCAGGAATTCCGGTGGCCCCGCCACTCTGCTTGCTTGGTCATCCAAATCGTCACCACAGCAACCCTGCTTGATCCATTGGGCCGTAACCGCCAACTCGTCATTGAGAAACTGGTCGCGGCAACGCTGACGTTGGACCTTACCGCTCGAAGTCATCGGCAAACTCGCAGGGCGGATTAACAAAATCGCATGAGGCTCGATCTCATGCTCTCCGACAATCGCCGTTCGTATCTCGCGAAGCATCTGGTCATGGTCGGCATGACGACATTCACGACGCCATTGATGTACCAGCACTAATTCTTCAGTTCCTCCGACATTCACCGAAAACGCCGCGCCGAAATCAACCGCTTCATGGGCCGCCTGGGCAGTGCGTTCCAAGTCCTGCGGATAATGATTGCGGCCACGAACAATAATCATGTCTTTTAGCCGGCCCGTGACAAACAATTGTCCTTCATGCAGAAAACCCAAATCACCGGTACGCAAGTATTCATCATCGGCGGCCAGTCCCTGGGGTATCATCCGAGCACGAAAAGTTTCCTCACTTACGCTTTCTTGATTCCAATAGCCAAGAGCAATCGAACCTCCACGGACCCAAATTTCACCCACCTCATTAGGTTGGCAAACACCGCGAGTCTGCGGATCGACGATTTGGATTGACATACCGCTACACTCGGGCCCACAGCCGACGAGTGTCTGCGTGGTGCCACTGCTCTCTGCACGGCAAGCCATGCGGCGCTCGCGCATAGCCTGGCGATCAACTAGCAAAGTACGCGGCCCCGATTTTGATTTTCCGCCAGTAACAAGCAAGGTCGACTCCGCCAAACCGTAACAGGGGAAAAACGAACTTGACTGAAAGCCTGCTTCGCTAAACGCGGCTACGAACTCCGTGAGCGTGTCGGGATTGATTGGTTCCGCCCCGCAGAAAGCCGTCTTCCAATGACTCAGGTCTAATGCGGCCCGTTCTACGGGACTCGTCTTGCGCACCAGCAATTCGTAGGCGAAGTTCGGCGCACCACTGATGTTAGCCTGCGTGGATGAGATCAGCTCCAACCACCGCTGCGGACGGCGGAGAAACGTCGACGGTGCGATGAGCGTACATGTGCCACCCACATACAAGGGTGTCAGAATTCCACCGATGAGTCCCATGTCGTGATAGGCCGGCAACCAGAAGACGGCTTTCGCATGTTCATCGCTCTGAATTTCAAAACCAACGCGTATTGCTTCCAGATTGTGCAGCACATTACCGTGGCTGACCATCACGCCACGCGGGTCGGACGTGGAACCCGAAGTGTATTGTAGAAAAGCAAGATCGTCGGAATTGCGAGCAAGAGAGTGAAAGTTCGATTTTCCGTCTGTTGAGATCTCATCAGTCGCTTGCCAAGCCAGGGCACTGAGCGCGGGTGTTTGCTGATCGAGGCACAAACCACTGAGCGCGCTGCTGTGCGTTAACACCAGACTGGGATCACAATCCGTGACGATCGAGTCAAGTCGCGGCAGAGGACGCCGCGGTTTGGGATAGGTCGCGGGCACGGGAAGGGCGCCGGCATAAGCACACCCCAAGAACCCCGCGATGAACTCGAGTCCCGGCGGATAAACCAAGAGCACGCGATCGCCGACCCGCACCTGCTGAGACAGCCAACTCCCCAAGGTGCGCGAGCGCTGTACGAGGTCGGCGTAAGTCCACGATTCCGACTGGCCGGCGTCGTCCTCGAAAACGAACGCCGGGCGCTCGGGGAAGCGACGCGCCTGCGATTCGACCATGTCGACGAGACTCGTAAACTTCGGGTGAGATTGTATCCGAGTGTTATCCATAACAGGCAAAGGTCATTGATCACGATCATGCAAGTTCAAGCAGGCAGCACTAGGTTAGCCGCTTGATGCACTTGGGGGCAACACAATCAAGCAACTGATCGGAAAAATGTAAGGATTTTTCTAGGAACTTGGGTCCAGCAAGTGTCATCTACGCCTCTCTCCTAGCAAGTTCAGAAATCTATGGCTGCTCCTCCGCGGCAGGTGGTGCCGGTGCTGGATTGGCAGGGTTCGCTGGTGTTTGGCTCACTGGTGGAGCTAGGCGAATACCCAGCCGCTGATTATTCAAGTAGATCACTCCCTGATACGAAACGGCTCCCCCGCCCTCCCCTAGCGACAAAGCGGGCTGCGGCTCGGTGGCCGCGACTACGAGCGGCTTGGATTGGGGATCGATCACCAATAGTTGCCGAGTCACGATCCGCCCGTTGGTGACGATCACATCGGTCGCAATATCACAAACCTGGTTGCCGTCGCTATCGCGCAACTGCAAAGCTCCCACGCGATCCGCCAATTGAGTGGGATCGCTGCTAATCGCGCGCTTGAAACTCAGTTCGGCGAGCGTCTTATCGGGATCTTGTTGATCAACGATCTGCAAACTCTCGCAGCGAATTTCCTTGGATTCCACCCGTTGAATAAGCTTGTCTCTAACGGCTGCGCCTAAGGCAAACAACAACAAGGGGTAGACGATCCAACGTTCTCGTTCCGACATTGCATTCGCTCCGTGAAAATAAAGGAATGATTCAGCGTTTCTCAGTATAGCGGTTGGGCCCGCCCGTCGGCCTCGATTTGCCAAGGCAGCCACACGAGCGACACGCGATCCACGTCGGTATCCCCTTTGCGGGCGGAGGTTTCGGTTTTCTCCAGGACCAGCGTTTCGGCGTGGAAATTCGTCTCCAATGTCGCCAACTGATGCTGGTACTCGCTTTCCAATTGGGCGAGCTTTTCGGTTTGCCGGGCCAGTTCTTCCTTGGCGTCGGCATATTGCCGGCGACCACGACTCATTTGATTGGTCGACGTTTTCGTGACGAGTTGCTTTCGCGAGCTACCCCCTAGCAAGCGGCTGAACACAACCTCAATCACCCGCCAGAAGCTGCTGAACCACCACCACTTGTGTTCGCTGACTTGGTATTCCGCTTTGGCAATAGCGTCTTTGGTCTTGTCCAACGCGGTGTTAAATTCGCGTTCGAGGCGGGCTTTCTCCGCTACTTGGGCGGCAGGAGCGATTCGTAGGCGAAATTCTTCTTCCGATTCACCGTTGTTGGAAGACGAGTCGGTCAGTGATTCGTGCCAGCGGACATAGCGCTGCGTCTGGTAAAGCCAATCCTTGAGCTCGCGCTCCCAAGTGCGGTAGTTTTTTTCTTGGGCCAGTTCCGTGGGCAACGTGGCGAACTGACCTCCGGTCTGCGAAGCGTCGTCCAAGTGTGGCAGTTGTTCAAAGACCAGCGGGGCATCCCAAATCGCCTCGCTGACTTTGCCATGGATCGGTTGAACCACCGCGCATTCTTGCCACAGGTCAAGATTCGACGACGCCTGCACGTAATGTAATTTTGCTTGAGCGAACAAAGCCGGACGATATTCCAGTTGGCTACCCTCAGCCAGCTTGCCGTCGAGAGGCCAGAACTTCTGGACAATCTCGCCGGAAAGGATCGGCTGCAAGCTGTCGTGACGCTCCCGCGACGGCGTTGGTGTTGAAACCGCGAGAGGTTGCTCAATGGCAGATGCCGTCTTGCGGTCTTTCATCAGCACGCGAATCTGATCGCGCGTAAGTGGCCCCCGCAGATACGACATCGCCCAACGAGTATGCATGACTTGCGGTTTGTTTTTGTGAACATTGTTCACCAAGAACACACGGCTGCGCAAGCCGGAAAGCATGGTATCCATCTGCGCGCGATTGAAGTTTCCCCCGGCTTGAGCCGACGCTCCTTCCAAACCTTCGAGTACACGCAGCTTGTCACGCTCGGTTTGCAAGCGACCGAGAAACCATGTCCCCGCGTTGGAAAGTCCCTTGTAATCCAGGTCGACCGGGTTTTGCGTGGCCAGCACCACTCCCAAGCCGAACGCCCGCGCTTGCTTCAAGAGCGTGAGCATGGGCCGTTTGCTCGGCGGGTTCGCCGAGGGAGGAAAGTAGCCGAACACTTCGTCCATGTAGAGAATCGCCCGCAGGCTGCCGGTACCGGGTTGGGTGCGCATCCAGCCGAGGACTTCGTTCAAGAGAATTGTGACGAAGAACATCCGCTCGGCGTCGTTCAAGTGGGCGATCGAGAGAATCGACAACCGTGGCTTCTTGTCGGCGGTGTAAAGGAGCGATTCCACATCGAGCGAATCCCCCTGCAACCAGTTGGCGAACGACGGCGAGGCCAACAGGTTGTTGATCTTCATCCCCAAGTCCATGCGATTCTTGGAGGGCAAAAAGTTCTCTATATCGACGATCCCCACCTTCGTGAACGGCGGCTTTTGGATATCGTGGATCAGCGTGGGTAAGTCGAGGCTGCGACCGGCGCGCCAAGCATGATCGAGCACCTTGGAAATGAGAATCGCCTCGCGGCTTTGCACGGGATCGGCGTCGATTCCCACCAGCGCCAACACGCCTTGAGTGGTCGATTGCAGCAAGTCGTTATAGGTGTCGACATCGTCAACGATCGCCGCGGGCGGCGCATGAAAACTCTTGAGCACCGTGAGCGGAAGCCCGGCGGTGCTGCCGGGCGTGTAGATCACCTTGTCGACGGCAGCATACTTACGAACCCGCTCTTCACCTTCGTCCCAATCGGCAAGCCCTTTCTTCCAAGTCGCTGCGGTCTGCTCGGCGAGTTGCGCGGGCGTGATGCCTTGTTGCGTGGCAAGCGTGGGATCAATCCACGGCTCGAAGTCGCTGGGACGTAGGTCGGGAAACGCGAGCAGTAGGTTCCCCAAGTCCCCCTTAGGATCAATCGCGATGACAGGAATGCCATCAAGCGCGGCCTCTTCGATCAGCGAGAGACACAGCCCCGTCTTGCCGCTGCCGGTCATGCCGACGCATACGGCATGGGTGGTCAGGTCGTTGGCGTCGTAGAGCACTTTCTCGGTCGAGACTTCCCCCGCAGCCAGGTCGAACTGCCGACCAAGATAGAAGGAACCGAGTTTTTCGTAGTCGGACATGCGCAGAACCTGCTTGAAGCGGGAAAAGGAATCCCGCGATTCTAAACCGACCGGCGGAGGTGGTCTATCGGAATGGCTATTTGGCGAGGAGGCCGCTTGTTTTGTCCCGATTAGCCAGAACTCGAGTTGGTGGACTTTATTCGGTGATATTGTCCGCGGCTGAGAAGAGATTGCACGATATTTATGGTGCCAAGCTTTCAATTGTGTGGCCAAAACTCCTCGAATTAACGTCTTTGTGAAACGGTTCCGCGAGCTGTTCTCGCTTGTGATTGCCAGCGATTCGGCGCAGTGTTGCGTGGCTTATTATCGCATATTGAGCAGCGCTTCGCCACATGATTTTTTGGCCACCGGCGAACTGGGAGCGTCAGCGGTTGGAGTAGTCACCACGAATCAAACGAATGACACGAATGGGAATTGAGGGAACGCTAATTATCACTAATCAGCACTAATCTGGATTAGCGGGAATTAGCGTTGATTAGTGTTCCAGAATTTCTGACCGCGAAAAGTGTGAATGGGCGCGAATGATTGCTTGGTTAACATAGAGGTATTATACTGCGGGATAAGACCTCTCTGTCATTCGGCATGCTGTTGAGATCGCGATGCTTATCCGCTCTTATATCCGACTGATTTTCATACTACCCGACATTCCCCATATGGACTGAGCCTGGAACCGATCCAGGCACCGAATGCTCCCCATTTTATTGGTCGTCCCCACCGCGCGTCTAGCGCGTGGTGAAAATTTCGACAGATCTTCTTGGCCCGCGCC
>Ga0163150_10000461_pt1 | contig 76672 bp, 45 predicted proteins | sample OliLakLV19P2IB_FD_148628 | JGI IMG/M metagenome (GOLD analysis project Ga0163150, IMG submission 148628) | Freshwater microbial mat bacterial communities from Lake Vanda, McMurdo Dry Valleys, Antarctica - Oligotrophic Lake LV.19.P2.IB | ecosystem: Environmental > Aquatic > Freshwater > Lake >... | reverse complement strand
GCGCCCTCCAACGTAATACTGATCTGGCAACTCTGTGAAAGACTTGCCGCCCAGTTTCAAATCAAGCTTTCCAGCCAGCCAAAGCACTGAATCGCGAAGCTCTTCTGCGTCCATCCGTCGCACCGGAGTGTGCCACAGCATGCGATTATCCGGATCAATAGACTCGCCAGTCGCGTTCGATTCAGACGCCAACTGGTACGTCCGGGAGGTGACGATGAGGCGATTGATCGCCTTCATGCTGTATCCGCTCTCAGCCAAACGGCTGGCCAGCCAATCCAGCAGTTCCGGATGGCTGGGAGGCTCACTCAAGGCGCCAAAGTCACTAGACGTCTTCACGAGTCCGACTCCGAAATGCCATTGCCACAACCGATTGACCAACACGCGTGCGAAGAGCGGATTCTGGGGATGAATCATCCATTCGACGAAGCGCTGCCGGGCACCCGTGGTAAAACGCTTTCCTTCGCAAGGGGTTGGCGGGACCTCAAATCCATCCTTCCCGATGTGGAACATGCGGCCAACTTCATCCTTGGGCCGGTCAGGCTCTCCCGTATCCAAAATGAAGCTTTTCTGCTTCGCCAATTGTTCATCTTCGCGGACTGTCCAAAAGTTCTCAGGCTCCGCGGGTTCCACCAGGTCCTGGAGAGGGGCTCGCAGACCGTCGTAAATCCGGATCTGCTCCGGTGTCATGATCTCTTTGTACTTGTCGGTATCGATGCGAATGATAGGTGCATAGTCGTCGGCCAGTTTCTTCTGCTCTGGAGTCCGCTTTTCTTCCGGCGTCTTGAGAGCTTCCTGAACCTGAGGCGGAAAAGTACGAATCCGCTCCCCCTGCAACTTCTCTTTGAAGGGTGTCAGAAACTCGTCCAGCGGCTTTTCCAGTTCCTTCTTGCGTCGCTGATAGTTCTCCACAGCCATGGCGTGAAGCGCCATCTGGTCGGTGCCCGCCAGCGTCTTCTTCTCAATGACCACGGGATCAAAAATGGCTTTTAGACCATAGTAGTCCGCCTGGCGAATCGGGTCGAACATGTGGTCATGGCATTTCGCACAACCCACCGTCGCACCAAGAAATGCCGTCGTGGCGGTTTCCACGGCGCCGAACGCCAGAGACCGCTTCTCGTCCTTCTCAGCGTCAGCACCGCGCGCCAGAAAGCCAGTGGCGAACATCGCCGCCGGATCGTCCATGAGATCGCCCATCAGCTGCATTTTGACGAATTGGTCGTAACCGATGTCCCTGTTGAGGGAATGAATCATCCACTCCCGCCATCGATAAATACCGCTGGAGGCCGGCATGTGTTCGTCCACGTCGGCATAGCGCAACACGTCGAGCCAATGGCGCGTGTAGTTCACGCCATGCTGTTCACTGGCCAACAGGCGATCGACGACCTTCTGGTAGTCATTCGCTCCGGAGTCGCCAACGAAGAGCGCCAGTTCCTCTCGTGTGGGGGGCAGGCCGATGAGATCGTACGAAACGCGTCGAAGCAACGTGGCCCGGTTCGCCAGAGGCGCCGGGGTTAAATTCTTATTCTCATAGCCCGCAACGATAAAGGCGTCAATCTCGTTTGCAACCCACTCCCTGTGCTTCACCGCTGGAGCCGCTGGCTTCACCAGGGGTCGGTAGGCCCAATGCAACCCGGCCTGCTTGTTCGGCCACACAGCACCGGCGTCAATCCACTTGCGGATGATCTCAACTTCTTCTTCAGAGATTCGTCCCGCCGGCGGCATCTTCAATTCAGCGGTTCGGGACACAGCCTTGAACAGCAAACTCTCAGCGGATTTCCACGGAACAACTACGGGACCGCGCTTCCCACCCTTCTTTAGAGCATCGCTACCCGAGAATGCCAAACCGCCCATCGGTGGCTTGACGTTGGGCCCGTGACAAACGAAACAGTTCTTGCTTAAGACGTCGACGATGTCCTGCCCTCGAGCCGCTTCGGTTGGGAGTACAGCTAAAAGCAAAACAGCCATGAGCCACAACCGAACGGCTGAAGTAGCTCCGCAGATTGGCTTCCTGCGACGTTGGGCAAACTTTGGCTGGATAAAACTAAACAAACGGGTTGTCATCACTTATTCTTTGGTGTGAGGTACTACTGACTGTCCGCTCCAACTGTAATCTGAGAATCGTCCCGCATCTAGCAATTTCTGTCTTCGAAAGCGACTTCCAAATGCAAACCACAGAGACACTGAGGCACAGAGAGTATGTGCGACTGTAGAAGTGCGCAGCCCGAACTGCACAGGCTGATTTGATGAGCACCCATGCGACATTCGCACGTCGCTGTGATTCCCCGTGCCTCTGTAGTGTGCTTTTGTGGTCACAATGCCGGGCACTTCCAGGTTCCCCGCCTGCGTATCGGCATCGGTCCCTGATCATCGTCACCCAGCCCAGACTGCCCTGTTATTTCGAAGCCACGGGCTGGTTCCTAGGGTCAACACGGAGTTCCCCGCCTTCCCGCGCCCAATAATGCCGGTTCGCGGCCACCTGAGCGTGGCGATCGACCTGGCCGCTAGGCCAGCGTATCTCCAGATCTACGACCTTTTCCTGGTCCAGCCCCGCATGGACTCTGAGATCGTTGCTCGAAAGATAGCTGTCGCTACCCCGCACTTCAAATGTCTGCCTGGCTTTCCCGGTAGTGATCACTACGCGCGCCCCAATCCCAGCGCGATTGCTCTTCACTCCTTCGGTGCGCAATGTAATCCAGTTCTTAAGATTTCCACCGTCATTACGTAGAAAATAAGGGACATCGTTCTTATGAATTACGACCATATCGATGTCGCCATCATTGTCAAAATCACCGAACGCCGTTCCCCGGCTCACTTTCTTCGGCAGTTTGCGAATGCCGGTGGCCGCTGAAACATCGCTAAAGCGCCCATGCACGTTTCGCATCAAATAGCTTGGTTCAGCAAACGTGTCGGCCGGGAATTCCCGCTCGGGCTGCTCCATGGTATGGCCGTTGCAAAAGAACAGGTCCAGCCAACCGTCGTTGTCAAAATCAAAGAACTTGGTGCCCCATCCACTGTAGTGAAATCCAATCATGCCAATCCCGCTGTTGGTGGTACTGTCCTGAAACTGGTTGGAACCCATGTTTTGATAGATTGTTCTGCGCTGATCGATAAAGTTCGTGATGAAGATATCCATCAGTCCATCGCGATTGTAGTCGCCCACCGTAAGGCCCATCGAACCTTGCGCATTGCCAAACTCATCGACGGCCGTACCCGACTCCAGGCTGGCGTCCACAAACTTCTCCTTGCCTTCGTTGATGTAATAGAAATTCGGACCCGCGTCGTTGGCGACGTAGATGTCCTGATCTCCATCATTGTCAAAATCGGAGAAGACGACGGCAAAACCGCGGCCGGGATCCTTGCGGGTAATGCCTGACGCCTCGCTCACGTCGGCGAACGTGCCGTCGCCATTGTTGTGATAGAGCAGGTCCTGCGTGCCTTCATACTTGTCGGGAGCGCACGCAATGGGCACACCCTTCATTCGGCAAGGGCTGGCCGGGCTGGGGGGCGGTAGTTCTGGCTGGTAGTTGAAACGGGCAAAGTTGGTGACATAGAGATCGAGGTAGCCATCGTTGTCGTAGTCGCCAAACGCAGCACCCATGCTCCACTTCGGTATGTCCCACTGAGGACCAGCCACACCGCTCTTTTCGCTAACGTCAGAAAACGTGCCATTGCCGTTGTTCCGGTAGAGCTTGTTGGGACCGAAATTCGTGACATAAAGATCGAGATACCCGTCGTTGTTGTAATCGCCAACGGCGACGCCACTGCTCCAATCTGTATCGCCCAAACCAGCCTTCTGCGTCACGTCGGCGAACGTTCCATCGCCGTTGTTACGGAGCAGGTAGTCGTGCGGTGGGTTCGCTGATTTCTGCAGCTTTCGTGAGGAGCCATTCGCCAGATAGAGGTCCTGGTCTCCATCACTGTCATAGTCCAGAAAGGCCGCACCTTCACCATTCACATCGATCAGGTACTCGGTAACCTCATCTCCGCAGGTGATTCGGTAAGCGACGCCTGCCTGCCTGGCGATTTCAGTGAATACGGGAAGGCGCTCCAGAGTTCCGCCGGCAGGAGGTTCAGGCAGTTGCGGGCGGGCGAATGCGAACGGGAATGCAGCCAGCAAGGGAAGAAATGCGGAAAGCGCTTTGGGCATACCACCGTCGTGCGACTAGCGCTGGACCAAGGCAATTGACCCAGCAATGATCAGCGGCAAGTCAATGCATTCGAATCGTTGAAAGGACTTTGCAGGCTGCCGGCAGATGCGAGAGTCGATGGAAAGTATATTATAGAATCAACCAGGATGCCGGTTGATTGCTGGCTGGATCAAGCGAGCAGGCCCTTCACGACCGTTCCCTTCACATCGGTCAGCCTGAAGTCGCGCCCACTGTGACGGAAGGACAGGCGCTTGTGATCCAAACCGAGCAGATGCAATACCGTCGCATGGATGTCATTCGGATGGACCGGGTTCTCAATAGCTTTCGATCCAAAGTCATCGGTCGCACCGTAGACCATTCCACCCTTGATGCCTCCGCCCGCCAGCAACATTGTGAATCCCTCGCTGTTGTGGTCACGGCCATTTTGCACACGGATCAAGCCGCTCACCTCGACTGCCGGGGTTCGGCCAAACTCGCCGCCAATCATCACAATGGTCTCCTTGAGCAGTCCGGTGGTCTTCAGGTCATCCAGGAGTGCTGCAATCGGCCGGTCGGCGCCAAACGCCAGCTTGCGGTGATTCAGAATGTCGCTGTGATCGTCCCAGGGCTGAAAGTTTCCGTAGAAGATCTGGACCATGCGAACGCCTCGCTCCACCAGCCGCCTGGCCATCAAGCATCCCCTCGCAAAGCCCCCGTCTCCGTAGCGGGCCCGCGTGGCCTCGTTTTCCTTGCGGATGTCAAAGGCATCCATGGCTTCGGTCTGCATGCGATAGGCAATTTCCATCGACTGAATGCTCGACTCGAGCTGGGCGTCGGGCCCTTCGTGTTCCAGGTAACGGCGATTCAACTGGGCGATGAAATCAAGCTGCTGGCGCTGTTCCGCCAAACTCAAATGTTTATTGCGCAGATGCTGAATCATTTTTTCCGGATCATTCTCATAACAGGAAATGAACGTTCCTTGATGAACAGCCGGAAGGAATGCAGAACTCCAAAGTGGCGGGCCCACGGTTGGCATGCCAGGACAAAGCACCACGAAACCCGGCAGGTTTTGATTTTCGGTTCCCAGTCCGTAGCTTAACCAAGATCCCATGGACGGATGCCCTGGGATCGTCATTCCCAGATTGAAGCGGAATAGTGCCGGTCCGTGGTTGGGCCGATCCGTGTACATGGAGCGAATGACGCAAACATCATCGATTCTCTCCGCCAGGTGAGGGAAAATGTCGCTGACCTCGATGCCGCTCTGACCATACTTCTTAAACCCAAACGGCGACTTCATGAGGTTTCCGGTGCGGCGTTCCGTCTGGGGATTACCTCCAGGCGCCGGTTTGCCGTGATACTTATCGAGCATCGGCTTTGGATCAAAGGTGTCGATATGCGACGGACCACCGGTCAGGAACAGGTAAATAACATGCTTGGCTTTTGGAGGAAAATGGGGACCCGGAGTGGCAAACGGATTGGCCGAGGGGCTCGCTTCGGCAAGAAGACGGGAAAGTCCTACCGCGCCGAAGCCGTTTCCCAAAGCCTTGAGTGCCTGCCGACGATTCATGGTTGATCTCCTCAACGCCATGCATGGAGGGCGTCCAACAGGTCCCCCCATAACTAACGCATTACCCCGAACTGGCCTCGCGAGGCGGGCTACTATTTTTCGTTACGTTGACAAAACACTCTCGGGTGGCGCACACATGGCGCGGTTTGCCATGTGTGCGGTGCAATCCGCAGACATCGCGAAAAGCGCGATATCTGCGCTACCCCGGGGTTAACCTAACAGAGTAATAAAGTAACTACTCAGCCTCTTAGCCGCATAGCGGCGGCTGACTTTAGCCGTGGGTTTCAAGCCACGGTCGGTGAGCGAACAGACTTGCGTCGCGTCAGCGACGCCTGAATTCAACCGTCGCTGACTCGACGGGATATCGTTCTCCGCCCGCCCCGTGGGTTGAAACCCACGGCTACATTCAAACCGCCGCTAACGCGGCGCAGAGGCTGAGTAGTTACTAGTAGTGATGAGGGCACGTTTTCAATTCACCACGACGAACTCGTTTGAACTCATCAGGGCCTGGGTATACTGCGGCCACTTATTTGGACCCGACCCAAGGAACTTGAGCCCTGCTTGCACCTCATCAAGCGCCGGGGCCCGCTGGAATAGCAACCGATAAGCCTCTCGAATTCTCATCTCCGCCCCTGCCGGATGCGCCCTCTCGAGCCGGGAAGCCAATGCCCTGGCTTGATTGATGACGAACTCGCTATTGAGGAAATAAAGCCGTTGCAATGGAGTGTCGGTTGTAATCCTGCCCTCGCTGGTGAAGTTCGGATCTGGAAAATCAAACAACGATAAGGTGCCATCCAGTTTGGCTCGACTCACAAAGCCATAAACCGTGCGGCGAAGATTTTTTTCATCGGTCAAACGCGCAGCCTCGCCACCCATCGTCAAGTCGAGCCTGCCTGAGACGAACAAAAGCGAGTCTCGCAAGGCTTCCGCGTCCAGTTTCCTGCGATTGACACGCCACAATAGCCGGTTATCCGAGTCGATAGCCGAGTTCTGCTGAGACGACTCCGCACTGAGGGCATACGTTGCCGAAAGCACCATTTCACGATGCATCGCTTTGATCGACCAGCCCTGCTCAACGAAGCGGGCCGCAAGGTAGTCCAATAATCCGGGATGGCTGGGCCGTTCTCCAAGTTGACCGAAGTTGCTGGCAGTGGGAACCAAGCCGGCGCCAAAGTGATTCTGCCAGATACGATTGACCATCACACGCGCCGTCAGAGGGTTCTTTGGATTGGCAATCGCTTCAGCCAGCTCCAATCGACCACTACCTTTGGTGAACGGAACAGGATCGCCCTCACACAAGACCGAGAGAAATCCCCGCGGCGCTTCTTCACCCTGGGTTTCTTTGTTTCCGCGGATATAGACTTTCAGGTTTGCAGGCTTCGCGACATCTTTAATCGTCCGCACGAAGGGATACTTTTCGGGCAATGTGTGCTTCAGGTCTTCAAGTCTGGCTTGCATGCTCTCAAGGTGAGCCTTCCAGTCACCTTGAAGAAATCGCTCTACCTCCTTTTTTCGGTAGTGCAGAACTCCGCTCTCCCTCTCACGGCTCCCTTCCATTCTTTGCCTGCCGAGGAAAAAATCAACCCACAGGGCATATCGGTCTCGCTCGAGAGAAGCGAGATTCACTTTGCTGAGGACCTCAAACTCCTGCGAGCCTCCAGTCAAAATGAGGTTTTTCTGGTCTACCGCTTTCTTTTCGCGAATCACCGACAGCAGCAAGTCTTGAAACTTCTCAGCCTCCACTTCTAGCTCTTCCAAAGGCGCCGTGCGCTTGACCAGAGAGTCCCAATCATTCAAGAACGGGTGCTCTCGCGGTGTCTTCTCAAGATGTTTCAGCCAACGGTCTAGTGTTTCCCGGTCGAGTTTTTGATCCTTGGCCACAGCCTCCGAGCTGAGCTTCTCACTTTCCAGGGCCTTTCGACTTGCCAGGAGATAGTGCGACGTTCTAGACGCAAGAATCTCAGAAAGCTGCGTGCTCTGGGCATCCAGAAACTCATTGATTTGCGATTCTTGTTCATCCACGAGTTTCTTTTGCTTCTGGTAGTTTTCGACGATGCCCGCGGGCGCCAAAGGATACTCATCAATCTCGGTGCTCTCGAAAATACCCTGCAGCGCGTAAAAGTCTTTGGTGGGAATGGGATCAAACTTGTGGTCGTGGCATTGCGCACAGGCGGCCGTAAGGCCGAGAAACCCACGTGTCGTGACATCCACTCGATCGTCTTGAAGATTAGGCGTCAAGTTATAGAATCCTAATCCGCCGACCCACTTGCCCTTATCACCCTCCAGAAAGTCGCCCGCGATCTGTGCTTTCACAAATTGGTCGTAGGGCAAATCCTCGTTGAATGCATTGATTACCCAGTCGCGATAGCGGAAGGCATTTGGGAGAAGATCTTCTTTGAGCGTATTCAATAAATCGTCCGAGTAACGCGCCACATCCAACCAGTGCCGGCCCCACCTTTCTCCATACCGAGGCGACGCCAGAAGTCTGTTTACGACCTTGGCATGTGCTCCTGCGGAATGGTCTTTACTGAAGACCTCGACTTCTTCAGGGGTCGGCGGCAGGCCGATGAGATCGAATGTCACTCGCCGAATCCAAGTACGCTTGTCAGCTGCGGGCACAGGTTTCAACCCCTGAGCCTCCAGACGTGCCAGAACAAAATGGTCAATCGTCGTCCTGGGCCAGCTCTTGTCTTTCACCGCCGGCAAAGACGGCTTGCGAACCGGCTGCAGTGACCAAAACGAACGCTGCTGGGCTGTGATGGCGCCTTTCGCCTGGCCCTTGATCACTTCGGTTGAAGCGGACTCGGGCCAAACGGCCCCGGCGCGAATCCAATCGGACAAAGCGGCGATCTCAGCGTCTTTCAGCTTCTCCTGCGGCGGCATTTTCAACCGCGCGTGGGTATGCGAAACCGCCTGGATCAACAGGCTCTGCTCGGGACTTCCTGGAACGACAGCCGGACCTGAATTGCCTCCCTTAAGCAAAGTTTGGCGCGAATCGATTCGCAGGCCTCCAAGTAGCGATTGGGTATGGCAGACGAAACATTTTTCGGCCAGCAGGGGGCGAATGCGAGCTTCAAACAACTCCTGAGAACCCTGGGTGAAACGGGGAAAACAAACAAAACAGGCTACCAGCGTAATGAGATATCGACAGAATTGCATGGCTGCAACTGGGCTTGGCTCCTCAGAAGAGAACAACGCTTTGAATCTTAGGAGGCGATGGAGGAGAGTGTCAAGTCAAATGCGGATGTGATTCCGTATCACGGAATGGGTGCTTTTCGAGGCGTGTGGAGGGGTAATGTTTGTAGACATTCATGGGCTCCGTTTCCTGTTGGTGAGTCCTTTACTGGCAGTTTAGTCTCAAGGTTAGCTAAGGTGAGCTGAGATTGCTGGTGGGTGATTTCTGTTTCAGTTCTTGAAAGATTTTGAGTTCTCGCTCCGCAGCTTGGACGTTTCCTTCCTTTCGGTAAAGCTGGCCCAGTTGATAATGAGCATCGCTCGAACCTGGATCCAGCCGAACAGCCGTTAGAAATCGGGACTTGGCTTCCTCTTTCTTCCCTTCCCTCAGCAATGCCTTTCCTAAGCACGTGTGAGCCTTTGCCCAATTAGGGTCGAGCGCGACCGCCTGCTGAAAATACTTGATGCTTTCGGAATAGAGGTTTTGTTTGAGGAGAACTTCTCCCAAATTGAGATACGGCCACTTGGAATCTATCTTCATCTGCTCACTTAGCTCGATGGCCTTTTCAAAGGCCTCGACCGCCTTCTCTGAAAGCCCTAAGCCATCAAAGGTCAAGCCCAAGTTATCGAAGGCTTTGATGTAGCGCGAATCCAACCGTATCGCGTTCTCGAAAGCCCGCTGAGCCTCTTCAAATCTGTTCACCGTGTAGTAAAGACGCCCTAAGAAATAGGTGGCCTCTTTGGATTGTGGATCCAGCTTGACGGCCGTCTTCAATTCAACCTCGGCTCTCTCTTTCTCACCAAGCTGGAAATAGCACAGTCCTAGAATTTTATGGATTTCCGCACTACTGTGCAGGGTTGCCAGGGCTTTCTCCAATGGCGACACGGCTGCTGCATAGCTGTTCTGACGGAACAAGGAATAGCCGAGAACATACTGCGCCTCGCTTGAGGCAGGCCTTTTCTCGATGAACTGAAGTATCGCAATCTCAGCCCTTTTCCAATCACCCTTGGAGGTATAAATCCATGCGAGCTGGAAGTGAGTTTCTACGGGAGCGGCGGGGTCTTGCAAAGCCTGAAGAAAATTTGCTTCGGCAAGGTCATGCCTATGCTCCGAGAGATAGCGCAAGCCGAGTTTATAGGAGCTTAGACCGCCTTCGCTTCCCAAGGAACTTTCGACGAACCAGGAAAGCAGGAGAAGAAGAAAGAGTATCGGTTTTCGGGAGGAAGTCAGACACATGAAACTGTGTAATCTCGAGTCGCTGGGCTGCTTACTGAAGCCAACGTTCCAGACTTGAGTTGCTCACTGCGGAGATTGGCGAACTGGAGCGGGTGCATTTTCTTGGAATCGAAGGAGCTGGTTGATCTTCAGATTCTCAAATATCTGTTCCGTTCCGCTGGGCCATGTGACCTTGAGTAACTTCACCGAGCTCGAATTGCCCAACCCAAAATGAACCCGGAGATCGCTGGCGGAAAGATAGCTACGTCCGCCCCGAACCTGGCTAGTTTGACGGCCACTCTCAGTGACTATGGTAACTTTCGCGCCCACTGCATCACGGTTGCTTCGCGTACCAATCAGGTTCAGCAGGAGCCAGTTTCCGGATTTCGCTTCATTTCTCAGCAAAGTAGGCGCCTGACCTGAATTGTTAATCAAGACATCCACATCACCGTCATTGTCGATATCTCCAAAGCACGTCCCACGGCCTACCCTCGGCGTGAGAACTGCAAGGCGCTGAAACGGCCCATTCTCAGTAAAGCGTCCTTGTTGGTTTTCAAAGAGTTGCACGGGCTGAGAATAGCGGATCTCATCCAGCACTCGATCGGCATTGTCGAGGACGTGACCGTTTGTCACCAGAAGGTCGGCGTCGCCATCGTTGTCAAAATCTAGAAAGCCCGTTCCAAAGCCCAGGAGAGAATGATCAGCGCGAGCGATCCCAGCTAACCATCGATCGTCACTGAAAAGCCAGTTTCCCTCATTTCGATAAAGGGCGTTGCTCTCCAGGTCGTAATTGGTGACAACAAGATCCATCTTCCCGTCGCCGTTGTAGTCGCCTGCGTCGGTCCCCATGCCGGCTTCGGCATCTCCCTCACTGTTGTAGCCTGTTCCAGAAAGCAGAGTCATTTCCGTAAAGCTGCCGTTGCCGTTATTCTTAAGCAGCACATTCCTTGTTGTGTCATTGGCCAGATAGAGGTCCATCCATCCGTCTTCGTTCAGGTCAGCCGCCACGACTCCCAAGCCTTTTCCTTCCAAGCTGGCGATCCCACTCTCCTTGGAAACATCTTGAAAACGGCCATTGCCGAGATTTCGGTAAAGCCGGCCGACGACACTCGCAAAATTCTTTGGGTGGCAGTAGGTACGCACATTCTGCTCGGCGCAGTGAGGAGCTTTCCGGTAGTCATAGTCAACATACCGGGTCACATACAGGTCGAGATAGCCGTCGTGGTCAAAATCAAAAAACGCTGCGCTAGTGTTCCATCCCGATCCGGAAACACCCGCAACACTCGCAACATCAGTAAAGGTTCCATCTTTGTTGTTGTGATAGAGGATGTTGGTACCGAACGTTGTGATGTAAACGTCCTGATACCCATCGTTATCATAGTCGCCAACCGCCACACCCATGCCATAGGATCCGTTCCCCTGAATACCCGATTTGGCAGATGTCTCCGTAAACTTACCACTTCCCAGATTGCGATACAGAGCATGGCCACGAAACGTGAAAGGGGGTGAATCTGGGGTCGATCCGCCATTGATGAGCAGCAGATCCAACCAGCCATCGGCGTCGTAATCAAGGAAGGCGCATCCAGAGCCCATGGTTTCAACCAAGTGCTTTTTGATGGAAGCGCCGCGTTGATGGACGAAGTGAATGCCAGCGGCGGCTGTCCAGTCCGTAAATGGAGCGGAAACGTCCTGCTTCGGTTGCACGAAGAGAGGTGTCGCCCACGTCAAACTCACTAGCACGGCGCTGAGACAAGCCTGCGTCCGCCGCTGGCGGACAAATGAACTCACGACCTTCATGCCAAGTTTAGTCTCGACTCTTGGCATAAATGGCCGGTTTCCCTTTTTCAGTGCTGCTACTTGTTTTCTCGAGTTCTTGAAAAACTCGAAAATGCTTTTCGGCTTCGACCACTCGGCCCAATCTCCTCAGGGCATTGCTCAACAGAAAGTGGGCTCGCCTTTCCTGAACATCGATGGAAACTATCTCTTCTGACAACTTGATCGCATCGACGTACGCACCTGTCTTGAAAAAGATGTTGCCGAGCTCAAGTCTTGCATCAATATCATGCGTGTTTGAACTGATGATGCTTCTAAGCAGCGGCATTGCAGCTTCATAGTCACCCTTCTTTGCCAATGTGCTCGCCAAGCCAAACCGCGCTGCGACTCGAACCTTGGGAATGCCTTCTCCAAGAGCCGCAGCCTTCTCATAGTGTTCCTGCGCCTGCTGCAACTCGCCCCTGAACTGCAACTCAGTTGCAGCGTACAAGTGCGTGAGAGGGTAGTCAGGATACAGCCGCGTCGTCTCGAGCGCATGCTCCAATGCCTTGCTGTAGGCTTTTTTTCGACGAAGTGCCATGACCATCAGGTAATGGACGTCCGGCTCTTTGAATTCCTTATGAACCAACTTAAGCGCTGCCTGTAGATTCCCTCTGCTCACCAGATGCTGCGCTAGATTCGATCGCACTTCCAAGAAGTCTGGATTCAGTTTAAGAGCGACCTCGAAGTGCTGGCGGGCCTCTTCACCGTTGCCCATTCGATCGTAAGTCACCCCCAGGAGGTTGTGTGCTTCTGGGATGTCCGTTCGTAGCTTCAAGACCTGGATCAGCTGATCTCTTGCACTCGTCAGATTCCCTTGCTGGAAGGCCTCGTAGGCAGCACTGTAGATTCGCTCGATGGTGCTCTCTGCCGCCAGCAATGACCAAGGCTGCGACAAGAGAATGATCGTTAAACAGAGGTGATATCGGGATCGCTGCAAATACTCGAAAAGAATGAGAGACATTTCGCCAGCAAGCTTCGTCCGCTCTGGAAATGCCCAGGCTATTCGGCTGGAGTCTTGCAGCGTGGCTTCCGCAGGCCTGTTTCCGACCCAAGTAACCCGGCCTTCAACGATTCTGCCGAACACGGACTCAATCATGCAAGATCTCATACAAGCTGATTCTGCCACGAATCAAAATCCGAGGCCACAGCGGTAAACCGCCAAGTTAGCAAGCGTTTCCTCAGGTGGCGCACAGATAGTGAGCGATACGGTGATTTGAAATTCAAGCCTGTCCGCACATCACCTGCGACCATCAAAAGAAAAAGCCACCAAGGCATGCCTTGATGGCTTTAGGAAGACTCCCTAGACCTGTAGGGTGCGTCGCGCCTTTTGACGCACCTTGATTTGGCGCGTTGAAAAAGCACAACGCACCCTACGGGGATATCCGGCGGCCCTTGGTTAGCTGGCTGAAAGTCGCCAAACCGAACCTAGAAAGTAACCTTCAGTCCAAACTGGATTGTCCGGGGCTGATTCGCCTGGGCCCCGAGCCTGCCAAACGTCGAAGGCACACTGAGATTAGTGCTTGCTCCTCCGAAGACTACCCGGTTGAAGGCGTTGATGAAGTCCGTGCGGAAGTCTATGGCTATCCGCTCATTTATCGGTGTGCGCTTGACGATCGAAAAGTCCTCATTCAACCAAGAGGGCGTGCGCAAGTCCGGCTGATCTGACGTAGCATTCCCCAGAGTGCCAAACGCCGGAATCGCGAAAGCTGCGGCATTGATCCAGCGGTTGAGGTTAGGGTTGTTCGGATCGTAGTCGCCAGGCGATACCGAGGATCTCTTCTGCGCACCGGCCACCACGTTTGGCCTGACGCGAATATCGGTCCCAGGATAAGGTTGGTTAATCGTCACCCGCATTGGAGAACCGCTTTGGTATTGCTGAATGCCACTGACCTTCCATCCACCCACGACCTTCCCAGCAACACCGCCAGAATTCACCCACTTCTTTCCGGGCCCAAGCGGTAGGTCGTAGCTGTAACTCATGACCAGGTTGTGAGGGTAATCGTTCAATCCGATCGACTTCTCGGCTTGTCGGTTGAATTTGTCCTGCACGCCCACAGAGAAAGGAGTCAGTTGGGAGTTGGCGTTGGTCAGCACTTTGGAACCCGTGTACGAAACCAACATTGCGAGACCCTCAGAAAAGCGCTTCTCGATCTTCATTTGATAGGCGTGATAGGTGGAATGGCCCTCTGCTTGGTGCGGCCGAGTGATACCCAGGTACTGCGGGTACGGCCGAAGCGCCTGCGCAACCGAACCATTGAAGCCAGGATACGGAATTGGAATTCCGGCGGCCCGCGCGGCATCGGAGTTGATGTTCGCGAACAGCAACTGACCGAGCCGCAGGTTCGATGCGGGAAGCTGATTCTCAGGACTCAAGTTGCTGCCCAACCGGGTTCCCTTGCTCCCTACATAGGCCATATCGACGACGATTTTACCCGGAATCTCCCGCTGAATATTCAGGTTCCAGTTTTGGATGTAAGGGCCGTGCCCGTCTCGATCAGCCATATAGTAAGGAGAGCTGTTGTTGGCAGCCGTGGGACTGATAAACGGCGGACGCGGGAAACGGTCGATTGGAAAGCCCTGGTCTAGATAAAATGCTGGAGTGACTCCCCCATCCAGGCTCGCGATTGAGTTGGGGGCACTATATCCCATGGCAAAACCCACCAGATGTCCATTGGCTATCGCGGCGCCGCCGGCGCTGTAGTAGATGCCGTAGCCTCCGCGGAACACCGTCTTGTCGTTGAGGCTATAGGCCAGACCAAACCGCGGTCCGAATTCTCGCAAATCGGTGTCTGCGAATGTGCGCTGCTCGTCCGAGGCAAAACGAATGGCACCCAGCCGACCTCCGGCCCCTGGATTTGGCAGGGTTGGGTCAAACGTGGCAAAGCGATTCACCACTTCGAATCGTGGCTTCTGAATGTCATACCGCATGCCAAGATTCAACGTCAGCTTGGGCGTGACTTTGTAGTCGTCTTGAACGAAAGAGGCATAGTAGCGGGAACGATTGCCAAGCGAACCCGAACCGTACACCCAAGCTTCACCGGAATTGGCAGCACCAAGAAGGAAGCTTGCATACCCGCTACCGGTGTTGGGACTTCCAGGAAGGGCCGTTTCGAGATTACTGAAGTTAAAATAGCCAGCATCCCTGTTTGTACTGTACGTATTGTCACCAGTGTAACGAATGTCGAAACCGAACTTGAAGGTATGTTTACCTGTAATCCAGGTCACGTTATCGACAAAGTTCCAGCCATTCTCAGGAACGATACTGATTCCACCCGGTCCAAAGGACGGGTAATTGAGAATGTTCAACTGGGGACAGACGGACTGCTGGTTGACGCCCTTCAAGCCGACCCTTGAGGGACAGCCGGGGGTGGGATCTCGCGGCACAAAGTTATTGTTGTTTCGATTGTACGCAATGGTGCCGTGGTTGATGATGTTCGGTCTGATAAACCAGTCTTCGCTGAGTCGAGCAACCCAAATCGGAGCGCTGTTCTTGCCGCCGGTCGCCAACGGTCCCGTGAATGGGCTGAACGGGATCTCTTCGAAATATGAATGGGCGAGTGAAGCATTCAGCTTGTGCCTGGTAGAGAAAGAATGATCTACCTTGAATCCCCATTGATCGGTCGACGTCCCGAGCGGCGCGCCACCGATGAAATTCAGCAGATTCCCCGACGAAGTGGGATCGGGTAGAAAAGCTTGGAGAGCCTTTGCGACTGAGCTGATTCGATTGGCTGGGATGACGTTTCCCGGGAACTGGTCGCGAATGAATCCACCGCTTCCGTTGGATCGAGTCGTCGCAGGATCGTAGATCGGAATTCCCAGGCTGGAGAAATCTCCGTTCTTGAACGCTGTGGTTGGGACGGAAATAACGCCGCCTGCCCCCGCCCTTCGATATCGAAAGCCGTTGAAGTAGCCAAATGCGAAGGTCTTATCCTTGATCACCGGGCCGCCCAGCGTAAATCCGTATTCATTCTGCTTGTTGATGACGCGTGTGGCCTTGCCCGTACGCCTGTCAATCGCGCCGAGGTTGTTGAAGAACCCATTCGCATTCAGCTTTTCATTGCGGAAGAATTCATAAACGGAGCCGTGGATCTGATTGGTTCCAGACTTCAAAGTAAAGCTGGTCACGCCGCCCCCGGTGCGCCCTAGTTCAGCGGCAAAGTTGTTGGTGCTGAGCTTGAATTCCTGCACGGCATCAACCGGGAATCCAATGATTCTCAAGTCTCCTGGAAGATTGCTTCCCAAGATGGCAGCGCCGTCGAGCTGAATCTCCAGGCTCAAGGTCTGGCCGCCATTTACGGCAGTGTTAAAAATCGCCTCTGGATTACTCATGCTTGTGCTTCCCCGGCCTACCACCCCAGGCACCAGTCGCATGAACGAGGTTGGATTACGCATTTCTCCAGTCATCGACAGTGGTAGATCGAGGATCTGCTGGTTGCTGATCGTAGTTCCCAACTCTGAGGTGTCTGGCTTCAAGACTGGTGCTTCAGCCTGAACTTCGACCGACTGCGAGACTTCACCAACCTGCAGCGCGGCTTCGACGCGAACCGTTTGCCCCAGAGAGACGGTGACGCCCTCCTGGATGTATTTCTTGAAGCCCGCTTCTTCGATCGTGACCCGGTAAACACCGACTGTAAGCTGAGGAACCGTAAACAGACCCGCCCCGCTTGTGTTGGTTTCGACTGAGCTGCCGGTGCCGGTGTTGACCACCGTCACTTTGGCGCCCACGAGGACCGCTCCCGATGGGTCGGTCACGGTTCCGGTGATGGTTCCCCGGTCGGTCTGAGCTGGCATGACGCCCACAACCAGCAAGGCGATCAAGGACGCCAGCAGAATACAGTGAGAAAAGCGTCTGCGAGTATGCATTTCTTCCTCCGGATGCTTTGACAGCTTCGAATAGTGAACTGACGACAGAAATGAAAGGCACGATTCGGGTCAAAGGGCGAGAAAGACCGAAGCGCGCCTCAAAAAATAACCGAACCACTAAATATAAACTTGGGGAAAATCCTAGCGGCGCGACGGGGGCATGTCAAGAAAAAAATCGGACAAGATTCCGTTATACGGAATTTTGGATGGCTACGCTCCATCGCTTCCCACCAATTCTGAGTCGCCCGGGTGGTCTGAAAGCCTTTATTCCAAGCGGCTTGGAGTCGTCTGAAATGCATAAAAGAGAGGCAAGATTCTCAAGCGGCGAGAGATCCTTGGGCGGAACAAGAATGCGGATTGCTGCCCGTGAGCTTCTGTTATACTCTTGAAATCAACCATGGTCAACAAATGCATTCACTCGCGGTCGATCGCCGGTTTCCTGCTCTTGCCATTCTGTTTGATTGGAGTTTCGCAGGATGCCGCAGTCCAGTCAACCGCCATCAGAATCCTGAAAACCAAGTGCGAGGCCTGCCACGGGGCTTCTCAGATCTCTGGCTTGGACCTGCGCAAACGAGAATCTCTCCTCAAGGGCGGCTCGCGAGGGCCAGCAATTGTTCTTGGAAACGCGGGCGAAAGCTTGCTTTATCGGGCTGCCGCCCACGAAGGCGACCCGAAGATGCCGCCAGGAAGTTCAACCCCGTTGCCGTCTGACGAGCTCGAAGCGCTCAAGAGGTGGATCAATAAAGGAGCTGCTTGGCCTTCAGGGCCGGTTCGACCGCAAGGCACAGAACCTGACTGGTGGTCACTCAAAAGCTTGCGCAGGCCGGCCGTGCCAACGTCCTCCGAGTCCAGCGGGGCCGTCAGTCCCATCGACATATTCATTTCAGCCAAGCTCAGAGTCAAAGGCTTGAAGCCTGCGCAGCAGGCAGACAAGCTGACGCTGTTACGACGCGCCTATTTCGACCTGGTTGGCCTTCCACCGTCGCAGGAGGAGGCCAGGAAGTTTCTTTCAGATTCGTCTCCGAACGCTTATGAGAGGTTGATCGACGGCCTGCTGGCCTCGCCTCGCTACGGCGAGCGTTGGGCGCGGCATTGGCTCGACGTCGTCCGCTATGCTGACAGCGCAGGATTCGAGGGCGATGTTTATTACCCCAACGCCTGGCGCTACCGCGATTACGTCATCAAGTCGTTCAACGAGGACAAACCCTACGACCGATTTGTTCAGGAACAAATCGCAGGTGACGAACTGTGGCCGGACAATCTGGAGCTGACTGGCTTCTATGACGTTCCGTATGAAAAGCTGGAACACCTGGAAGCCAGAATCGGAACGACGATGTATACGTTTGGTCCCGAGATTCAAGAGTCTCATCTGGACGCTGCGAAGCTGCGTTATGAACGGCTGACGGATGCGGTGGACACGACGGCTTCCGCCTTTATGGGCGTCAGTCTGATGTGTGCCCGCTGTCACGACCATAAGTTTGATCCCTTTTCGCAACGAGACTATTTCCGCCTGCAGGCTGTTTTCGCCGCCAGCCAACCCGTTCAAGTTCCGGTGGTCACGACCATGTCGGCCACTCATCGAGACGAGGCCTATCACGGAATGCTGGCATTAGCGGAGGCCCGACAGGCCTATCGAAATCTGGAAAAGGCCATCAAAGACCGGCTGGTTGCCGGCAAGAAGAAAGAGTTCCCCGCGAACGTGGTTCGCGCATTTGAAACGCCTGCCGAAAAGCGCACGACCAAGGAAACGGAACTGGCCGGTCCTCTCCTGAAGGCGTACAACGAGATCAAAATTGAAGAGCACTTCAGTGACTCAGAGCGCGCGCTGCACAGCCAGCTGAAGCAGCGCCTCGTCGACGCCGTTCTCGACGTTCCGCAGGAAGATGGTTCCCACCGGGTTCGCTTCGATGGTTTCTTTGATGGGCCCGTCGCCGCCGTGTTAGGTCACATCGATCCGGAACTGATCCCGGATACCTACGTTCTGAATCGGGGAGACCTTGGAAGGAACAAGACGAAAGTAGGACCGGGACTTCCCGGGATCTTCAAGGATGGGTCAGAACCTGAGGAAATGCCCGTGGATGCTGGCGGCGCGCGCTACCGGAAGCGTCTCGCACTGTGGTTGACACGCCCTGATCATCCTCTGACGGCACGCGTCATGGTGAATCGCATCTGGCAGGGACACTTTGGACGCGGAATTGTTGCGACCACCAATGATTTCGGCAGACAGGGACAACCACCGACCCATCCGGAGCTTTTGGACTGGCTGGCTGCCGAGTTTGTCGGGCAAGGTTGGAGTATCAAGTCGATGCATCGTCTCATCATGCTCTCGAACACCTACCAAATGTCGAGCCGTTTTTCAGATGACAGCAACACCTCAGTTGATCCCGAGAATCTTCACTTGTGGCGCATGAACAGGCGTCGCCTGGAAGCAGAGGCCATCTGGGATTCGATGCATGCCACGGCCGGAACGCTGAACCTGAGGATGAGTGGTCGTCCAGTCATGCCTCCGCTTTCCCCTTCCGAGATGTCTGCCTTGAGGGTGAAGTCCTGGTGGGTAACTCCCGCGGACCCATCGGAAGCAAATCGTCGCGCCGTCTACATCTTGGCGCGACGTAATTTTTCGTTCCCGATGTTCGACAAGTTCGATCGGCCAGACGCTGCGACAAGCTGCCCGCGCAGGGAGATGACGACCGTCGCGCCGCAAGCATTATGGACCTTGAACAATGCCGTCTCGCAAGAGCTAGCGAAACAGCTGGCGGCACGGGTGGTGAAACAACATCCCGAAGATTCGCCGGCCTGGATTGAGGCGGCCTGGGGCATCGCGCTCGCGCGAAGGCCGTCCGCCCAGGAGAGCAAGGAAGCGCTGGCGCTGCTTGAAAAGTTGAGGGGTCAGGCTCGCTCCAAACTGAAGGCAGACGCTCCATCAGAAATCGCTTCTTTGGAGCCGGCCCTCGCCAGTGGGCTTGTGCAGTTGTGTTTGACGATCTTTAATTTGAATGAGTTCATTTTTGTCGACTGAAGGTGAGTAACCCTTGTGGGTGCGCTGCTTCTAGAGCGCACCCTGGGGGTCCTGCGTTTGTCCCCCTTTTTTTCAAGGGGGACGCCGCGTTTTTGCGGCAGGGGGTCTTCATTAGCCGGTTATGAACATTGCAACGAGAATTTTGTTCTCGTTTTCCTCGGATACACCACGATTTGGCGACCTGTAGGGTGCGTCGCGCCTTTTGACGCACCACCTCCGGCAGATGATTTGGTGCGTTGAAAAAGCGCAACGCACCCTACGGGATATCAAGGGCGAAGCCCTTGGCTAGTTCGTACGTAGCACACCCCCTGTGGTCTCCCTTGCCAAGACTTGCCAAGGGGGGACAAAGTTTTGGCCTTCGTCCAGAGAGGGGTCCGCTGCTTGGCAAGCGCACCGGCCACTCTAGAAATCAGCAGATCGGCGGAGAGTGCAGGGACCGACCGGCGGTACCGTCATTCCCGCGAAAGCGGGAATCCAGGATCTCCCCGGCCGGACTGGATTTCCGCTTTCGCGGGAATGACGGTACCAAACCAAGTACCGATCTCATTCGTCAACAAGGCATCCTTGTGGGAGTGATCAATGGGTTCTTCTGCCTGCAATTTACGAGTAAGCGTCAAGAGTCGCCGTGAGTTTCTGCAGCGTTCCAGCTTTGGCTTCGGCGCCCTGGCACTGGAACAGCTCCTGGATCGAAGAGCCTTGGCAAGCGGCCACTCCACCGATCTCACGAATCCCCTGGCACCTAAACTGAGCCATTTCGCCGCCAAAGCCAGGCAGGTCATTTTCATCTTTTTACAAGGGGGGCCAAGCCAGGTTGACACCTTTGATCCGAAACCCGTATTGAGCCGGCTTGACGGACAGTTCCTTCCCGAAAGCTTCCTTCAGGGAGAAACCACTCTCGCTCAAATCAAAGCGAACGAGTCCAAGCTCATGGGCAGCCGGAGAGTGTTTAAGAAGTACGGCCAGTCCGGCCTGGAAATTTCGGATCTGTTCCAGAACCTGGCCACGCAAGCCGACGATCTCGCAGTCATCCGGTCCTGCCATCACGACACTGTCATTCATGGCCCGGCCATCAGCCTCATTCATGCGGGCTCGATTCGTCTCGGCAGCCCCAGCATGGGGGCGTGGGTCGTCTATGGACTTGGCTGCGAAACAGACAACCTACCGGCCTACGTCGTCATGGCCGATGGATTTCTGCGGAACAGCAAAGGAGTGATTGGCTCTGGATTCCTGCCGGCGGTCTATCAGGCAACGGTGGTTTCCACAGAGGGAGTTCCTCTGGAGAATCTTTCCCCTCCTCTGGAAGTTGAAGGAGAGAGTCAGCGCGCAATCCTCGACCAGCTCAAGATTTGGAACCAACGCCACTTTGCGGAGCGCGCCGACGACACGAATCTGGCCGCCAGGATCAGCAATTACGAACTGGCGTTTCGCATGCAGATGGCCGGGCCGGAACTGATCGATCTCAGCAAGGAACCCGAAAATATTCGAAAGATGTACGGGCTGGACGGAGGGCCCGCCTCAAAGTTTGGCCAGATCTGCCTGCTCGCCCGGCGCATGGTGGAGCGCGGCGTGCGCTTCGTTCACCTTTATAACAGCGACTGGGATGCCCACAGTGGTTGCGACGCAAATCATCGAGACAATGCCCACAAGACGGACATTCCGTTAGCTGGGCTCATTGCGGACTTGAAGCAACGCGGTCTTCTGGAGAGCACTCTGATCGTTTGCGCGGGAGAGTTTGGCCGTACACCCATGATGCAGGGAAAGGAAGGAAGAGACCATAACCCTTACGGATTCTCGGTGCTCATGGCCGGTGGAGGCATCAAGGGCGGAAAAGTCATCGGCGCTACGGATGACATCGGATTCCGGGCCGTTGAAGACAAAGTGCACATCCACGATCTGCACGCGACGATGCTGGAACTTCTCGGGTTGGACCACCGGAAACTGCACGTCACCGTGTCTGGCTTGGAGAAGCGTCTGACGGGTGTAGGAGAGGAAGGACAAAGCAGCATTGCCAAGCGTTTGATGGCGGGTTGAGAGATGATGATGTTCCTCTACTGTCTTGCGAGATCAAAACCCAAATTAAGCCTGGTTATCGATCCAGAGCCTTCACGGTTTCAAGCTCTGTCAGGATTGGTGCTGGCAATCATGTTCTTGGTAGGAGCCTCTCGCGCAATCGCTGTGACTGGCGCAGAGCGTTATGCCGGCGTGATGACGCTTCCGATTGACCTTTTCACCCAAGAGGGAATCAAGATCGAAAAGCGCAAATACGAGATCGAGGTTACGTCCTATGGAACTCATTGGACACTCTCATTTCTCACTGAAGGCAAGGACCGTGTCGTCGTGAAAGGCAACGTCGCAGTAGGTGACCCGTTCATTCTGCCAGCCATGATTCCCCTCGTAGGAACACATCATATGCGCTCCTCGTCCGAACCCTTGAGAACTGCCCAGGAGAGACAATTCAGCAAGACAGGCCTGCCCCAATACGCCGAACAAGAACGCGACTGGAAGGCCACCATCCGTGTCTACCGGAGTTCAAGTGAGCCGGGCGAAGTCTTCTTCGTCTTCCAGGTCCGAGATGCGAGCGGAAAAGTAACGCGTGCAAATTTCAAACTTCGGTCAGAAGCACTCCAAGAAAAGCGTTCGTCGGTCGTACAGCGATCTCGCATCCGCAGTTGATGTCTCCGTGTGTCATTCCGGCGAAAGCCGGAATCCAGCCAGGGTCAGGAGATCCTGGGGCCAACTCAGGAAAGCCGCATGAATCGGGCCTCTTCCCGAATTGCTGCGCAGAGTCAAAAGATCTATGAACGGGCTCGAACCACTCCACAGTGAGTTGGCGTGAAATAGGACCCGTCCCATGAATGGCCCAATCTTGATCCCGACGCTGATTTCCCGGCTCAGAATCGAGCCGCGCCAAGCAAGATGGTTGGTGGAATTTCAGGCTGGACAGAACTGGTCACATTGACGATGCTCGCCCCGACTCAAACTAAGGAACGTCCGTGGATATCAAGCATGTTCGCCAACGAAGGTCAAATCGAACTTGATTTCTCGCTACCTCATGCCTTGGTCGAAGCCAGGAAGGATGGCTTAACCGGGGAAGACTTGGCTAAAACAGTGATGACTGGTGAAGTCATCGAAGATTATGGGGAGAGAGTTCTCTTGCTGAACTTCACAGAGGATCGCAAAATCGCTATCCACATTGTGCTAGAATTCTTCGAAAATGATTCGATTGCAACCATCGTGACGGCCTATATTCCGAGTGACAGCCGTTGGGAACCAAACTGGAAAACGCGAAAGAAAGCTAAAGGGAACAAGAAAAAGAGAAAGCGATGAGAACACGATGCACAGGCAAATGTCCTGGCACAACAGAGCCTGGATACACTCTGCAAACCTTCGAAAGGCGGGGTTCGCTGGTAAGGGTCAAAATCCGCAATATTCCTGCCGACGTTTGTCTGTTTGTCATGAAACCTTCGTGAATCGAGAAACAGCTCGATTACTGGATCGTCTTCTCGATCCTTTTCATGGCAAGGGCGACCGGATCCCTCTTTGCCTGCCGCAGAGGTCATAATGGACTTTATCGTCGCAGCCCGCGGGGTTAAGGCGGCCTGACGTAATTCATCTCGTCATTGCTTGCCGGGGGTTCTAAGTCCGCCAATCTGCCGCCATCAGGCGACTATCAGCACGAACTTGATTCGAACTTACCGAAGTGCTCAAAACCAAAGGAGTTCCGCATGCCGCCCGGCCCACAGTCGATGAAAATCATGCAGCGCAAATCTCTCTTTCAGCGGTCTGCGGTTTTTCGTCTCCGAATTGCCCCAAAGCCGCAGACCTCCCCGAGATGCAGGAGGATCTGCGCTACACGATCTCCAAACTGAAGGAGCGAGGGAAACCGTTGCTGCAGCCAACAAACACCGCCAGAGTCATCCTCATCAGGCTAACCGTCACGGGGGTAATCCTGCTCTGGTGGTGCCAGCTGCGGGGCAATGCCCAGCCGGCTCCGATGCCTCAGTTCGATCTCAGCGCGACTGAAGTCCTGAAATTTGCAACGTCATTTGGTTTGGTTGAAGCCTCGAACGACACCCTTGAGAAAACCCTCCAACTGGGCTTGTCCGCTCCCAAGCTCACCCCTAACAATCTGATCGCTTTTGAGGAGAATCGTTCTTTCGTCTACGCCTTGTTGGACCTCTCTGAGGCGGAACCTGCACATCGTCAGCCTGCCACACCCCGCTTAACGCGACGTTTGTTATTCTTGAAACCGTCAACCTTCGTTCTGGACGACGAGATCGAAGCAGGTTCTTCGGCGGCAAACACTGAGTGGTTGCTCCATGCCCGGATGCAACCTTCAATCCGAAGCCGGTTCGCATCCCTTGTCGAAGAGGACCATGAACTGACTTGTGAGACGTTGTTGCCCGAAAGTGCAGCCAGGCAGGTCAAGCGCCAGCAGGGTGAGAGCAAACTCTCCGCCGGACTTGTTCTGCGAGTGGTTCCCAAACAACCATCGAGAAGGATTCGCTTTCTGCATGTTCTGCACATTCGCCGCCGCGGGGATGAACGCTCGATCGCACGCACAAGATTAGTTTCCAAGGGCGATGAATTGCATCTGACCATCGAGGCCTCACAACAGACTTATCAGATCGTCTTGCCGCATGCCCATGCCGGCGCCGGCGAGATCGAGATCTCGAGAAACGATACGAAGAGTCGCCTGGATCGCAGATTTTTTCCTGCCGGTGTTTTACCGCACGGGCGTGAAGGCGTCAGAATGCTGGAGCTTTGGGATGGAAGCTACCGCGGAGGAAAACGGCCGTTCTGGGATGCCGGGCAACCTTCAGGCGAACTTCGGCGCGTCGTGGAACAGGGCATTATTCGCCCTGGCCCGGCAGTGGACCTGGGTTGCGGGTCCGGAACGGATGCGATTTATCTTGCCAGCAAAGGATTCGACGTCACCGCCATCGACGTTGCGCCAACCGCTCTCTCTCTGGCGCGTGAAAAGGCTGATCGGGCAGGAGTCAAAGTGCGCTGGCTGCTGGCAAGTGTGCTTGCCCTTCCCAGGTTGGAGCCGTTTGAGTTCATCTTCGACCGAGGCTGTTACCATGAGGTTCGCTTCGACAACGCCGCCGCCTACGTGGAAACAGTGCGAAAACTGTCCCAGCCTGGGCAAACGCGTTTCTTGCTTCTTGCCGGCAATCCAAATGAAGCTCCTGTGCGGTACGCGCCACCCCAGGTCGCCGAGGAAGATATCCGGTCGGATTTCTCCCAACTGTTTGACTTCGAATGGGTGAAGGAAACGCGGTTTGAAACGTCGAATCCTGCCGCGAGGGGGCCGCTGGCCTGGTCGGTGATGCTGCGGAGGAAAGCTCAGCGGTAGCAGTGGCAGGGGGAGAACGCCTCTCTCCCCCTTGCGAAGCGCATAAGGGGGAGATGAGGGGGGGGTCCATGGTTTCCATGTGATCCGGATGAAGATCTACTGCTTCGGAACGTCCGGATCGGCAGGAAATTCTTCACTCCCTTTCTCGTCGCCCGCAGGAGACACGACCCTGGCGCTCTGTTCCCTTTCCTGCTGGGCCCGCCGTAATTTCTCGAAGATTGCCAACTCGGTCGTCTGCTCGGCTCGCTTGCCCAGCTTCCTGTAAACCTGCGCCAAAAGATAATGAGTCGTTGGCTCTTCGGGTGCGAGCTCGGCAACCTTCTTAAGATGGGCAGCGGCTCGCGCCAAGTCACCATCGGTCTGCAGCAGAGCCTTTCCCAAATCCCGATGAGCTTGCCCCAAGTCGGGCTTTTGTTGAATTGCTTTCTCGAGGTATTGGAACGCCAGGTCATATTGCTTGTTCAACAGGTAGATGTTGCCCAATTTCCAGGTTGTCAGGTAATTCTCGGGTGCAATCTTGATCTCTTCCAGAAATTCCTTTTCCGCCTGCGGCAGATCTCCTTCCCGCCAATAAATGTTGCCCAGAGCATAGTGCAGGCCTGCGAAGTCCGGCTTTTTTTGAATGGCCAGCTTGTATTCTTCAATCGCCTTCTTTGTCTCCCTGCGCGCCTCGTACGACGCACCCAGCAATTGATGGACTCGGTGCGAATCGGGATCGATTTGGGCCATCTTCTTGTACGCATTCGTCATCAGCCGGGTATACACGATTCCGAGGTTATAGAGAATCTCGACATCTTCGGGCCAACGGTCGGCCGCGCTCTGCAGAATCTTCATCGCTTCTCGCTCTTGTCCCAGCTCGCTGTAGCTCAAGCCCAGGTTGAGATAGGCGCGAGGCTCGCCGGGGTTGAGGGAGATGGCTTTCTTAAGGGGTTCTATCGATTTGTCGTACTGATTGGTCCGGGTATACGTCATTCCCAGGAAGAGATTGGCAGAAACGAGGGCTGGTTTTCGTTTGAGCGCCTCCTGAAAGACCTTGATGGCCTCGTCATCCTTCCTTTGAAGGTAATAGACAAGTCCCAGATTGGAGCTAACTTCAGCCAAGTCTGGACTCAGCTTGAGCACAGCCCGGTACTCCTTTTCCGCGGTCGCCAGGTCTCCCCTCTTTTCGGCCTCTCTGGCGGCAGTGAAGTGTTGCTGAATGCCCATTTCAAGAGTCGATTGACCCGATGCAATCTTCGAAGTAGCAAGGAAAGCCACTAATAGCAAAATCGCCAGTCTTGAGCCCACGCCATATCTCCCTTCCAATTGTCATCACTGCGATGCTTATCCTACAAACCAATCTGGGGAATTCAAAGACAAACGTCAAATTCTGCGGTTCGAATCACACAATCGCAGCAACCAATGCGCTGATGGTTGCAAGAAGCCACTCCCGCAGAAGACGGTCTTGCAACGCAGAATGGTGGGCTTCCTAAGAAAATGACATACCTTCCGCGCAAACCCTGCCCGTAGCCGCCGACGTGAGGAGGTGTGGCCACCGATTTCCGCCTCATCACCTCGGCGGCTACACAGTGATTTCAGGCAGGGTGTGTTCGATTTCTGAACGTGCGCTCGAGGTTGGGAACAGCGCCCCGTCAAAGTCGTCAATTTGGGCCAACCATCGGCATCAGCCGGTGGGCCGAGCTTCCAGTGTGATCGTTGACGGAATCCTGGTTACGCCCAATCGGGTTTGGAAATTACTTCAAGGCCGTGGTATCTTAAGCCGTGTCCAGAGCCAATCCCCTTCAATCCGTGCATCGTTTTCAACTGTTTCGCTGCCTGTTCCTGCCCTTGTTTTGTTGCAGCTGGGTGCAAGCACAAACCGGCTCGCAAAGCCTGGAAGACTACTTTCGTCAGGCTCGGGAACTGGAAGCACGCCAGGACTTTGCCACAGCGGAGAAGGTTTATCGGGCAGCGGCGGCAAATTTTCCAAAGCAGCCTGAAGTTCTTAAGCGACTTGGGCTGATCTTGCAGACAGAGCTGAAGTTTCGGGAGTCGCTCAACACTTTCCAACAGGTTCTACAGGAAGCGCCGCAGTATCCCGAAGTCAACTTTTATCTGGGCCTCTCCTATCTTGGAATGAATGAATTCGAGAAAGCCATCGACGGTTTTGACCGGGAGCTGGCCGCCAATCCAAAGTACCGGCGAGCCCATTACTATATGGCCCAAGCTTACCAGTCTCTCAATCGCAATACGGAGGCATTGCGCCAATACGAGCTGATCCTCCAGGAAGATCCCACTGACAAGAGGGTTCTCTTTCAATTGATCAAGCTGCTCAAGTCGACGACGGTTCAGGCCATCAAACAGTTGGGAAACTTGGACCCCGACTCAGAATTCATGCTGGTCTTGAAGGCAGAAGGTTATGCCGACGAAGAGAAATATCTTGATGCCATTGAAAAGTACAAGGAACTGCTGGCAAAGAATCCAAACTTCCCCGGTATTCATTTCGCTCTGGGGGAGGTTTACTATAAGAAGATCGACTACCCAAACGCAGAGAGAGAACTCCGGATCGCTCTCAGTGAAGATCCTAACCATCCGATGGCCAACTACTATTTGGCCGACATCTTGGTCAAGATACCGAAGATTGAGGAAGCAATTCCGCGGTTGGAAATCGTAGTAGCCTCCAGCCCTCAGTTCATGATGGGTTATTTTCAATTGGGCAAATGTTACATCACCCAGGGCAAGCTGCAGGAAGCGCTGAAGCTGTTGTTGAAAGCCATCGAACTGGATCCCAACGAAAAAATGGTGCACTATCAGCTTTCCCAACTCTATGTGCGGCTCAAGCAGCCGGACAAACAGCAGTTCCACCTTGAGACCTTCCAGAAGTTGAACGCTCAAGAAAGAGACCAAAGAAACAAGAAAAAAAGACAGGGGTTGGACAAAGCGTTAGAGAGACAGAAGACAGACGGCGGTCAATGAGGGCAGCCACAACCTTATCCAGGTGAGACCTCCAAACGGTGACCACGAGGGTTCGTTCTTTTCAGTCGCAAGAAAACACGCTGCAACCAGTCCGCGCTCATCTTCCGGCGGCCACCTCCCGATGTGCCTATCAGACGTCCTTCTCAAAACAGCCTCGATCATCATTGCGGTGTCAATGGTGATGGTTCTAATTCCTGGCTCAGTTCCCGCCCAGGGGACAGGAGACCAGGAGAATTCGCTAGCCCAAGCCCTTGAATTGGAAAAGCAAAAGGACTTCGAAGGTGCGGAACGTATTTACAAGGAGGCGTTGCGTCAGTGGGCCGACGATCCCGATATTCTCAAACGGCTTGGCATCGTGTTCCAGCAGCAAAACAAACACGATGAAGCGATCGAGGTCCTTCGCCGGATTCTCAAGCGAGCCCCGCTTTATCCTGGCGCAAATGCCTTGCTCGCCATTTCCTACTACGCTCTGAACAAATTCGATAAAACGATTGAATCCAGCCAGCAGGAACTGACTGGCAATCCTAAGGACCGGCAAGCCCGATATTTCCTTTCGCTAGCCCTTAGCGCATTGGGGCGGCTGTTCGAGGCGATCGAGCAATTGGAAACTCTTCAAAAGGACGATCCTGAAAACCTGGCGGTCATGTACCAACTGGTGGTCGACTATAAAGCGGCTGCCCAGCAGGCGAGTCAGCGGCTGACTCGGAAGGCGCCCAACTCAGAATTTGCGCATGCCATGCGGGCCGAGGTGTTGTCAGATAACGAGCGCTTTGACGAAGCGATAGTAGCATTCAAAGAAGTGCTTCGCCGGAGCCCCAACTTCCCAGGAATACATCTCGCTTTGGGCCAGCTCTACTGGCGCCGCAAAGATCTCGAGAAGTCTCGGCAGGAGCTCGAGCTAGCACTGGCGGAAGACCCCAACCAACCGCTGGCTAACTACTATCTGGGAGATATCTTCGTTACCAACAAGGAATACCTCAAAGCCATTCCGCGTCTGGAGATCACGCTTTCCATCTACCCGGAATTGACACGAGCCTATTGGTTGCTGGGTAAGTGTTACGCAAGCTCCGAAAATCAACAGCGGGCCATTGAGGTTTTCAAGAAAGCGCTTCAACAGGATTTAAACTACAAGGAAGTCCATTTCCAGCTTCACGAGCTCTATGCACGCTTGGGTAACAAGGAACAAAGCCAGGAGCACCTTCGCATCTTCGAGCGATTGACTCGTGAACACCAGAACAAGGATAGAGAGCTACTCCAGGAGTCTCTAAAGAAACAATAAGAGTAGGCAGCGGAGTCAGGCTGTAAAGCCTAACGGGCCAGAACTTTGGTCAGGCTGTTCACATTTTGTCCCCCTTTGGAAGGGGGACGCCGCGCTTTTTTTCGGCAGGGGGTCTCGAATTCACGCTGAAGACCCCCTATGGTCCCCCTTCTCAAGGGGGACAAATATGAACAGCGCCAGTGAATGTCGAAACTGCACGTCAGGCGCGAAAGCCTGACGTACAAGGGCCTTCTCAATCACTAGAAAGATTCAGGAACTAGCCATGATCGATTGCCTGTGGCTCACGGCCAGATTCGCTCTGTCGCCTAATCGTTTGATGTTCTGGCTGCTTTTCCTTGGAGTGGCTCAGAACCTTGCTGGGTTGCCGGCAGATGTGAAGTCGCTCCTCGAACAGGCCCGTGCTTACGAAAAGTCCAGCGACTATCGAAGCGCCGAACGAACGTACCGTCAGGCGTTGACGCTGGCTCCGACGGATCCTGAGATCTTCAAGCGCCTCGGCGTCCTGTATCAAACTGATCTCAAGTTCGCGGAGTCGATTGACTTTTTTCGACGTGCCTTGTCGCTCTCAAGCCAGTATCCCGAAGTCAATTTCTTCCTGGGGGCTTCCTATCTCGGTTCCAACCAATTCCAGAAGGCCGTTGAAAGCTTTCACGCAGAACTTGCGACGCCAACGCCCCACCCGCGCTGCAACTATTACTATGCGATCGCGCTCGTGTCACTCGGCCGTTCTGATGACGCTACCGCCCAGTTCAACCAGTCGCTGGCCCGAAATCCTAAAGATGCCGACGCGCTGTATCAGCTCGGTCGACTCCACATGAACGGTTCGCTGGAAGCCATCCAGAAACTGACGAATCTCGATCCAGACTCATTTCAATTGCACGCCCTCATTGGGGAAGTCTATGCGAACAACAATCGCTATGAAGACTCGCTGAAGGAGTATCAAGCTGCGCTGGCCAAACGTCCGAATGCGCCAGGCATCCACTATGCGCTGGGAGTTGCTCACCGAAATTTGAAACAGATCGATGCCGCAGAAAAAGAGTTTCTGGCCGCTCTGCGTGAAGATCCCCATGACTTCAGGGTGAATCTTTACCTGGGAGAGTTTGCGGTAGGCCGGGCCAACTTTTCCGGTGCCCTGCCCTATTTGCGCCTGGCCAGCACCGCCCAGCCGCGATCGCCGCGCCCTCATTTCCTTTTGGGAAAGTGCTATCAGGCCACCAAAGAATTTGACAAAGCCAAGACCGAGCTCCTCCTTGCGGCGGCCGGCGATCCCAATGACCCACAACCGCATTACTTGCTGTCTCAGGTTTATCGCGAACAAGGTGATAGAGACGCCAGTGCGAGGGCACTGAAGGAATTCCAGCGGCTGACATTACTCGGCAAAGAGAAGTCCTACGACCGGGCGAGAACCACACCCCAGTGAGTTCTGTGGGCAAGTCGCCTGCTCCTGAATAGCCAGCTCCCATCCAGTTCCGCTCCCAAAGGTCCATAGCGAAGGCAGATCAACTCTGCAATCCGAACCTGTGGTGAATTGTTGCTCTGCTCGAAAACTTCCGTCATTCCCTCGGAAGAACGTCACCCCGGCGGATACTAAGCCGGGGCGGGAATCCAGACTATAACAACAAGTCAACGACAGGCTGGATTCTGGGTCGCGCGCCGATTGATCCGGAATGACGGATATCGAAGGGTGACGGTTACGGTTGGTTTGATGCGCCTCGGGATTACCTACTCCAAGATACGCGAACCAAAAAAAAAGAGGATGGAGACCCTCAGGTCCTCATCCTCTCGTTAGCCACTACTTCGAAAATCTATAAAGCTAGTAGTTGATTTTCAGCCCGAACTGAACTTCGCGTGGGAAGTTGCCCTGGCTGGTCACGTGTCCAAAGGAACCAGTTCCAAAGTCAGCATTCATGCCCTGAAGCGTATTGCCATACTGGTCCCCGCCCTGATCGAAGCCGAACACCGTCCGGTTGAAAATGTTGAGGAAGTCTGCCCGAAACTCCAGGTTTACACGTTCCGTAATCTGGGTGCGTTTGATGATCGAGATATCCTCATTGTAGAACGGTAAGCGACGTATATCCCCGTCGGTGCGCGAAGCATTACCGAAACTGTACCTATTTGTGGATTGGGGGTTTGTCCAAGCCTTGATGTTGAACAGGCTGCCCGCCTCTCCAGGCGCATTGGGATCCCAAGTGCCGTTGAGATAAGCCGCTGACCGCTTATTCACGCCTGGATTGACGTTGGGACGCGTTAAGAAGCCGTTTGGCCCGAAGTAGGGATCGAGCGAATTACCTACGGTAACCCCTTGCGGAGCGCCGCTGGTGTACTGCTGGACTGCGGCAATACTCCAGCCTCCGAGCACTTTGTCGGCTGCCGCGCCGGAATTTGCGAATTTCTTGCCCTTTCCGAACGGCAATTCATACTGATAAGAAACCACCAAGTTGTTCGGAAAGTCGAGGAGGCTTAGCGCTTTCTCAGCCTTTCTACTGTACGGATCCTGCGTGAAGCCGGAGAACTCGTTAAAGATACTTTCCGCGTTGCTAAGCGTCTTCGAATAAGTGTACGACACCAGGAAACTCAAACCCTGAGACATTTGCTTTCTTGCCTGTACCTGGAGCGAATGATAGGTCGATAACCCCGAGGTTTCACCAAAATCTCGCAGCTGGGCAAGACCGCCGTTGGGAGTATCTTTCCCGTATTGTGGGAATGGGCGCAGAGCTTGGGCCAACGTGGCATTGCCCGCCCACAGGGCTTCGAATCCTTTTACCTTCGGATTAAGCGAGCGAAAGGGAGAATGGTTGCCGGTGGCAGGGTCAACAGGCATGGCCTGCACAATCGGGAGGGCCTGGACGGCGGGATCTGCGATGTTCTTGAAAAGGAGATCCCCAAGTGCAAGGTATTTCGAATCCACCGCAGTAGTCGGGTTCAGCCGACTCGGCAGATGGGTTCCCTTGGTTCCCACGTAGCCCACATCGATGAGCATCTTGCCTGGAAGCTCTCGCTGGACGCTTAGATGCCAGTTTTGAATATCCGGCAGGCGGCCATCACCCAAAAGTCCAAGCGGTCCCGTTCCCAAGCCATAGGACGGACTGATAAAGGGCGGCCGCTGGTGCCGAAACGCAGGCCAACCATCTCGGAGCAGGAAGGCTGCATCGAGTCCCCCGTTTTGAGTCGGCTCATCGAAATTTGCATTATATCCTTGCAGGAACTGGGTTCCCGCCGTGCGATTATTTCCTCCCCCGGTATACATGATCCCGTAACCGCCGCGCACCACCGTCTTCTCGTCCACCGAGTACGCAAACCCAAAACGCGGTCCGAAAGCCTTGGTAAATGCTTTCACGGCAGCGCGCCGCGAATCCGTCGCAAAAACCACGGCACCTCTGATGCCGATATCAGGATTGGTGGCAAACGGGTCCATCCACGATCTCTGGTTGTGCGCATTCACTGTGGGACGCATCAAGTCGTAGCGAAGACCCAGATTAAACGTGAGCTTGGATGTCGCCTTAAAATCGTCCTGGAAATATCCAGCGTACTGTCCGGCCCGCTCTGCGGCTACACCTGTGTAGAGACTCGCGGTCGCAGAACCGACTCCTCCCAGAAGGAAGCTGGCTGCACCCACGCCTGTGCATCCACCACCTGGCGAGCAACTGTCGTTATAGGCGGCACCGGGCAACGCCGTATATCCAGCGGAAAAATTCAGCTTGCTGGACTGGCCACCGAAATTCCCCCCGTTCTCTTGAAACTTAATGTAGGCGAAGCCCGTCTTAAACGTGTGCTTGCCTTTGATCCAAGTTAGACCATCGTCAAACGAGTAATTGTTGGTGGCCGAATAGCCTTGCCCGCCTCTCGCATAGACGTTACCCAATCCCCCGATAATCAATTGTGGGAAGGTAGACCCTGCACCTTCCTGCGGTACTCCCTTGAATCCAAGCTTCGCTGGCCAGCCCAGTCCGGACTCAGGAAAAGTGTCGGTCCGCCATCGGTTGTATCCAACGACCCAATGGTTGATGAGATTTGGCCGCAAAATCAAGTCGTGGCTGAACCGAACAACGTATTGGCCCGAATCATTCGTACCGCCTTCGCTGATGGCGCCGGGCCATTTTGACCCGGTTGGAGCATGGTTCCTCAACCAGAGAAATTCTCCCATCAATTTGTTGTTGGATGAGAGCGAATGGTCGATCTTGGTTCCCCACTGATTGATGCTTGATTGCGCCTTAAACTGCGAGAGCCAATTATTAGTGTAGCCAAATTGCTGGCCAGGGAGAGTCGGATTTGGGAACTGAGCAAACATGGCCCTAGCCACGGGATCAATCCGACTGGCCGGGATGATGTTGGCTTGGGCTGTCGCCAAGCCCGTTGTAGGGCTGAAACCAAATCCATCACGCAAGACAGCGGCACTGCCGCTCGTGTTTACACGGCCAGACACTGGATCAGTCGCCCCAGCCGCAATAGTTCGGGTAGTGGCAGGATCGAAAATCTGGCTCGCATACACCGGTCGACCGACCGCATCCGTTCCGATCTGGGCGCCAAGTATATTACTCAGATTGCCGCCCCGCATTGCTTCCGTGGGAACAGTATCCAGACTATTGCTCACTTCTTTTCTGAGCCGGAAGCCTTGGTACCAACCATAAAAGAACGTCTTGTCCTTGAGGATCGGACCACCTCCCGTAACCCCAAACTCGTTCTGTTTATTCAGTGGCGTCTTGGGGGCGAAGAACCCGCGGGCATCAAGTTTGTCATTACGCAGGTACTCATAGGCTGAACCATGGAATTGGTTAGTTCCGGTCCGCAGATTGAAGGCGGTAATCCCAAGACCCGCCCGGCCAAATTCCGCAGGAGGAGCGTTCGTCATGATCTTGAACTCAGCCACCACATCCTGTGGGAACGGGAGGTTGCGAAAATCTCCGGACATCAACCCGGGATTGCCAAGCTGGGCGCCATCAAGATAAAACTCAGTGCTGCCACTCGGACTGCCATTCACCGTGGTGTTCAACTGCCGACCCGAACCGCTGGCGGTAGGAGTTGACGTTCCCCGGCTTGTAACGCCTGGCGAGAGATTGATAAAAAACGCTGGGTTCCGTTGTTCGCCCTGTCCGATAATTGGCAACGAGAGCACTTCCTGGCCCGTAACCACGGTTCCGCGGTCGGAAGTTTCTGTCTGAAGCTGAATAGGTTCGGCAGTAACCTCGACAGCCTGCGATACCTCTCCTACCTGCAAGGACGCATCGACACTGGCGGTCTGGCCCACCTGAACTGCAATACCGGTTACAACGGCTTTCTTGAAGCCCGATTGTTCGACCGTCACGTCATAGGATCCCGCCCGTAACAGCGGAATCGTGAAGTTCCCAGACGTAGTGGATGACGTCGTGGAGCTGACTTTGGTTGCTGCGTTGGTGGCCGTAACCTTCGCCCCGACAATCACAGCTCCGGTCGGGTCAGTCACCGTCCCAGTGATCGTGCCACGATCTGTCTGCGCCATTGCCGACGGTAGAGCTGTGAGGCAGATCAGCAACAAAAGCACCACCAGATCGATTGTTCGCTTGGAGTTCAACATAATGCTCCTCTTGTTCCTTCTCAATATGGAAGAAGTGTCGGTCAACATGCCTAAGTCTGACACCTGACGAAACAACTGAACTAATTTCAATTTACGCGGGAGCATAGGGGCTTGTCACAGTAGTGTCAAGCACTTTTTTGCAAAACTGGATGATTCTCCGTACTACGGAATCACGAGCCTCGTCGTTCCGCCACAGCGCTGCCTTCAAACGCCCATGGGTTCCCTGGCAATTCAGCCTGCGCTGCCCGGCTTGGGTGTATTTGCTTCAGCTTCCTAATACTTTTGACAGACTAATGGAAGCAAGCCTCCTCGGTTCCAAGGCTCACTTCTGCAACCCACAGTCCCTGCCTGCCAATATTGCCTCATGCGTCCGGACTCAGATCCGCAATACGGAAACAGCCACCGAATCCGCAGACTGGAGTCGAGAGACAAACAAAACTCTGTCGCCCAGTTTTGCCGTCCACTCCAGAAGTTGTGAAAGAATTGCGCTGTTCGTTGTCGTTTGAGGGCGAAGTTTCTGCCGAACCTTTCTGGATCAGGAGCTTGCGGTTGCCCGGCTCGGCGGGAGCCTCGCCCCCCAATTTTTTCACAGCTCACAGTAGACCTCCGTAGCTTGTTAATGAGCGGAGACTAAGGAGAAATGAGGAGTCTCACGGAGCTGGCGCAACAGGATCGCGAACGGGTCACTGTTGCGCCCGAAGGACTTGCTGGTGCTTCGTCACTGCCGAGATTCACCTTGCGTCCTAACAGTAGTCCTGACAGACTTTTCCGCTCATTGTGGTCTATCGCGTCATCCTTGGGCGCCGATAAAACATGACGTCATGAGCATTCTTGCTTAGAACCTTAGCAATAGAATTTTGGTAACTACTCAGCCCATGCGCCGCGTTAGCGGCGGTTTGACTGTAGCCGTGGGTTTCAACCCACGGGGCGGGCGGAGAATGGTACCCCGTCGCGTCAGCGACGGTTGAATTCAGGCGTCGCTGACGCGACGCAAGTTTGTTCGCTCACCTACCGTGGGTTGAAACCCACGGCTAAAGTCAGCCGCCGCTATGCGGCGAAGAGGCTGAGCAGTTACGAATTTTGAACAGAAGGCTTCACAATGATTCAACCAGAGTTCAACTTTCTGAAAAATCCGCGTTCATTTGCGTTCATCCGCGGCCATTTCCCCCCCTGCTCCCCGTGGTTCATTTTTGGTTCCGGCTTGGCCGCCTCAGGTTGCCGGATTCGCCCTGTTGGATTGAGGAAATCATTTCATGAGCAAGACGGTAATTAAACTGGACGAAGGCTGGCGGGCTTACCTAAACTCCCTCGGCGCAAATGCGGGCTTTGTAGAAGGGTTGATCTATCAGTATCTCGAAGATCCAGCCCAGGTGGACGAACGCTGGAGGAGGACATTCGATGGCGTGGCTTCGGGCCGGAAGCTGAATGGCGGCCAGATAGCAGGTGCGCCAGAAATCGTGCAGCCCCTGCGAACACGTGAGACTTCTTTGCGCAGCGTGCCCCAGCCTGAACCTCCGGAACTCTTGGACGAGGCAGGGCAGGTCGTGCCGCTCCAAGGCGCCGCAGCTAAGATCGCCGAGAACATGCAGGCGAGTCTCTCTGTTCCCACTGCCACTTCGCAGCGGCACATTCCAGTCAAGGTCATCGACGAAAACCGGCGCCTGATCAATCAGTATCTCGACCTCACCGGCGGGGGACGAATCTCCTACACGCACCTGATTGGCTGGGCCATTGTGAAGGCCCTGAAGCATCTTTCCAACCTCAATAACGCCTATCAGGAGGTGGACGGGCGGCCCAGCCGCGTCGAGCGCCGGCAGGTGTGCCTTGGAGTGGCTGTGGATGTCGAGCGGAAAGACGGTTCGCGCCTGCTGATGGTTCCGAACATCAAGAACGCGGCTGCGTTGAGTTTCCTGGAGTTTTACAAGGGACTAACCAACGTCTTTACGCGCGTGCGGACTGGCAAGGCCGAGACCTCTGATTTTCTGGGAACGACGATCACGTTGACGAATCCGGGCACGGTTGGAACCGTAGCTTCCATGCCGCGACTGATGCCGGGCCAGGGCGTCATCATTGCCACGGGGGCCATCGATTATCCAGCGGAATATCACGGCATGGCGGCGGAGACACTGACGATTCTGGGCATCAGCAAGATCATGACGATTTCCTGCACCTACGATCACAGGATCATTCAAGGCGCCGAGTCAGGGCTTTTTCTCGCCAAAATTCAGGAACTCTTGCTGGGTGAAGAGGAGTTCTACGATCAGGTCTTCGCCGATCTCAAGATTCCCTACCACCCGATCCGATGGACTCCGGACCGCAACCCTGCGCTGTTCGGAATGTCATCGCAGCGCGAGGAAACCGAGAAGCAGGCACGGGTGCTGCAGCTAATCAATGCCTACCGGGTGCGCGGCCATTTAATCGCCGACCTCAACCCATTGGGCGTTGAACCGGCTTACCACTATGAGCTCGATCCCATCAATTATGGACTGACCATGTGGGACCTCGACCGCAGCTTTATCACGGGCGGCCTGAGCGCCGCTCTCGGTGACGCACCCACGCCAACTGCCACGCTACGCGAGATTCTTGAGACGCTGCGACAGACCTATTGCGGCAAGATCGGCGTTGAATACATGTACATTCAACACCCCGAGCAAAAGAGCTGGTTGCAACTTCACATGGAGCCCAGCCGCAACAACTGGCCCGTGGACCTGGTCCAGAAGAAAAGAATTCTGGCCATGTTGACTGCCGCGGAAACTTTCGAGCGTTTTCTGCACACCAAGTTCATCGGCCACAAGCGGTTTTCCGGCGAGGGTGCGGAGACGATGATCCCCATTCTGCATGAACTGCTCGAGATGGCTGGCGAGCACGACGTGCGCGAAGTGGTGATCGGCATGGCGCACCGCGGGCGCTTGAATGTGCTGGCCAACGTGATCGGCAAACCCTGCACGCAGATCCTTTCTGAGTTCGAGGGGAACGTGGATCCGAAGTCAGCTTTGGGTTCAGGCGACGTGAAATATCACTTAGGCGCCAGCGGGAAGCACACCACGGCTGCGGGCAAGGAGATTACCGTGTCGGTGTCGCCCAACCCAAGCCATCTCGAAGCGGTGGATCCGGTGGTGGAGGGCATCGTTCGCGCCAAGCAGGACCGCCGGAAAGACGGGAAGCATCAATTCATTCCATTGCTCATCCACGGCGATGCGGCCTTCGCGGGACAGGGGATCATCGCGGAGACGTTGAATCTTTCCCAGCTGGATGGATACCGAACGCAAGGCACCATCCATCTAATTGTGAATAACCAGATCGGTTTCACAACTTCACCGGATGACGCCCGCTCCACTCCCTACAGCACGGACGTTGCGAAGATGGTTCAGTCGCCCGTGTTTCACGTGAACGGTGACGATCCCGAGGCTGCGATACGGGTCCTGCGCGTGGCTTATGAGTTCCGCCGGAAGTTTAAGAAGGACATAGTCATCGACATGTTCTGCTACCGGCGCTATGGCCACAATGAAGCCGATGATCCCAGCTACACACAACCGTTGCTGTATCAGAAGATCCGCAAACATCCTTCGGTACGCCAGATTTATGCCGATCGGCTTATCCGCGAAAAATCGCTCACCGAGCAAGAAGTTGAGCAGATTCGCCAGAACCACGTCGCCAAGTTAGAGCAAGCCTTTGAAGACCTGAAAAGGAGTGTGGACGTTTTTATCCCGGAGGCACTGAGCGCCGTTTCTCCGGAAGAAATGGAAACTTCGCCTTCGCTGACGCCCACCGGAGTCAGCAAAGAGCTGCTCGCTCAGATCACGATGGCGATGACCACCTTTCCAGACGACTTCCACGTTCATCAGAAGCTGAAGAATTTTTTTGAGAGACGGAGGGAGGCCGTAGACAAGAACGGTGAAGTCGATTGGGCGTTCGCTGAATCGCTGGCGTTCGGCACCCTCGTGGTCGAGGGGACGCCGGTGCGCCTCAGCGGACAAGACAGTGGCCGCGGCACCTTCAGCCAGCGACATTGCGTGTTGTTCGACGAAATCGACGGCAAGGAGTACTTGCCTTTGCAGCATCTCACACCCGGGCAGGCAAAGTTCAAGGTCTATGACAGCCTGCTTTCAGAAGCCGCTGTGCTCGGATTCGAGTTCGGCTACAGTGTGGCGGATCCACTGACTCTGGTGCTATGGGAAGCCCAGTTTGGCGACTTCGTCAATGGCGCGCAGGTGATCATTGACCAGTTCATCGCCGGCGCCGAAGGCAAATGGCAGCAGCCCATCGGACTGGTTCTGCTTCTGCCGCACGGCTACGAGGGACAGGGACCGGAGCATTCCAGCGCGCGCATTGAGCGGTTCCTCCAGCTCTGTGCGGAAAACAACCTGCAGGTTTGCAACTGCACGACCGCGGCCCAGTATTTCCACGTCCTGCGCCGCCAGATGCGCGGGGGCAAGGACGGCCGGGGCCTGCGCAAGCCTCTGATTCTTTTCACCCCCAAGAGCCTGTTGCGGAATCCGCGCGTCGCATCGAGCCTGAGCGAACTGGCCAGCGGACATTTTCATGAGTTGATCAACGCGAGCGAGTCCCTAAACAAGGACAAGGTGACGCGCCTTCTGCTCGCCAGTGGAAAAGTCTGTTACGACTTGCTCGAAGCCTGCGAGGAAAAGCGGCTGGACGACACTGTCCTTTTGAAGCTGGAGCAAACCTATCCGTTTCCAAAAAGTCTTCTGCGCAGGGAATTCCGAAAATATCCCAATGCCACCGACGTCGTCTGGGTTCAGGAAGAGCCGCAGAACATGGGCGCCTGGTTCTTTGTGAAGGAGAAGATCGCAGCTGAATTGAAGGGGCCTCAAACACTGCGGTACGTCGGACGCCAGGAAAGTGCCAGCACAGCGACCGGTGCTTTGAAAGTACATCAGAAGGAACAGGCAGCTCTGATCAAAGCTGCGATCAGCCCAGTGGGAATCAAGAAAGGCTGAGCGTGGGCTTTGTTGACGTCATCCAACACTAAGCAACCTGTTTCCCTGCCGCAGAAAACACCGCATCCCCTCTGAAGATTGGATTGAATGTGGGAGTTTCTACATTTGTCCCCCTTTTTTTTAAGGGGGACGCCGCGTTTTTTGCGGCAGGGGATCGGAGTCAATGAAGACCCCCTCTTGATCTCCCCCTTATGCGCTTCGCAAGGGGGAGAAAGTATTTCTCCCCCAGCGGCGATGTCAGTCCCTCGGTTGAGACAGCCAATCGCCGCTGTGGACAGCGGCTCCCACGTTCCCATCCGTTGTGGCAACCCCTGGTCAGCGGCGCTCCAACAACTCCAAAGTCAGGCGATCTTCCTGCTGAACAAGCGCCTGGTGAGCTTCCTCGAGGGAGACGGTTTGAAATCGAACTCGGTGTCTCGGGCACAACTGGGCCGCCTTGGGCAGGTCGGCGGAGATAAGCACCGCGATCTTCGGATAACCTCCGACGGTCTGCCGATCCGCCATCAGAAGCAGGGCCTCGCCGTTTGGCAATACTTGAATGGCTCCCATTGGAGTGGCGTCTGAAATCATCTCCCGGTCAGGAGCGTTTAGGCTGGGACCTTCCAGGCGGTAACCCACTCGGTTGGAGTTTGCGCCGATGCTAAACTCTGCAGCTAGGAATTGGCGTGTGGTTTCGATTCCGAAGAGTTCGCTTTGCGGCCCTTCGAGCACTCGAAGGAGAAAGGGGTTTCGATACTCGGCCAGCGCTTCCGGACGCACGACCCAGAGCGAACCTCTGTCCGTCCTTCCAGGACCCTGCACGGATAGCTCATCACCCCGCCGAAGCTGCCGACCTTGCAACCCACCCCAGCCGTTTCGCAAATCGGTGGATCCGTTTCCCAAGACGCGCTCCGCAGCGAAGCCCCCTGCGACACTGAGATAAGCCCGCGCGCCACGTTTCCTTTGCGGAAAAACAAGATGTTGTGCAGCCTTGGCAAAGGAATTTCCCCAGCATTCAAGCGGTTTGGAATCCAAACAAGCAGTGAGGTCGGCACCCGCCAACGCAAATTCACAGTCCCGCATCACCTCCAGTTCGACGCCTGCGAGCGTGATTTCCAGACTCGCACTGCCTTCGGGATTTCCTGCCAGCCGGTTGGCCAGGCGCAAGGCGAAGGCATCCATCGCGCCGCAGGGACTGACTCCGAGTCTTTGGTAACCGGTACGCCCCAAATCCTGCAGAGTCGAAAGCAGCCCAGGCTTGAGGACTCGAAATACCGGTCCGCTCACGACGCGCCAGCCTGAGAAGCAATTTCGCCAAACTCGTGTTCGCGGATGCGGCGAAACACAACCTCATCTCCGGGAGCCAGCAAGCAGGGCTCAACTTGTCGAACGTCGAACAGTCGCAGCGGCGTTCGTCCGATGATGCGCCAGCCGCCCGGGCTATTCACCGGATAAATGCCACACTGCTGGCCGCCAATCGCTACCGAACCCGCAGGAACAGCCGCTCTCGGGGTAGCCAACCTGGGAGTGGCTAACGTCTCCGGCAAACCTCCCAAATAGGGAAAGCCGGGAGTAAAACCGATCAGACAGACGCGATAGACCGGTTCTCGGTGCAGAGCCACAATCGCTGCTGCGTCCAAACCGTGGGCGCTGGCCACGAACTCCAAGTCGGGGCCAAAATCACCACCATAGACCACAGGAACTTCAACTCGTCGAGCTCTGCGTTGCAGGCCCGGCTGGTCTGACGAGACAAGTTCACCGAGTCGCTGAACGATCTCCGAGTATTCGATCTGCAATGGATCGTAGTAAATGCCCAGTGAACGGTAGGAAGGCGTCAATTCAACGATGCCCGGAATGCGTGCGTTTTCCACCGCGGCGGCCAGCCTGTGCACGGCATCGTTAATCTCCGGCGCAATCATCGGCGCAAATTCAGCCATCACCATTCGATCGCCGCAAGCGCGGAGTTGCGGAACTGGTCCAAACATGCTGGCAGTATATTTTTTTTGCTCTATAATCTCAGCGTTTTTCTCCGGTGGTACGGGACGAGTTCTTACGTTCTTTTGGAAACCACGACAAACTGAAGGGGATTCGCAGGAGACCTCATGCGCGTCAAGGATAAGGTAGCATTGGTTACGGGAGCTGGAGCCGGCATTGGGAAAGCGAGTGCCATTCTGCTGGCGAGGGAAGGAGCAAGGGTCGGAGTGGCAGACTTCGATGCAGCTGCAGCTGAAGCAACCACAAGAATCATCCGCGAAGCGGGCGGCGAGGCAATTTCAATTGCAGGCGATGTCTCAGCCGGCAGCGATTGCGCCAGAATGGTGGAAGCGGTCTCAGCCCGGTGGGGGCGGCTGGATATCCTCTGCAACATTGCCGGCATCGTGCTAGGAGGTGTTCTCGACCAGACTACCGAGGAAGAATGGAATGCCAGCATGAACGTGAATCTGCGCAGCATCTATCTGTGCGCCAAGCACGCGATTCCCTGCATGAAGCGCTCCGGAGGTGGGACGATTGTGAATATGGCTTCCGTTGCAGGATTGATGGGCGTGAAGAATCGCGCAGCCTACAGCGCGTCAAAGGGAGGCGTCATCGCTCTGACAAAGAGCATGGCCATCGACTATGTGGAAGATGGCATACGAGTCAACAGCATCTGTCCCGGAACTGTGGACAGTCCCTCCCTCCAGAGGCGGCTGGAGGCACTGCCAGATCCCGCCGCAGCGCGCCGAGATTTCACTGGCCGGCAACCGATGAAACGCTTCGGACGTCCCGATGAAATTGCCTGCGCCGTGCTGTTTCTCTCCTCAGACGAGTCGAGCTTCATCACGGGCACAGAGATCATCGTCGACGGCGGCATGTCCTTGTGAGAAATGAGTTCTCTTTTTCGGTCACAATGACCGGCCACGTTTGCCTAGTTAGTCCAGAGAATTTTCCGCACCCCAGGCATCAGTGGCCCCTGTGACGAAATCGTTGCCCCACCGGTTCCGGCAGTCAGATTTTCCTCGTAGACTCCTCATGAACATGCCCTTCTTCGGACCTGTCGTTTTATAAAGAAAGCTATTGGGGTTGCCGTCTCCCCCGGGTTGGCGTGCGAATTGCAGTCCCAAATCTGGAACTCTGTTGCACTTCACCGCGATTTTCGGAGATGGCTTATGAAGAACGACAATCCAGGAACACGAGTAGAGGCACGAGCACAAACCCGAAAAACAATGCGATCGGTAAAGCTTCCTGACAGGTCATTCAAAGTCCGATTCAAGATCTTTCGCTTCGGCTTTACGGACTTCGATGTCTTTGCCCGCCACTTCACCGAGGCGGTTTGTTGGCAAATCGCAACCCACAACGAACGAACGCACACCTACACATTTCAAAACGGTTGGAACATTACGTTGCATCCGCACGGTGACATTAGTCTGTACTCTCCTTTGCTGAAGCGTGAGGAGGCGCCCGCCGTTTACGAAGTCATCGACGTCTTGCTCGCCCTGGATGTTCGAGTGGGTGAAAACTGCGAAGTGCTCATGCACTATGAGGGTGATTTCGGCAGCCGCAACGGGCTTCCCTTCATAAGTGGAGTCCCCATCGTGATCCTGGCAGCGACTGCCTTGATCCTCTTCCTGGGAACCAAGACGGCGCAAATGATGTACCACCGAATTCTGTCGACACCTGTGGTTGCCTTTTTGGAAACAGCTTGTTTCCTGTTCGCGGTGGCTTTTGCCTACTTTCTCTACAAGGGCCTCAATCGCAACAAAGAATCGTTTGAAGAGGTGCTATTCGAAGCGTCGCAGACCAAGTCGCACGAGGAATTCATGCAGAACGAGGATGTTCGGCGCAAGCAAGGGGATACGGCCTCCATTCACGCTGGCGACCTCATGAAAGAGCTGAGCTTCCCGCTGGAAAACATCCTGGCTTACACGCGGTTTTACAAGAACCACACCCAGCCTGACTCGCAGCATTGGAAAGATCTGATGGAGATCATGGATCAGGCTGTCCGCATCCGTGAGGTGATGAATCGAGTCGAAGCCAGATTGATTGTGGATGGTGAAGAACCCGGAAGCGATGAGGACAACAAGCTCTTTCGTAAGAATCTGCGCCGCATGGATTTGATTCCCGTCGTGATGCGTGGAACGGATTTGTTGGGCGACGCCTTCGAAACGCCCTCTTACACTCTGAACATCAGTTCTACGGGCGTTTGTCTGTTGCTGCCCGATGGACTGGTTGCCGTTGGACAATCGGTGGATCTTGACTCCCAAGAGTTCTCACTCCGTGGCACCGTGCGCTGGGTCGTTGCTGGCAAGACGGGAAACATGATGTTTGCCGGTATTGAGTTCGAAACCGGCAAGAGTCAGGACGCCGCCGTGGCGCCTTCGCAGGAGAGAACCGTGCCCGTCGAGTCGAACAACCCGGATGGTTTGCCCATCGCTGCGGGTAGTTAAGTCCCCATTTCTAAAGAGTTCGGCCCACCAACCCGCATAACCCGCGCAGTTCCCTTGATTGCCTGTCTTTTGCATTGAGACTCCCTGCCTAAGTACACTATGATGATCCGCTTTTTATCAATGGGTTTAGTCCAGGGGAGATGGTATGTACGAAGAGAGAAAAGACATTCGGAATCTGGCCATCATTGCGCACGTCGACCACGGCAAGACCACTCTCGTGGATGCGATGTTGTGGCAGAGCGGTATTTTTCGCGAGCACCAGCGTGTCCAAGAGCGAGTGATGGACAACATCGATCTTGAGCGCGAGAAGGGCATCACGATCATGGCCAAGAACACGGCCCTTTTCTACCACAACATAAAACTCAACATCGTTGATACCCCGGGTCACGCGGATTTCGGCGGCGAGGTGGAACGCACTCTCAAGATGGTGAACGGCGTGATGCTGCTGGTGGACGCTTCGGAAGGCCCTCTGCCACAAACCCGCTTTGTCCTGCGCAAGTCGCTGGAACACGACTTGCCGGCCATCGTCGTCATCAACAAAATCGACCGTCCCGATGCCCGGATCTCGGAAGTCATCAACGAAATTTACGACCTGTTCATCGATCTGGACGCTCGTGAAGACCAGATCGAGTTCCCCATCATTTACACAAATGCGAAGCTCGGCCTCGCCAAGCGCCACCTGGAAGACGACGCCAAGGATTTGCGCCCGCTCTTCGAGGCCATCGTGGAACGCATTCCTCCCCCTGAGTTTGACCCGCGCCAAAACCTTCAGTTGCTGATCACCAACATCGACTATAGCGACTACGTCGGCCGCATAGGCATTGGCCGCATTAGCAATGGCGCTATCCGCCACGGTGAATGGGTCTCGATCTGCAAAGCAAACGGTGAGGTGGAAAAGATCAAGGTAACGCAGCTTTATGTCTACGATGGACTAAAGCATGTCGAAGTTAAAGAAGCTTCAGCTGGCGACATTGTGGCGGTGGCAGGCAGCAATGACATCACCATTGGCGATACGGTAGCCGACTCCGAACATCCGCGTGCTCTGCCTGCCTTGAAGATTGATGAACCCACTCTGGCCATGGTCTTTTCGGCCAACCAGTCTGGCTTCGCCGGCAAAGAAGGCAAATACGTCACTTCACGCAATGTGAAGGAACGGCTGGACAAAGAACTGCTGAAGAATGTCAGCCTGCGTGTCGAGCCCACCGGTTCCACCGACGCCTATCGTGTTATCGGTCGCGGTGAACTGCAGATGGCGATTCTGCTGGAGATGATGCGGCGTGAGAGCTACGAAGTAGAAGTCTCCAAACCGGAGATTGTGACCAAAACGGTTGACGGCCAGCGGATGGAACCAATGGAGATCCTGCTGGTAGATTGTCCTGAAGAGTTCATCGGTGTGGTGACGCAGAAAATCGGCAGCCGCAAGGGAAAGATGTTGAAGATGATCAACCACGGCAGCGGACGTGTCCGGCTCGAATTTCGCGTTCCCGCTCGAGGGCTGTTTGGTTTTCGTTCGGAGTTTCTTACCGACACCAAAGGCACCGGTATCATGAACCATCTCTTTGACGACTACGACCAATGGCAGGGCGAGATTCCGACGCGGCTCACGGGCGCGTTGGTGGCCGACCGGCCGGGCCGGGCAACGTCGTATGCACTCAACAACCTGCAGGATCGCGGCGAGCTGTTTGTCCGCCCCGGTGATGCCGTTTACGAAGGTATGATTGTCGGCGAGAATTCGCGTTCAGTCGATCTCAGCGTCAACGTCACCAAAGAGAAGAAGCTCACCAACATGCGAGCTTCCACGTCTGACGAAGCCGTGCGGCTCATTCCCTATCGCGAGATGGGGCTGGAGCGCGCCCTCGAGTTCATTAAAGAAGACGAACTGGTCGAGATCACACCGAAATCCATTCGCTTGCGTAAGAGGCCTGGCGCCCGGAAGTTTGCCAAGGAAGGATCGTAAGTCCGGCACCCAGCCAAGTCGCTCTGGTCATTCTGGAGGAAACCACCCGCTGTGCTTGGAAAAGGCTCCTGCTGGCCATCCGAACACCGGCGCTTGCACGATGACAAAACCGGTGCAGTCATTCACCAGCTTACCCAACACTCCTCCATCAACCATAACCTCTACTTCCTGAACCGCTCGTTCACCCCCGATGGACGGACAGTGATCTTCACGTCCTATCGGGACGGGAACCCAAATCTTTTCGAACTGGCTTTCCCTGATGGACCGATCCATCAACTGACCGAGAGGCCGCAATTGCACCCGTTTTCGGCTTGTCTGTCACGGTCGGGAGAAGAAATCTACTTCACTCGCACTGGCTCAATTTGGAAACTCACGCGCGCATCCCTCAAAGAAACCTGCCTGGCCACTTTTGAAACTTCGCAGTTGGGCGAGTGCAACCTGAGTTCCAGCGGAGAATGGATTGTCACAGCCATCAAACAGCAAGGCAATTCCGGGATCGCCGTGGCAAAGACTGACGGCAGCCGCCAAAACGTGGTGCTGCGTTGGCCGCGCACAATCATTCACCCGCAATTTCACCCGCTCGACAACCAGGTCATCGAATTCTCCAGCGATCCCGCTCCGCGAATGCACGTGTTGGATTTGCAGACAGGCAAGGTAGAATGTCTCCACGAACACAACAACGATGAGCTTGTGGTGCATGAAACATTTCTGGGCGCGACACAGGAGCTGGCCTTCACGGTTTGGCCGTTTTCTCTAAAGCGCCTTCATTTGGCGAGCCGGGAGATTCGCGAGATTGCAGCCTTCAATGCCTGGCACATTTCGCCCAGCGCTGACGGGACACGAATTCTCTGTGATACAAACCACCCGGATATCGGCATTCAGATTGTCGACGTGGCGTCTGGCCGGCGCCGGACAGTCTGTTATCCGCAAAGCTCCAACAGCGGCTCCCAGTGGAAGACTTCCCGCTACGCCGTGGCGGGAGATTGGGCACGTGCCGCGGAGCAACAAGCGGAACGGAGTCAAAGCTTGAGTTGGATGGAAATGAAAACCGACACGGTCTACGGACCCCAGTGGACGCATCCACATCCGTCCTGGAGTCCCGACGAAAAGCAGGTAATTTATACTTCAGACGTATCCGGGACTGCGCAAGTCTATGTCGCAGAGATTCCGTTTTGAAGTTCGTCTCGCGTTGAGAAGATAAAGCGCTCTGGGTTGGCCGAAGAATTTCCGATGAGACTGGCCCACGAAACACACGAAATGCACGAAAGGGGATAACGTAGGGATTCAGGGGAGCTTCTTCTAAGAAAATGGCGCGCAAGTTCTTTGATTTCATGGGAGCGTATCCTAAGAAAATCCCCTCTCGGGATGGGTGGCGCGCAGCGACAGCGGTCGCGCAGCGCCGGGGTGGGTCCGTCGCAGCCCTCCACAACCCACCCCAGGGCCTGACGGCCCTTGCCCCTCCGAGGAGGGGATTCAATTGCCATTTTCTTTCTCACCTCACACCGCGCAGCCCAGCGGTGTTCGAGACTCCTATGAAAATACTCCTAAGTTGTTGAAAAAGCCTCGGAGCACTTGGTCTGCCGACCGGCATGAGCACGGATGGCTTCTTAAGAAAAGCACGGTCTGCCCACGATGATTTTCATGGGTCGTGGCGCCGCAACGCGGCATGAAAAACTGTGAAGAAATTCGGGAGGGCGAGGCTCCTGCCGAGCCGCGCAGCCGCAAGCTCCTGATTCAGAAAGGCTCGGCGGGAGCCTCGCCCTCCCGCGACAACGATCAGCCCAATTTTTTCACAGCTGCAGGCCCATCCGTCGGCTAGCAGGACTGTCGGCAACACAATCCTTTTCGTGTCGTTTCGTGTGTTTCGTGGGTAATTGGCTTTCCAGCATCGCTCCGGTCCAGAAAATTTCTCCAAGATGACCGACTTTTTCTCTTCTGGAAGTAACATCGTCTGGCAACCCACACCGGAGTCTGTGGAGCGCAGCCATCTGCGGCGCTTCATGGGACAGCACGGCATCGCTTCCTACGCAGAACTCCAGCAACGATCAACCCAGGACATCGCCTGGTTTACCGATGCCGTGCTGAAGTATTTGGACATTCGATTTCAGGTCCCCTACTCGCAGATTGTTGATCTTTCGACGGGAATTCAGCGTCCCCGATGGTGCGTGGGCGGCGAACTCAACATCGCCTACAACTGCGTGCACAAGTGGGCGGCAAACCGGGAAACCCGTGAACGGAAGGCATTGGTCTGGGAAGGCGAGGAAGGCGCGACGCGTTCCCTGACGTACGGTGAACTCTCTTCTGAAGTGAATCGTTGCGCGAATGCCTTGCGCAGCCTGGGATTGGGCAAAGGCGACGGCATCGGCCTGCACATGCCGATGACGCCGGAGATCTGCATCGCTTTGCTGGCCATCGCAAAGATCGGTGGCGTCATTCTGCCGCTCTTCTCTGGCTACGGTGCGTCTGCCATTGCCTCCCGCCTGGCCGATGCACGCGCCAAAGCGATGTTCACTGCCGATGGCTTGTTTCGCCGCGGCCAGGTTGTTCCTCTGAAGCCCGTCGCAGACCAAGCGATCAGCGATGTGCCTTCCCTGAAGCACCTCATTGTCCTCAATCGTTGCGGCAATACTGTGTCGATGCAGCCAGGACGGGACCACTGGTGGCATGAGTTGATTCCCCAGCAGCCCTGCGATGCGCCCTTGGAACCCACCAGTGCCGAGGACGTGCTGATGATCATTTATACGTCGGGGACAACCGGCAAACCCAAGGGAGCGGTACATACTCATTGCAGCTTTCCTGTAAAGGCCGCTCAGGATATGGCTTTTGGCACCGACGTGCAGGCAGGTGAGGTCATCTACTGGATGACGGACATGGGCTGGATGATGGGTCCCTGGCTGGTCTTTGGCGCGACATTGCTGGGTGGAACGTTCTTCGTTTATGATGGAGCGCCCGACTATCCGGGACCTGACCGCCTTTGGGCACTTGTCGAACGGCACCAGATCGCGGTTCTAGGAGTGTCGCCGACACTCATCCGCTCTCTGATCGCACACGGCGAAGATCCCGTGCGGAGGCATGACCTTTCCTGCCTGCGAGCCTTCGCTTCCACCGGCGAACCCTGGAATCCTGATCCCTGGATGTGGCTGTTCGATGTTGTAGGCCGGCGTCGGCTCCCAATCATCAACTACTCGGGCGGGACTGAGATCGCTGGAGGCATTCTCATGGGCAATCCCCTGTTGCCGCTGAAGCCTACCGCTTTCTCCGCGCCTTGTCCGGGAATGGCTGCTGATGTGGTCGACTCTGAAGGTCATTCAGTCCGCGGTCAAGTTGGCGAGTTGGTGATTCGCGCGCCATGGATCGGCATGACGCGGGGGTTCTGGCAGGATGAGCAACGCTATCTGGAAACTTACTGGTCGCGCTTTAAGAACGTCTGGGTGCATGGCGATTGGGCCGCCATCGATGAGGATGGGCTCTGGTACATTCTTGGACGTTCGGATGACACCATCAAAGTCGCCGGCAAGCGGATCGGACCGGCTGAAGTGGAATCGGTGTTGGTCAATCACCCAGCCGTGAGCGAAGCCGCAGCCGTTGGCGTTCCCCATGCGATCAAAGGCAACGAGATCGTCTGTTTCTGCATTTTGGCGCCCGGCTTTGCACCGAGTGATGTGCTGCGCGATGAACTGCGCTCCAAGGTTGCTGCTGAAATGGGTAAGCCGCTCCAGCCTGGAGAGATCCGCTTTGTCTCCGATCTTCCCAAGACGCGCAATGCCAAAGTCATGCGCCGTATCATCCGCAGCGCCTATCTCGGTCAGGAGCCGGGAGACACTTCCAGCTTGGTGAATCCCGAGGCCGTTGAGGAAATCCGGAAGGCCCTGTAGCTGGCGCCGACTCAAACGGCCCCGAATACTTAAATCCCTTGCTAAGCGCCCGCCGCCGGTGGCGCCGTCTTGGAATCAATATCCACCGTGATCATGAAGCCATTGGTCCCTTTGAACTCGTAAGCTTTCGGACCTTTCCGGTAAGCCTCAACGACGTTTGGCATCATGATGAATCCGTCGTTGCGAGGGGCGCCAAAGTATTTTAAGTTCTTGATGACCACGGGCAGGTTCGACATCCCCTCGAACCGTTTTAAAACAACTTCGGCGGTCTTGCCACCATCGATCGTGGCTCGGGATTCCTCCTTCCCGGCCGTCCAGGCAATGGCCCCTTCATCAGTCGTCAATTCACCCCATTTCACGGGATAAAGATGAGCGAGGATTTTCCCGACCGCCTCGCGCTGCTCTTTCGAAAGGGCCTTGTCGAAAGTCACGACCGCCCAGTCCATTTGGCCACCCGAAAAATCGGCGCCAAGATCGCCTGAAACCCAGAACTTGCCACCGTCCAGAACCACGCTCCCGAATTTGCCTTTGTTAATCCGGTACGCATTGTTGAACTTGCAAAAATGCCCTTGACCGTGGCCCTCATGTCCCGGCCCACCAGTGTGCTCGGCTGGCTTTGAGTTGAAGTAGCACTGGCAGAACATTGGGCACGAGCAAGCTTCAATGATCGTGGCGTTCATGTTCCATATCGGATCCTTACCGGCTGCCTGCTTTCCGGTATCGGGAACCGCGAGTACCCCAAGCATGGTAAGGACTGCCAAGAGATAGAGTCTCTTCATAACCTCCTCCTTTGTTGTCAATTCACCTCATCCCTGATTTTGCGCCAGGAGCCAACGCGGCAGATCACCGCTAGGGCGGTCTGCTTAGTCGATTCAAAAAATATGTTGAAGGAAAGTTATCGCCAATCCCCGGTCCAGTCAAGGTACACTCTGGTCTTTCACGAACCTGGTGGATTGCTGAAGGGAACGCCCGCTGTGCCGTTCCTCGCAGCAGCCGGGCAATGATTTCAGATGGCACTGACACTCGACCGGGAGCGGGGCGGCACTCGTTGCCTGCAGGAACCAAATTTTGTTCGGAGCTTGAAGGAGCGGTCCCGAAGGTAAGATCTTCTTAGGACTTCACCTTGGCCTTCTTTCCCAGGATTCAAAAGGAGGATTCATGCCTAAACGCAAACCTATCGGACGGCGCCGTTTCATTCGGGAAGCCGCAGCTGGCGGCGCGGGGCTGACTGCCGTTGTTCGAGCGCCTGCGTTCCTGTCACAGCGCAGCCCCAATGCGGTCGTGGGTATCGCCTGCATCGGAGTTGGCACTCAGGGTCACCGGCTCCTGCGTAATGCACAATCGCAGCCAAATACGGAGATTCGCGTGATTAGCGACCTCTATGAGGGCAACCGGCAACGCGCCAAGACGTTGTGTACCAACCCTAAAGTGCGTTTCGTCCTCGAATGGGAAAAGGCCGTCCGCGATCCCGACATCGACGCCGTCATCATTGCCACGCCAGACTTCTGGCATGCGCCCATGTTGATTGCCGCAGCGCAAGCCAAAAAAGATATCTACGTCGAGAAGGGCTGGTGCACCCGGCTGGAGGATGCCAAGAAGATGCGCCGGGCGGTAAAGGACAACAAAGTGGTGATGCAACTAGGACACAATTACAACAGCCTGCCAACAATGCACAAAGCGCGAGAGATCTTCCGATCGGGCGCCTTGGGAAAAGTGCCGTTGGTAAGGACGTTTATTGATCGCAGCGGCGCAAGCTCTGCCTGGAAGTTCTATACGGATTACTCCATCACGGAGATGCCCAAAGACGCGAGCCCCGAAACGATCGATTGGAATCGTTTCATTGCCAACGCGCCCAAGCGTTCCTTCGATGCCGAGCGATTCTTCACGTGGCGCTGTTATTGGGATTACGGCACGGGCATCGCTGGCGACTTGCTAACACACCTCTGGGATGGCGTGAATATGATAATGGGTATGGGAATCCCGGAGAGCGCTGTCACTCAGGGAGGCACCTATTTCTGGAAGGGCGACCGCGAGGTGCCCGACATGTGGCATGTCTTGTTCGACTACCCAAAACAGGATCTGGCCGTCAGCTTCGCCTGCACCTTTCACTCCAGCCACGTCGGCGAAATCATGGAATTCCTGGGACGCGAGCAAACCCTGGAAGTGTCCCCGCAGTTTTGCCGCACCTCGCTTGCCGAGTGGAAGCCGGAGTATCAGGCCAAACGCTCTGCGTCCAGAGAGAAAGCCTCTCAGTTGGGTCTTCCAGCTGGCAGTTTGCAGGTCACACCCGATTATGTTTTTCAGGATGGCGAACTGGAAGTCACCTCTCACATGGCTGATTTCATCGATTGCGTGCGCACACGAGCACTGCCACGCTGCCATGTCGATCGTGCCTTTGAAGAGGCTGTGGCCCTATTGATGTCGGTCGAAGCCTACAAACGCAATCGCAAGGTGCGCTGGGATCCCGTCAAGGAAACGATCGTGTCATGACGCCTGCTTCCAGAAAGCCTCGCCGTCTCTTCCTGATGTGCCTCGCGGGTCTTCTGGTAGTCCTGTCAGGCTGGATAGCCATCGATCTGTTCGGCAGGCGCACTCGCAGCCTGCGGGATTTCAATTCCAGCGAAGTGGCCCGCCTGGACACAGCGATGTGGCGTTCCTATTACGCGAAACAGCGACTACCGCTGTTCTTTCTGCTTACAGATCTCTTGCGCAAGGAATACCATCTGCCGTGGTGGCGGTCACAATGGGTCGCCTACCAAGCCGCGAAGGCTGCGTTTGTTTTCAAGGCAGGACGCTCTCGGAACGACTATGAAAAAGCTCTGCCTTATCTGCGTGGTTTTTATGGCGCCATTTCTGGGGTCAGCGACGCGCCCTTCGATGTCGATCGTGCCGCCAAGCTCGAACTGGAGTGGTGGATTGTTCATCGAGAGAGGGAGAGACATTCAACGGAGTACCTTCCGAAACTTTTGGCGGAGACGGCAGCCGTGATGTACCACCTGCCCTATGAGGCGCTTCTTGAGCACGGAAAGCTGCGCGCCGAAGCCATGAGAATTCGGGATGTTCAGGCTGCAACGGGGAAAGTGACCGAACAGGATTGGACCCAAATCGGAAGCCTGCTCGACAAGTCTTGGCTTTCGCTGTGGCAAGCCGTAAATGCGAAACAAACGGGTGCACGATAGCCCTTGAGGTTCTATTAGCGCTACAGTTCCCACTTTCATATTTCGGGCAGGCAATACCAAGCAGTTTCAACAGGGTGGCTGCTCCGTTCGGCTGTTTACCTTCTATTTTGCCGAGAATTTGTAAACCGTCGTCGTTGCGTATTTCTGGCCCGGCTTCAAGATCGTCGATGGAAAGTTCGGCTTGTTTGGCGAATCCGGAAAGTGCTGGGTCTCCAGGCAAAACCCGGCGCGTTGTTGGTACACCTTGCCCCCTTTCCCTTTGATGGTCCCATCGAGAAAGTTACCCGTGTAGAACTGCACCCCCGGCTCCATCGTAAAGACCTCCAACACCCTGCCGCTCGCTGGCTCCTCGACCCGAGCTGCGAGAGAAAGGCTGCTGTCCTTTCGGTTTAACACCCAGTTGTGGTCATAGCCGTTGCCGCGAACCAGCTGTTCGTCCTTCTGATTGATGCGCGCGCCAATTGCAGTTGGTTGGATAAAGTCCATCGGCGTGCCTTTCACGCTCCGCAGTTCGCCCGTGGGTATGAACGTCTCGCTGATCGGAGTAAAGCGATCAGCGTTGATCATCACTTCGTGTTTCAGAATGTTGCCGTCGCCGGCCAGATTGAAATAGGCATGATTGGTCAAGTTCACAACGGTCTCTTTGGTGGTGGTGGCGGAGTAATCGATTTTCAGCTCGTTGTCGTTGGTCAGCATGTATACCGCCGTTACAGACAGGGTTCCCGGGTAGCCCTCCTCGCCGTCTGGGCTGAGGTAGTCCAGCTTGAGTCCGACACTTCTCTGCCCGCGAACCTCGGTTGCCTTCCACACGGCTTTGTCAAAGCCGCGGTTACCGCCATGCAGATGACTCTCACCACTGTTGGTCGCCAGGAGGAACTCGCGTCCGCCGAGGGAAAACTTGCCTTTGCCGATCCGGTTGCCGTAGCGGCCAATCAGCGCACCGAAGTAAGGGGTGTTGTTTTTCAGATACCCATCCAGGGAGTCATAACCCAGCGTCACCTCTTGCAGCTTGCCTTTGCGGTCCGGAACCTTGAGGGAAACCACGATGCCGCCGTAAGTCATGATGCCGGCTTCAACGCCATTGATGTTAGTCAACGTGTAGAGGTCCACCGTCTTTTTCTCGGCCGTGGCCCCGAAAGGCTGCTTGCGAATCTGCGGTTGGGAAGCGGCGTTGGACGCCGGTGCAAAGGGCAGAAGCAATTCCAGTCCGACCAGCCATAGTAGAAGCGATCTATTCAGCTTGTTCACAGGTGTTCTCCTTGAGAAGTTTAATCTCCGGCATTCATAACCGCGTTGAAGACTCAGCCGCGAAGTACCTTCGCATAGCGCGAGTGCAATTCCAGCTCTTCACTGTTATTTGAAACAGCGGACGGCAAGAGTCTAGTCAGCACGTGCGCCGCAGGCAACGGAAAAGCCTTCCTAACTGTTCCCCACTCTGCGATAGACTTTCTGGGAATCTTAAAGACGGGGTCGCGAATCAAGTCAGAGTCTGGTAAGCGCCACCCAACAAGAGCAGGGTGCCCGCTACTTCTCAAGCGCACCCGTTTTCACACAAGGAGACACCATGCGACCCTATCAAGCAGCTCTCATCATCCTCACAACAGCTGGAATCCTTCTGGCGGCAGGACCAGCCTCAAAAGCCAAAAAGGAGTTTCTCAACCCGCAGGGTGTTCCGAAACCAACCGGCTATACTCAAGTCGTGAGCTCCGGTCCCGGTCGAATGATTTTCATTTCAGGCCAGGGAGGGGCCGCTCCTGATGGACAAATGCCGGAGGACTTTGCAGAGCAAACCAAGAACACGTTCGAAAACATCGCTCGGTGTCTGAAGGCGGCCGGCGCCAAGTTCGATGACATCGTGAAAATCAACTACTACGTTACCGACATGGCCTACACCGCAGAGCTCAGGCGTGTCCGGGCAGGCTATCTGAATCAGTCAACGCCGCCAGCGTCCACGCTGGTGCAAGTCGGCTTGGGCAAGGGATTGAAAGTGGAGATCGAGGTTGTGGCGGTGGTTGCGGAATGAACGTCTTGAAGTCACCCTCTCTTGCTCCGCTGGATAAGGAGGTGCGTCAGCCAGCACAGAGTGCTTGTACCCGGAAGAGATGGTCATCCCGGTCACAGCCATTGAGCATTGGCTAGACGCTCGCCTCTCGTCAGCCAGGAGACGCCCGGGGATGGCGCAGCTCCAGATGGCAAGTGTCGCCAAACGGACTGCCTAACCCACGCTCATGCGGCAGGCGACCGAAAAGGCTTCCCGGAGTGCTCCCACATCCGCGATGCCTTTTCCGGCGATATCGAAGGCCGTGCCGTGGGCTGGTGTGGTGATGACGGCTGGCAGTCCACCGGCGAGGGTGACGCCGCGATCAAAGCCGAGCAGCTTGAGCGCAATCTGCCCTTGATCGTGATACATCGTCACCACACCGTCAAAGTCACCGCGTCTGGCAGCAATGAACACGGTATCTGCCGGCAAAGGACCCGTCACTTCCATTCCGCTTGCCAGGGCCTTCTCAATGGCTGGACCGATCACGGTGATCTCCTCAGTTCCCAGTAGCCCTCCTTCGCCCGCATGGGGATTCAGAGCCGCGACCGCGATGCGTGGCGCCGATACCCCGCTGGCCCGAAGCGCTTGGTGAAGTTGATCGACGGCACCGCAGATCCCCTCAACCGTCACTGCACTCGATACGGCACTGAGCGGAATGTGTGAAGTGACCCGGGAGGTCCAGAGTTTTCCGCAAATATTGATCTCCGACACGCGGCCCCGGTATCCCAAGAGATCAGCAAAATAGTGTAGCTCGTCCGCCTGTTTCATTCCGGCCAGTTTCATCGCCTGCTTGTTGAGGGGAGCAAAGACGATGGCATCGATCTTCCGAGCTAGCCAGGTTTCGATGGCCTTCCGCAACCCGCCGAGAACATACTCGCCGGCTTCGGCACTGACCTTCCCCAGCACGTGGTTCGCACGGGAGCAGGGATACTCCAGAAACTGGGGATGGATCTCAGCCGTCCTCGCAATACCCTTTCCACTCTGGTAAAGGCGGCGATCCCCGATCACCAACACTTCGGCCTTAGCCAGAGTCTCTGGAAGTGTCAGCAGTTTCGCGATCAGCTCGGGCCCAATGCCGGTGGGATCGCCCAACAGCAGCCCGATTCGAGGTTTCATTGGGGTTTTTCTAGATGTCCTTCATCGATCAGGCGCAATGGCTAGGGGATGCAGCCCCCAAAAGGGGGTTGCGTTATGAAGCCTAGTGTCCCGGAAGAATTCCCAACTATTCAACGGTTGCGGTCTTCGTCCTTCCTGCCCAGACCGCAACCCCTTTGGGGTTGGACGCGTTGGAGGTATTCAGCACCCAGGGTAGCCGCGTCGCGGTAACCCTGGGCTTCAAAACACAACCCCGTTGGGGTTGGATTCCCTCGTGCTCGTGCTCGTCCTCGTTCTCGTCGTCGTACTCGGTCGTTCAATTTCGAGGACGAGCACGAGGACGACGATCACTCAGCTAGCCTGTCGACAGCCCCCTCACAACCCGCCCTGCAGGTAGGCAATAACATCTGCGAGGCCTTGACGATTCAAGGATTTCTCGAGTTCTTCCGGCATCAGCGAAATCGTGGAGGCACGAATCTCTGCAATGTTTCGGCGCAGCAGCGTGAGGTCGCCTTCGTCCGAGGCGCCTCGAAGCGTCACCGCGCCGGGTGTTTCGTTCGCCAGAATGCCGTCGTACATTCGGTTGTCTTTGGTCATCACGATGTAATTCACGAAGCGCGGTTCAATAGCGGCGCTGGGATTCAGGATCGCCGTCAGCAATTCCTGCTTCGTTTTGCTACTGATACCTGACAGGTCGGGGCCGAGCCGGGCGCGCTGGCGCTGTGGCATATGGCACTTGGCACACGTCTTCTCGAACGCCTGCTTTCCCCGGGCCACATCGCCCGGCACTTGCAGAACGTCACGATGGGCCTCCACGATCTTCGTGCGATCGTCGGTTTGGGTGGAGAAATAGTTGCGCGCTCGCTGCACAACCGTCGGGTCAGGATGCTCGAGCAATCGAGCCTGAACGGTAACGTCGATGCTGGCTCGCTCTACGTTCCCTTCCTCCAAAGCTTTCAGCAGAGCCGTCATCCATTCGCGCTGGCTAAGCAATATCGACAATGCTTTCTCCCGGACTTCCGGACTGTAGCTCTTCCAGGGCGCTAGCAAAGTTGAAGGTATGGTCGGATCCTCAAAGGCAGACAACGCTTCGATCGCAACAGTCTTCAACGCCGCCGTGCTTGGCGAATTCAAAATGCTCCGGAGCACGGGGCTGACTGATGCAAAGTTGCCGCCCTGCAAAGCGCGTATAGCGAAAACGCGCTGCGCCTGTGGCAGGTCCCCGGCCTGCGCTTCTGTCAAAGCTTTCTGAATCAACCCACGCAGCTCGAGATGGCGAGCAGCCTCCCAGGCGGCTGCCTGCACAGGCTCCGACGTGCTCTTGAAGAACTTCGACAAAGACGCTTCGGCGTCGGGGACGCTGAGGTGTTTCACACCCGCCAGTTTCAGCCCCCTCGCCAATCCCTTCAGGCCGGCGTCTGGACTCGCTTGGGTACCGAGGACTTTAAGGAATCGGCCGATCTCGCCCGCGTCGTGCTTTCCGCCGATAAGTGAGCCCAGTTGGTTGAGCAGGTCCGGGTTGTCCAACGACGGCCGTTTGGCGCGCAACCGATCAAGAAAGTCCGACGCAGACTCCGCCACCGAGCTGAGAATCGCTGTACGGAACCAAGGATCGGCGGCCCGCTGCAAAGCAAGGTCGACCAGAGTGGCAAGGGCGCGGCGATCCTTGCTGCTGCCCAGCGTCATCGCTAGTTGAAACTGAACTCGATGTTCCGGGTCGTGTGACATGGCAAAAACGGTATTCCTGAGAGCTTCGGATGTTTCCAGGAACGTCTCAGACAGGCGCAACGCATGCTCACGCACATGGAAGTCCGGGTCCTGAAGCGCTTTAGTCAACTGCGCTGCATCCAATGCCGACAAACCCTCCAGCATCCACAGCGCATGCAGGCGTGCCTGGGGAAAGGTGCTTTCTTGCACAAGCCTCGCGAGCAGGGGAACCGCCGATGCGTCCTGCCGTTCCAACAGCAGCCGCTGGGCTGTTTGTCGATGCCACCCGTTGGTGCTCTCCAGCAATTGAACCAATTCGGTCGTGCTAGCAGCGCCGAGTCTGGGTTTGAGGTCTCGCTGTCGCAACGGTTTGTTTGGAACAATCCGGTAGATGCGACCCATGGTATCGCCCGCCCAGAAGTCCATGTTCTTTTTGAGCTCCTCTGGAATGGACTCTGGCGTCTCGATGAACAATCGGTAAATGTCCGTCACATAGAGGTTGCCATCGGGGGCGTTGGTGAAGTTGCAGGGCCGGAACCAGGTGTCGGAGGATGCCAGAAATTCAACACCGTCTTTGGCACGCGAGGCTGAAAAGCTCACGCCGTCGGGCTTCAGAACGTCGCGGTGAATCAAGTTCGCACTGACGTCGCCCGTGAAGATGTTTCCCCAGTACTCTTTGGGAAAGACATCCCCGTTGTAAACCGTGCTGCCCGTGGCGGCGCTGAAATAGCCGCTCAGCTGCTCGGTCCGATTCAGCTGGTTTTCGTTGTAGCGCTGCTGACGCACGCGAGTACGTTCCACTCGCCAGGCTTGTGGCTGGGTGAGCGGGAAGATGGGTGACGACGGCCGGCCGTGATCCGAGATGTCCTGCGCCATGGCCGGGATCTCGAGGAATGGCGTTTTGGTTAGGTACTGCATGGGAAGCACGACGTGGCGCAGATGAATCGTGTTCTGCGTGATAAACCGGTTGCCCCAATCGTCAAAAGTCAATCCAAACTGAGCCGGCCCGCTGGCGGCTTCCGCAACTCCACGGTCCGGGCGAAACCGGAAATCGGCGCCGCGCACCAAAACCGGGGGACGTTCCGGGTGGTCAGGAGAAGTAATGCGACCGTCTGATCCCGTGTTGGAAGCATAGATCCAGTTGTCGATGGCTAGTCTCGGGTTTGTGATGCGCGCTTCGGGATTAACTTTGGGAAAGCCAGTGTACAGAACCCGCCGTTCGTCAGCTTTGCCGTCTCCATCCGTGTCCTTCATGAAGAGGATGTCGGGCGCGCTGGTCACAATTAGCCCGCCTTTCCAGGGCTGCAGGCCACTGACTTCCAGCACGTGATCCGCAAAGATGATGGCTTGATCAATGCGACCATCGCCGTCCCGGTCTTCGAGAAGCCTGATGCGGGAACGCGCCGGCTTGCCGGGTGGAGGGTCTTCCGGATAGTCGAGCATTTCAGCAACATAGATCTTTCCGTTTTCGTCAAAAACCATTTCGACCGGGCTCAGCACTTGAGGTTCGCTGACAAAAAGCTCGATCCGGAAATCATCGCTCAAGTGAAAACTCTTCAGAGCTCCCTCGGGGGACAGCGCGGGAGTCTCGCGTTTCTTCTGGCCACAGCCAGCCAGCAGAATGACGGCGGCGATGAGCAAGAGCTGCCCAATTGGGTTATGAAACTTCGACATTAGGCACCTCGGAGAGGAACACCGATCCACGCGGGTCGCACTGAGAGTTGAATTGAGGATTGGTTTGCCGCCGAGCGGATATCCATCGTTGCGGTTCGTAACGAGAGAAGCATTTACGAGCATCCCAAGCGCCGAGATCGCGGACGACCACGATTCGACACTCGGTGACTGCTACCTTCCCTTCCCCAGCAATACAATCGGTATCGTCCGGAGACAGATCTTGAAGTCGAGCAGCAGCGACCAGGTGTCGATATACTGAAGGTCCAACTTCATCCACTCGTCAAAATCGATATCGTTCCGGCCCTGAGCCTGCCAGAGACAGGTGAGTCCGGGTTTCATGCGCAACCGGCGACGCTGCCATCGCTCGTACTGCTCCACCTCCTCAGGAATGGGTGGACGCGGGCCCACGAAGGACATATCTCCCTTTAGGATGTTCACGAGTTGCGGCAGCTCATCGATGCTGAACTTGCGCAGCCATTTGCCAATGGGTGTGCAACGTGGGTCGTTGCTCAGCTTGAACACGGGTCCCGACATTTCGTTAAGATGATTGAGCCGGCTCTTGACCTCCTCGGCTTCAACAACCATCGAGCGAAACTTGTACAACACAAACTTTCTGCCGCCCAAACCGCAGCGCACCTGCCTGAAGATCACCGGGCCAGGCGAAGTCAGCTTCACCAGCAGCGCCACCATCCAGAGGAAAGGCGCAAGCAAACCCATGGCGACAGCCGCGGCCAAAAAGTCGAAGATGTTTTTGATGAAGAGCAGGTATTCATTCTCCGGGGTGGTGGAAAAGGTAAGCAGCGGTAAATCCTGCAGAGCTTCCAGATAAATTTTCGAAGTAACATGGGGAAAGAAACTGAGCATGACTCGCGTTTTGATCCCCTCCTCCTCGCAAATCAGAAAGATTTCCTCCAGGCGTGCCAGAGCTTCCTTTTCCACCACGAAAATCACTTCGTCCACCACGTGGTTGCGCAACACCTCGCCAAGCCGCTCAATTTCAATGAACGGATATCGGCGCAGCCGTGAGTCCACCGGCTGAGGGTCTGTCGTGCCGTTAGGCGCGCGCACCACGCCCACGAGGCGGTACCCCCATTGATGAGCCTCCTCCAAGGCCGCCGCGACTTTGGCGGCTTTGTCGTTTGTGCCGACGATCAGCGCCTGGCGCTCGCCGTCGAGAATGTGGGTAAACTGGCTGACTCCTGCCCTCGCGTAGATTCGAAACGCGCACAGAAACAGGAAGTTGACGACGGCAAAGATGGCAATGAAGGGGCGGCTGATGAACTCGTACTTCAGGACAAAGATGGCAGCGCCGATGAGGACGGTTCCGGCAAAGACCGTGAGGGACACTTCCTGAATGACTTCAAACCAGTCCTGGGCCAAGCCTTGCTTTCGTATGCGAACGAGTGCGAAGAGAATGTTCCAAAGAATAAGAATGACGACCAGCAACCCAACATAGCTTTGAAACGGGAAAACCTGGCCAAAATAACTGGAAGGAAGGTGGCCGCGCAACAGATAGGCCGTCAGAAATGAAAGCAGTGTGACCAAAGACTCCAGCGAGGCGTATAGGAGCGTCGAGATGCGATACTTTCGTCGGATCATGACACTGGTGGATGCGTGGGTAGCACGCTGCTCCAGGCCGAAGCGATTGGGGAGAGTCGGGATAGGGTCAAACTAGCCTCTCAGTTCGGGGTGAGCGGAGCAGACAAAGGCTCATTGGGCATTCTCAACAACACTGGCAACTGGCACCGGGTATGCGCCATCCAAGCCGGGGTCTCTCAATAGGATGCTTGTTCTGGCTCCCCGAAAATAGATGGCTGCTCCCCTATCGAACTCCTTATCTCCAGCGCGGTTTTTGCCGAGATATGATGGTGAAGAGCGAGTCTAGCCCACGGTCATATCCTTGTCAATTTCAGTCCTATGTCTGGACTTGTGTTAGACTTGCGTTGTTTTTTGCCAGTTTCAAACCCACGTTTCGCCTGCCCGGGAAGTATTCAAGTTGAATAGCAAATTCGCTCAGGGCCCCGCTTCCCGCCCCGAATCATTGGAACGGAACCAACGCATGGTGCTTAAGCAAAGACTCTCAACCGCTCGCTTCTTCCTATTCCTTTTGGTCCTGGCGTTAGGTTCCGGTTGCGCAGCGTCGAGCGCCTTCAAGCGCGGACAGAAGTTCGAGAAGTTGCGGAACTATGACGAAGCCTTGGCAAACTATCGGACGGCCTATGAAACGCAGCCGAAAAACGTCGAGTACCGATTGTTTTTCGAGAGGGCTCGGGCACAGGCAGCCATCGCGCATCTGGATTTCGGCAGAAAACTGAGGGAGGTCGGCAAGCTAGAGGATGCCTTGGTTGAGTTTCGCCGCGGCGCCGAGATCGATCCCTCCAATGCTCTGGCAGTTCAAGAGATCGGAACTACTGAAAAGTTGATTCTGGAACGCGAACGAAAGCAGGAAGAAGAGAAACGGAAGCTAGCCGAAATCGTCGAACGCAACAAGGTGGTTTCTCCCCGCGATCTCCTGGCGCCTGCCGGCACCACTCCGATCGTTCTGAAACTGACCGGTGACCTGAAGCGCGCCTTTGAGTCCATTGCCAAGATCAGCGGCATCAACGTTATTTTCGACTCGGACCTGGGACAAAAGCTGACCACGCAGGTTCCGGTGGACCTCAACAACGTAACGGTAATCGAAGCCCTCGATCTGTTGGCGTTGCAGACCAAGACCTACTGGGCCGTGGTAAATCCAAACACCATCATTGTCACCAACGACAACCAGCAGACGCGCCAATTCTATGAAGAGCAGGTGATCAAAACGTTCTACCTCGGCAACACTCTGGCCACGGCAGATTTGCAGGAGGTTCTCAACACGCTGAGAACGCTGCTGGACTTGCGCAAGGTGGGCGTGATCAATTCCCAGAACGCCATCGTTATCCGCGATACCCCAGACAAGATCGCCATGGCCGAAAGGATTCTTCAGTCCATCGACAAGGCCAAACCCGAAGTGTTGATTGATGTAGCTGTGATGGAAGTAGACCGGTCGTACACGCGAACGCTCGGCGTCAATCCTCCAACCAGCATTACGGCAGCCAATCCGCCAGGCAGCGCTGGAACAACCATCTCCATCAAAGATGCGGACCGGCTGGGAAGCGGCAATTTCTACTTCACGATCCCTACGGCACAGTTTTCGGCCACACGAGCCAACGCCCGGGTTCTCCAGAATCCGAGTCTCAGGGCGTCGGACGGCAAGGTCGCCAAGCTCCGCATCGGCACGCAGCAACCGGTGGCGCAGGGCAGCTTTCAGCCGACCTTTGGCGGTACCGTGGGGGGCTCGCCTGTGGTGCAGTTCACAACCATCGACGTTGGCGTGGACTTGGACTTGACGCCAAGAGTCTTGATGAATCGTGACATCGCCATGAATGTGAACGTCAAGATTAAATCCATCAATGGCTATGAAATTTTGAGCGGGAATCGATACCCGATCTTGACGAACCGAAGCGTCGAGCACGACATCCGCCTGAAGGAGGGCGAATCCAGCGTCATTGGCGGAATCATATCCGACTCAGATAGCGTCTCGGTGAACGGGATTCCGGGCGTGGAGAAAATTCCGCTGATCAAATACCTGTTTGCTACAGAATCCAAGACTCGTACCGAAGCCGAGGTGATCATCGTCATCACGCCGCACATCGTTCGCTTGCCCGACTTCCAGGATTCCGACCTTGAGAGTCTGGCGATCATGGGATCTGGCATCAGCCCTCGCTTTATTGGGAAGCCTGTTCGGCTGGGCAACGGCAAAGCAGTTGAAACCATGCCTGCAGCACCCGCCGCAGGGATGCCCGCGCCAACTCAGCCAAGCGTAACTCCAGCACCACCACCCCCGCCAACGGCGACCCAAGCCGTCCAAAACCTGCCGGTCCCTAGGCTGGCTTTCTTCAAACTGGCAGCCTCCTCGGCCGAGGTGAATACGGGCACCAAATTCACGGTCGCCGTCTCTATTGAGAATGCGCAGGATGCCAGCGCCGCTTCCTTCGCCATATCATTCAATCCCAAGGCGCTGAAGTTGGTCACCGTGCAGGATGGAGGCTTTCTGAGCCAGGGTGGAAAGGCAAGTTCACTCAGTCCAGGAATCGACAATGACAACGGCGCAGCTACGGTCTCGCTAACGCGTCCCGCGGGAAGCCCGGGCGTCAGCGGTAGCGGTGTTCTGGCGAGCTTGCAGTTTGAAGCCGTAGGCCCAGGAACCGCTTCCATCACCTTCAGCCAGGCCAGCGTGGCCGATGCTTCTCAAACGTCCCTGCCGACGAGTTCGTCAGGGATGCAGGTTACGGTAAAATAAGCGTGATGAATCGTCACTGGCTGCGGCCCGACGTCGGTCTCTTAACTCGGCGGCAACTGCTTTAGGATTCGGGATACTGTCGTGAGTCTCACTTCTCGCTTTAGCACATCGGCAATCGGCAATCGCCGTTCGGAAATCCTTCGCTGCCAGCGCGGGCTGACTCTCGTGGAACTGATCTTCACGGTAACGATTGTAAGCATTCTGTCGATGGCCGCGTTGCCGCTGGCTCGGGTTTCCATTAAACGGCAGAAAGAAGTCGAACTGAGGCGCTCCCTCCGGGAAATGCGCGACGCCATCGACCGCTACAAAGATGCTTCCGATCGCGGCTTCATCGAAGTGAAGTTTGGATCGGACGGCTATCCGGCCGACATGGAGACACTGGTGAAGGGCGTGACGCAACTCAACGCCATTGACAAGAAACTGCGGTTTCTGCGGCGCATCCCGAAAGATCCGATGACCGGTTCAGATTGGGGGATGCGCTCATCGCAAGACAGCCCCGATTCCAACAGTTTCGGCGGCCAGAATGTTTTTGACGTCTACACCAAGAGCACGGCTGCCGCGCTGGATGGCACCAAGTACTCCGACTGGTAGGTCTCAGGTCGTGATGTTGGCCGTGCCGGAGTGTTTGACGAATTGATGGAGAGACGGATGCAGCAGAAAGTCTTAAGCGGAAGGACAATCATTCTGTCGCAGACCCGTGGTTTCACCCTCATCGAACTGATGATGGTGCTGACGCTGATCTCCATCCTCGTAAGCATCGCGATACCCATTGCCAACTCGGCGATCATTCGCTCCAAGGAAGCAGTCCTGCGAAGCAATCTCTACACGCTGAGAACTTTGATTGACCAGTACACGGCCGACAAGCTGAAAGCGCCCCAGTCTCTCGATGACATTGTTGCCGCTGGCTATCTGCGTTCCCTGCCCAAAGACCCCGTCACCAACCGCAACGACACCTGGCAGATTGTGATGGAAGACGTCTCTCTTTTCCCTGAACAAACTGAAACCGGCATATTCGATGTCCACAGCGGCTCCACAGCAACTTCCACTGACGGCACACCCTATAGCGAGTGGTAGGAAGCGGGGTACAGGCCATTCCCCCTTAACAAAGGGGGCGGCGGCGTAGCCGTCCGGGGGTTGTCGTGACGGATGGAAGCGCATCCTAGAATTGGTTAGACGGCGTCAGCATTTGGGCTCGGCTTTCCGGCCGTGCAAGACAACCCCCGCTCCTTCGGCGCTGCCCCTTTTCTCAAGGGGGAATCTCCGGTACATCGGTCACAGCCTACCTCACAACGCCTTCAAAGGGACTGCTCGCCGTCGCGTAGAGTTTCTTCGGAATGCGTCCCGCCAGAAACGCCAGTCTTCCGGCGCGGGTGGCGTGATTCATGGCCTCTGCCATAGCCACTGGATCCTGGGCTTGTGCGATTCCGGTATTCATCAAGATTCCGTCCGCGCCCAGTTCCATGGCCAGAGTGGCATCGGAAGCTGTTCCCACGCCCGCATCAATAATCAGGGGCACCTCACGAATCATTTCCCGCAGGATTCGCATGTTGGCCACATTCTGAATGCCCATGCCGGACCCGATCGGCGCGCCCAGCGGCATCACGGCTGCGGCGCCTGCGTTGATCAGCCGCCGTGCCATAACCAAGTCGTCGTTGGTGTACGGCAGCACAATGAAGTCCTCTTTCGCCAGGGTCTCGGTCGCCTGAAGCAAACCCAGATTGTCGGGAAAGAGCGTGCGCTCGTCGCCAATCACCTCCAGCTTCACCCAGTTTGATAGTCCGGCTTCCCTGCCCAACCGGGCTGCGCGCACAGCTTCATCGGCGGTATAGCAGCCCGCAGTGTTGGGAAGGATGAAGTACTTCTTCGTGTCGATGTAGTCGAGCAGCGATTCCTTGTTGCGGTCAGACAAGTTCACCCGCCGGACAGCCACCGTGACAATCTCCGCGCCCGATTTTTCCCAAGCCTGAACCATCTGTGGGTAGGACGCATACTTTCCAGAACCCACCAACAGGCGGGAAGAAAATTCCCGGCCTGCAATCTTCAGTTTGTCCTCAGTCATTGTTCCCCCCGGTCCTGCCATTTATCAGAATGAAGTCGCCGCCATTCTAGTCGAAAGCGTTTCCAAGCCGCCAGCGAAAGCAATCTGCCGACACAGCAATCCCCCCTTAACAAAAGGGGCAAAGGCCAAAGGCCTTGGGGGTTGTCCTGGCAGACTCCCCGTGAGGACCGGACAATCCCCGCGCGGTTTCTGGGAAACCGCTGTCCCCCTTTGTTAAGGGGGACTTCAGCATCACGCGCGCTCCCAGGGTTGACCGCGCCTGCATCCCAAGTTAATGTTCCTGTTGACCGGATTACAGGACTCATTCTTCAAAGGACCCCCATGACCTCTTCGCAGCATGCAGCCAATGCCAAGTTCACCAATCGCCTGATTCACGAAACCAGCCCCTATCTCAGGCAGCACGCCCACAACCCGGTGGATTGGCAACCCTGGGACGCGGCGACACTGGAACGAGCCCGGAAGGAAGACAAGCCGATTCTGCTCAGCATCGGTTACTCGGCTTGCCACTGGTGCCACGTGATGGAACGCGAATCGTTCGAAAATGAAGACATTGCTCGCATCATGAATCAGTGCTTCGTCAATGTGAAGGTCGACCGCGAGGAGCGTCCGGACCTGGACTCAATCTATATGAGCTACGTTCAGATGACGACCGGCAGCGGCGGGTGGCCCATGACCGTCTTTCTCACTCCGGATCAGGTTCCATTCTTCGGTGGAACCTACTTCCCGCCGGATGACCGTTACGGGCGGCCAGGCTTCCCCAAGATCTGCCTCGCCGTCTCCGAGGCTTACCAGAAACGCAGAACGGAAATTGAGCAGTCGGCCGCGGACGTCGTCAAGAGCCTGAAAGGGGTAAACCAACTGCCAGACGGTCAGGACTTGCCAGACACGGAAACGCTCAGCCTGGCTTTCCGCAATCTGGCGCAACGCTTCGATCTCACTCACGGGGGATTCGGCGGCGCGCCCAAGTTTCCGGGCTCGATGAACCTGGCATTCTGTTTGAGGCACCACCACCGCACCGGCTTTCAACCCGCACTGGACTTTGTGGAAGTCAGCCTTGAAAAGATGGCGCTGGGCGGCATTTACGATCAGCTGGGCGGAGGATTTCATCGCTACTCGGTCGACGACCATTGGCTCGTGCCGCATTTCGAGAAGATGCTTTACGACAATGCCCTGCTCAGCCGCGTTTACCTGGACGCATTCCAGCAGACGGGCAATCCATTGTACCGCCGAATTACTGAAGAGATTCTCGACTATGTCACACGTGAGATGACGCATCCGGAGGGAGGTTTCTATTCCACTCAGGATGCCGACAGTGAAGGCGAGGAAGGAAAGTTCTTTGTCTGGACTCCCAACGAGATTGAGACCATTCTCGGGAAAGCTGACGGGGAGGTGTTCTGCCGCTATTTTGATGTCAGCCGCCGGGGCAACTTCGAAGGCAAGAATATTCTGAATGTTCCCGTCGCCATGCCGGAGTTTGCGGCCAAGGAACGCTTGCCGGTCGAAGAACTGCACGCCGTCATTGAGCGCGGACGCCGGCAACTGTTCGTCGAACGTGAAAAGCGCATCAAACCTCATCGCGACGAAAAAACTCTGACGAGTTGGAACGGCCTGATGCTGGTGAGCTTTGCGAATGCGGCTGCGGTTCTCAATCGAGCCGACTATCTCGACAGGGCCCGCAAGAACGCCGACTTTGTTCTGAGCCAGCTGAGCCGGGAGGGTCGACTCCTGCGCACTTTCAAGGATGGCCAGGCCAAGCTCAACGGTTACCTGGAAGACTATGCCTGCTTTGTCGAGGGGTTGTTGTCCTTATTTGAAGCAAGTGGCGAGCTGCGGTGGCTGGAAGAGGCGGTGAAGCTGAACGAAACCATGCTCGACCAGTTCTGGGATGCTGCGAGCGCAAGCTTCTATTTGACAGGAAGGGACCACGAAAAGCTGATTGCCAGAATTAAAGACTTCTACGACAACGCCACACCAGCCGGAAGTTCTGTGGCGATATTCAATCTGCTGAAGCTGGCGATTCTTACGGGCGATGAGGAATACCGCCGTAAAGCCGAAGCGAACCTGCGTTCCATGAAAACCGCACTGGAGCGTTATCCCGGCGGGTTTGGCTACCTGCTCGAGGCGGCAGATTTCTACGTCGGCCCGGTGCAGGAGATTGCAATCGCCGGCGTCCGCACCGACTCGGCCACGTCACAACTGGCCGAGGCGCTTTATCGGCGGTATCTCCCAAACAAAGTTGTCGTAATTGCCGACCCAAACGATGCCGCGTTGACAGCAACGTTGCCGTTGCTACTCGGCAAAGGTTTGGTCGCTGGAGAACCAGCTGCGTATGTCTGCCAGAATTACTCGTGCAAAGCACCTGTCACTTCTTCGAGAGATCTTGAAGAATTACTCGCACGTCAAGATTGAGCCGGGGGTCAGGAGACGATGAAAAACCTGGAGTCATTCTCGCGAAAGAACGTCAACCCGGCGGACAGTAAGGTAGTGGGTCAGTTTGAATTTAACTCGCCTTCCCAAGCGGCATCGCCGCCGCCATCTCCACAATCTCTCGAACCGTCCAGACGTGATCCGAGACGCGGGCTTCCATCGCGGGCGTAACTCTCAACGTCTGGTGAACCCTTACGTAGTTGTAATGCATGAAGTGCAGGGCGACGGCATGCATCAGATTCTCAACCTTCTTGCTGAAGCCATTCGTCAACCGCGTGAATCGGCGCATGCTCATCCTCATGGGCAAATTTTGCCGTTCCGCCTAGCTGGTCGAATATGCTTCGGGTCTGGATTTCCAGTAACGAGATCTGAGTACATCCCGATACATTCAGCAGGGCTGTATCGGGAATCCTTTTCAGCAGACGCACCATAGATCTTGACCAGCATTGCATAGTCAATTTCAGAACCGAAAGCATCCTCCACGGCTACCAGATAGGGCCTGTGCTCGTCTGTAGTAAGCTGCACGCGATTCTTTAGCCGTCCAGCAAGATCGTGCATGAAGTGATAGGCGCAACCAGAATCACGCAAGCCAACAAAGAACGACGGCACAAGCTTGGTATCCGCGCAAATTGCCGTCCATGTCGTCACCAAACCCAAACTGGCCCTGCAATTCAGCTGGGACGTTCTTTTGCTTTGCGTAGCAAAACGACCAAATTTCATCACACTGCACCGTCCTGCAGGGAAGGTCCCGCAAATGGGCGTCCTGATATTTCGCGCAGGCAGAGCCAACCTCAGCGAGCAATTTGACAATCGTATTCTTGGCAACGCCCGTCATTCGCACGGTTGTGCGAATGCTGTTGCCTTCGACTAGGGCAGAAATCACTTGGACTTTTCGTTCAATAGGTAGCGTGTTCATGCAAATCATTATGCATGACCGCTCAAGCATTGTCAAGAAAAATGTTCTTTAGTAATTCAAATCAGTATTAGGATAATGCCGTGCCCAAAATATCTGAACCGACTTTCACAATAAGCTTGGCAAAAGGTTTGGCTGATCGCCATCGAATGCCGGTTACACAAGTAATGGCTGTCATAGACCAGGTGCGTCAAATGTTGATTGAGACTGGACGGGAGATATATCGGGAGCGTGGAGGTGAACCGTCCAATCTGGATTTTGGGCTAGAGATTGTTGCAAATAGCGGCGGATCTGTTTTCACGTCTGGCAGTTTGAATGCGAAAATCGCCGTGACAAGCAATATTGAGATTGGCATCGAAGCCGCCATGCGGGTATTGGACACTGTCAGAGAACTCAACAAGAATGGTGACTCGACTGGACATCCAGCTGCTTTTATTGAAGAAACAACGAGAAGGCAAATTGTTAGCAGGTTGGATCGAATGACCTTTCTTCAGGAAACCAGCAAGTCTGAAGCCAGATTCAGGGTGATGGTGCCCAAAGCTTATAAAACAGCCCTTCGGCGGAAGGCTCCCACTACGGCTATTTTTGGAGATGCCGCGATAAATCGGTTGAAGACATTCCGCCAGCCATTGTTTGTGGAGCACGGAGTAACTCTTCATGGGAAACTGATTGAACTTAAAGATAAAAGCCAAGTCGAATCAGTAGAACTTGGAAAATTCTGGGGAGAATTGCGTCGAGACAATGGAGAGCGTTGGCGCATTCAGTTTGATAGCAAGGATGAAGAAAAGGCGGTTCCGTTGTTTAGGCGCCAAGTGCGTGTTCTAGGGACAGCGCACTACTACCAATCTAGAACTCCTAAGCTGACCGATGTCGAAGTCTTCCCCGATGAGAACCGAGACTATGTAGCAGCCTTCAAAGAGCTTTTTGGAATCCATAAAGATCTCTACCGTTCTGATTTGAAAGGCCTCCTAGATGGCCGTTAGGCTGGTGTCTTCTGACGACAGTCTATTTTGACTCATCTGTCTTTCTTGCGATATTTAACGGAGAAGTTGCGTGGGAAAAGCATATCCTTCAGCTGCTTGCTGAACTCCAACGAGACCGCATCCGCATCTATACTTCGATTGTCACAGTTCAAGAAGTATCGGTGGTCAGCTATCGCGCTGGGACTGTAGCCGTAGACAATCATTCAGAAGTACAGAAACTAGCAAGGATAGAGGGTATTAGTCGGGATATGGCCCTAACTGCGGCAAAACTTGAGGCTCAAATTCTTGACGAATACGAAAGCCCTGAGGAGAAAAGTGAACACAACAAGCGTCGAAAATGGGATTGTTTCCATATAGCTACAGCCCAAGTTATGAAGTGCTCAACTCTCTATACCGTTGATGACCCGATGTTGAAAAGAAAGGAACGCTCAAGAATCAAGGGACTGGAGTTTTCGTACCCAATTTCGAAAAACCCCGACCTCTTTCAACAGTCGCTTATCCCTGAGATTTCCAGCGAGCCTTTGCAGCTCGTTGAGCGATCTGGCGGCGACGGGAAGGAGAAAGCTGAGCTGCCCGCGCCTTCCCTCCCTTCAAACCTCCCAGACGACCCAAAGCCACGGCAGCAGGATTCTTCCCAGAAGCCGTCGCAGCCTCCACAATCGAAGCCGCCAACTGGCTGATATCTGATTTTGATTTGCTTGATCGGTTACGCATGCCCTATTAATGGCATGCTTGACCGCTTAAGGCAAGTCTAAAACCAGCTGAACAGATTTCAAACTGACCCACTACCGACAGTAAGCCGGGGCGGGAATTCAGCCCGCCGTCTCAAGAAGGATCATTTTCGAAGGAAGTCTGGATTCCGGCTCCCGCGGCACCTGGCCGGAATGACGAGGGGCAGGTTCTCAAGAGTCCTGAAATCGGATGGTGGACGAGAAGGGGATCGAACCCTCGACCTCGGCGTTGCGAACGCCGCGCTCTCCCAACTGAGCTACTCGCCCGTAAATTGAATTGCCTTTTTAACATTTTGGTTCAACATGGGTCAAGAATTTACCGGGGTCAACACAAGCATCACGGTTCGCCGAAAACGAACATCCACGTGGTTTCGCGGCTTCCAGATCGCTGTCGCGGGTCACACGCAGCCGAAAAATGCTGTCATCAAACCGCCAGGGTGCGTCACCACTCGAGATGTCTGTGAATGTGTGCCCTGTCTCGTCTGCAGGAGACGCTAGACCCCCCTATTGAGAATCACAAATTATAGCGACAGGTCTACGAGGGTTGTCTGATACAGCCTCCGTCGTCTCGAGCATCGGCCCCCCTCATCCACAGCCTCTGCCCCGTTGGGGCGACGGGAACGGAGGTTCATCGAGTTTTTTTAAGGGACGGAGAGTATCATCACTTTTTTCTGCAACTCTCAATAGGAACGAGATCGACCATGAAGGTCAAGAAGCAACCTGCCGGCTCTACGCCCTCTTTCGCTCAGATGGTCGCCGGTTTGTCCCATTACCTGAACAATCCACTGACAGCCATTCTGGGATATTCGGAACTCCTGCTACGACGCGACCTGGACGCCAGTGCCAAAGGAATGCTGGAACTCATTCATCAGCAGGCTGAGCGGTGCAAGCGCACGCTGCAGAGTCTGAATGAGATGACGCGCCGGCCAGCCCAAGGATTGCAGGCCGTCGATCTGCGCTCTCTCGTGCAGGAATGTGTGGCCATGAAGGCCAACGAGTTTGAGGCTCACCAAGTCAACGTACAGCTGGATTTCCCCGCTGCTGGCCTGGTGTCGCAAGCCGACCCGACTACCCTCCAACAGGTCTTTTATCAGCTCTTTGACAATGCGCTGCAAGCTCTGAATTCTCAGAGTAAAGACAAGACCCTTTCAATCAGCGGGGTGCATTCGAACGGGTGGGCGGAGGTGCGGGTGAAGGACAGTGGAAGCGGAATCAAGCCAGACGTGCTTCCACGGATTTTTGAGCCGTTCTACACAACGAAACCTAAGGAACAGAGTCCGGGTCTCGGTTTGACGGTGTGTCTTGCGATTCTGCAGGAGCACGAAGGTCGCATTGAAGTGGACTCAACCGTAGAGTGTGGGACATGCGTCACGCTGTTTCTGCCTGATAAGGCAAGACCTGCTGCCGCCACGAGCAATATCGCCAAGGTTCTGGCCGGCAAGAATATCCTGGTGGCGGAGGACGAACCAGCATTGGCTGAACTCCTCAGCAGTTTGTTGACTCCACTGAAGGCTCAAGTGGTTCATGTCAACAACGGGCTCGAAGCGCTTGCGACGGCACAGCAAGGTCAGTGGGATCTGATTATCAGCGATATCCAGATGCCCGGAATGACCTGCATCGAAGTCTACCAGCACTTGGCTTCCAGCAATCCCACGCTGGCCAACCGGATGATTCTCATCACGGGCTCAACCTGGTCACAACCCGAGAGTTTGCTCCCGGACGCGAAAGTACAGTTCCTGTACAAGCCCTTCTCTCGAAGCGAGCTGATGGATGCCATCTCCCGCGTCTTCGGCGAACGTCCCCGCGGAGAGCAGCCCACTTAGATTTCGCCCAGCGCATCTTTCTTCACCCAGCCGTTCCAGCCGTTCTCTAAACTGATTTGAACCCAATCGGGAAGATCGTTTTCGACTCGGACCTTCAAGCCTTCGTGAATAGAAAACAGGGTGGGACTGTCGCTGGCCGGTCCACTGAGCACGTCTGCCTTTTCCACCAGAATCACTCCCTCATGGACCGTTTCCTGCCAGTAAATGCGTAACAGGTTGGAGCTGCCCAGAATCAAAAAGAGCATGAGAAAGGCGATGGACGCATAAAGCGTGACTCGCGACAGGTTGGGAATCGCATCGAGCCAGAACAGACAAAATCCGGCGTTGGCCGCAAAGAAGAAGGCGACGGCCAGCGCGGTTTCCGTGTCGAGGGGAAGCCAGTTCGTGATCCGGCGCAACTGACTCAGGAAAATGCCTTCCGGCGGCCGCTCCACTTTGTCGGCAATGCGTGCACGGGCGAAGTTCAAATTTTCGGCGATCTCACGGTCGTGAGGGGCCAGGCGTTGGGCCTTCTCGTAGCAGAGAATTGCCCTGCCTAGTTGGTTGTTCTTGAAATAGGCGTTGGCCAGGTTGTAAAGGACTACTTCGCTGACAACCGCCGACTCGAGAACCTTCTGGTACTGTTCGATCGCTGCTTTGTAGTTATTCTGAGCGTAGTATTCGTTGCCCGACTGAAAGATGCGGGAGACGTCTTGTGTCTGCGCCTCTGCGCTACTCCGGGCGGAAGACAAAAGCAGGATGATCACCAGCATCGCGAAACGAAGTCGATCGGACAAGGCTTAAAAGTTCTCCACGCTCTATGATGTTGTTTTTAATGCGATAACAGGTCTGCGACAGTTTCTGTATCCGCTGCGAAAAACCGCAGGCGGCGCACAGCTGCCGTCTGCGCTACACTTGTATTGCTTCCACCTACCGCACTTCCGATTCAATCCGAACAATAGCGTTCTTCGCTCGTGCGTAGAGCGCATCGACGTTACCCCGATCCGGCTGTACCGGCGCGTAACGGGCAAAGTTACATTCCTCGAGAAGTGCCGCTACTTCTTCAGCCAGATGAGAATTGAGGTTGCGCTCTTCCATGAAGCGCTTGATCTGCTGTGTCGTAATCTCGATCTGCGGCAAATTGAACTTGTCGCTCAGGTAACCGCCGATGCTCGATTCGAGAATGCTGTGAAACTGGCCATACTGCTGGTTCTTCAGGCATTTCTGGGCTTCGGCCAGCCGTTTCTCGGCCACACGACCGGCACGCCGGCTGCGAAAACTTGTCACATCTTGTCGCAGCCGCGCCTGATGGCTGGTGTAAAGCAGCAGGCAGGCGTTGAAAAGCAAGGGAACGAGCAGGCCAACCCACACCCACGCCGATTGATACAACCGTCTCGATCGGTCTTTGAGAGGCCCTGAAGCCAGCTTGATGTAGTTAATGTCGCTGCCCCGCTTGACGATTCCCTGCTGCAGCGTGGTTTGCACGACTTCGCCCGCTGCCCCTCCCTTGCCTTTCAGAACCGCCACCTCCAGGCCAGGTGCACTGGCTTCACGATATTGCTTCGCCGCCGGTGAAAAGTAGAAGAACTTCAGATCGGGAATTCGTTCCTTGCCCGGGGCTTGCGGAATGATGACGTACTCCCACGACTTGTTTCCCTGCAACACATCGTTGCGTAAGGTGACCTGGTCGTTGCTTTTCGATGAGTAAATCTTAAAGCCTGGCAAATCAGGCAACGGAAACTCGGTGATCGTTTTCAGGTTTCCAGTTCCAGAGAGCGTGACTTTCAGGTTCAGCGCTTCACCGGTCTCGGCCGTCGGCTTGTCAATCACCGACTCGAGTTTGAAATTACCCACCGCGCCGTTGAAAGAGGCTGGCTTGCCGGCATCCGGCAGGGGTGCGACTTTGACTGTTATCGCTTCCGTCTTTCGAAAAACAGATTCTTGAGTACCCAGCGAAAAGAAACCGCCGCTGCTGGTTCTCACCGCTAGACCAAATGTCGCGGATGGGATTTGTAAAGCGCCCTCCTTGGTGGGAAAGAGGGCCTGTTTCTTGATGACATACTCCGCATACTGTTTCCCGTTCACAACTCGATTGGCGGCCGTTGGATTCTTGGGCACTTCAATTTCCTCCACCCAAAAGCCATTGAGTGATGGAATTTCCTTAACCTCTACCTGAGTGATGGGCAACTGCGTCAGGATCTTGTAAGTGAGCGTAACTTGTTCGCCAATGAAAGCTGACCGCTTGTCCAGATCGGCAACGGTTAAGACCTCTGCCCGCCTGGGAGTGCGATCCCGGAAGGGACTGTCTTCCTCCAGTCCCATGTCGTCAAAGACAGAAAAGGGACTGCGGCGCCTCGGAGACTGGCTTTGCCCCGTCGCTTTCTTCACGACCTTCAGTGTGATCTCGCCGGTATGGTAGGTTTTGCCACTGGCACGGACTGCAATGGGTGGCACCTTGACGGCACCCTCGGCTTCGGGCAACAGAATGTATGTAAAACTCTGAGACGATGACGACTGTCCATTGATCCACTGAAACTGGTTTGAGACGGACGGACCACCGACCAGCTTCAGGCCAGTGATTTTTGGGATCTGTGGACGCTCCGCGCCGCCACCAACCACGGTTATGGTCAGGGAAACCTGCTCGTCAACCCCAACCGGATTCGGAGACACTTCAGCCGTGACGCTGGCCTCTTGAGCGAAAAGGGCGAGCGAACCGGAAAGTCCAACAAGCCAGCAGAGTGCAAGCATTCGTGACAGCATTCCTGCGTCCTTCACCAGTCCTTCCCTCCGGTTCTCTCGCGCTGAACCTTCAGAGCCTGTTTCCTTTGTTCCTGTTTCTCCTGCTGATTAAGCGCGTCCAGAATACGCAAAGCCTCCTTCGGGTCCATGCCTGGCTTTTGCTGCTGCCCATCCTGCTGCCGTTTTTGATCCTGCTCCGGTTTGGAGTTCGCGTTCTGCGGCTGGTTCTGTTCGTTTTTCGGCTGTGAAGGCTGCTGTTGCTTCTGCTGATCCGAAGATCCATCCTGCTTCTGGTCCTGCTTATCCTGCTTTGACGGCTGGTCCTTTTTCTTCGAATCCTTCTGCTGCTCCTGCGGATTCTCTTGCAGCTTCTTAAGCGCCAGTTCCAGGTTGTGTTTGGCTTCCTTGTCGCCTGGATCGAGTTCCAGCGTCTTCTTGTACGATTCAACCGCCTCCTGATACTTGCCCATCTGGAAGAAGGTATTGCCGCGATTGAAGTAAATCTTCTCGTTCAGGCGCGAGGTACCGCTGGTAATGACTTTATCCAACTCGCGCAAAGCCTCCGGGTATTTTTTCTGCTGATAGAATGTGTTAGCCAAGTTATAAGCCAACTCCCGCCGGTGCGCTTTGCCATCGTTCGCTTCGACATATTTTTCCAGCGCGCCTGGATAGTTTTTTTGCTCGTAGAGGACATTCCCCTCCGAGTTCTTCCGCGACGTTTTGTCACGCCAAAGCTGGCCGGTAGTTACCGCAAAGAGAAAGCAGTAGAGCAACAAGGCGAAGATCGGAAAGCGGCAACTATCTGAAAGGGTGTGAAAAAATTGACAACTCGGCTCCCCTCGCCTCCGGTGAGGGGGAGAGGGGCTGGGGGTGAGGG
>Ga0163150_10000460_pt1 | contig 76677 bp, 73 predicted proteins | sample OliLakLV19P2IB_FD_148628 | JGI IMG/M metagenome (GOLD analysis project Ga0163150, IMG submission 148628) | Freshwater microbial mat bacterial communities from Lake Vanda, McMurdo Dry Valleys, Antarctica - Oligotrophic Lake LV.19.P2.IB | ecosystem: Environmental > Aquatic > Freshwater > Lake >... | reverse complement strand
GCAGGTCAGACGAGGTTCCTTGAGTCGCGGCAAAGGCATAACCGCTCTTTGTGCCGCTACCGAGCACGTTATCGATAATGCTATCAGCAGCCAATCCGGCCAGCGTGGTGAAATTCCCGTTGGTGGAGCGATACAACAGTTCGCCGCTGCCGAGCGTTCTCATCGAGGCTGTGGCAGAGCCCTCGTTGGCCGAACGGCGCGCTCTGAGCAGGTTAGGGATGGCGATGGCTGCGATGATCAGGATAATTGCTACCACGATCAACAGTTCAATCAGTGAGAAACCCTTGGTTTTCTTGCTTGTCTTTTTCTTCATGACATCTCCTTTTTTCAGAGAGAGTAATTAGCCTCTCCGAGGTAGGGGCGTTGGATAGGACTCAAAACCAGAAATGAGCGAATGGTTGTGTGTCTAGAGGCGCACACTATCACAACCTGGTATCTACGCAAAAAGCAAAAGGCGGAACCGTGAGTTCCACCTTTTGGTCTTTCGGTTTCGAGAGGTTTAATTCTAGTTGCCAATTGCGCCAGAACTGGAGGTCGCAGCGGCACCCACGGCGAATCGAACGACCTGGGATTCGTCGGTGAAGAAAAACCGGGCGCCAGTCTGGGTCGCACCGGTGGACACAGAAGGTGTGCCAACGGCAGTGAATTGCAGGTCAGACGAGGTTCCTTGAGTCGCGGCAAAGGCATAACCGCTCTTTGTGCCGCTACCGAGCACGTTATCGATAATGCTATCAGCAGCCAATCCGGCCAGCGTGGTGAAATTCCCGTTGGTGGATCGATACAGCAGTTCGCCGCTGCCGAGCGTTCTCATCGAGGCTGTGGCCGAGCCCTCGTTAGCCGAACGGCGCGCCCTGAGCAGGTTGGGGATGGCGATGGCTGCGATGATCAGGATAATTGCTACCACGATCAACAGCTCAATCAGTGAGAATCCCTTCGTCTTCTTGCTTGTCTTTTTCTTCATGACATCTCCTTGTCTTCTGAGTTGGTTTTATACTCTTACTGCTGGCAACTGCACCTTGCTTGCCGTTGGTCCGGCATCGCTAAGATTCCTAATACCTCGATCCCTAGAGCGGTGGACTGGAGGAGTCTGCTGCGCCTGCCAGATTGACTCTCACCACAGCAGACTGATCTCCGTAATAATGCCGGGCGCCTGTCGCAGACGGCCCGATGGAGAGTTGCGGTGTTGCCTGAATCGTAAAATCCAGCCCTGCAGCCGTTCCTGCTGCTGGTGTCGCATCAAACCTGTATCCGCTTTTCTGCCCTGCCCCGAGTCGATTGTCGGTCAAGTAGTCTGCACCCAAATTCGGCAGATCGGTAAATGTCCCAAAAGTGTTCCGATAAAGATTCTCGGCACTAAGGATTGCCCGTACTGAGCTTGCTGCTGAAGCTTCGTTCGCTCGGGCAAGTGCGGCCAAATAGTTCGGCACGGCCAAAGAGGCCAAAATAAGCAACAGTGCCATCGCGATCAGCAGTTCAATCAGAGAGAAGCCGCTCGTCTTGCGACGCTGCTTCGGGAGATTCGTCGGACTAATCGGGCTGTCGTGTTTCATAGCGTTATCCTTGGAAAGCGTTTGGATTAACATCTCTTGTCCGTATCGTCGGTCGAATCGCCGACCTTTAGTGCAGATTTCGTGCCAAGCTGGTCGCCTTCTACGAGAAAAAGCCGCGGGGCACGCTATCTGCTTGTCCTGAAGCCAAATGGGCGTGCGGATTCTTCCTCTGCGGGATAAACGCCTATGTCCACCTTGCCAGGGATCTGACAATCAGTGTCACTTGAGGAAACCCATTTTGTTGTGTCAGCGACCATTCATCCTGGAGTCCAAAGCTGAGAACCGGCGATACGGCCCGCAAAGAACGTGGGCAGGCTTTCCAGCCTGCCGGTTTGCCAGACACTGTCCAGTCCGGCATTGGGGCGGCGGGAAAGCCTCCCCAGTTGGCAGACAGGAAGGTCTGCCCCACGCCCGTGGCCTTGCAGCATCCACGGCCAACTTCGGAATTCAGGTTTATCTGGCCCCGCGGTATTTTGGCTCGGACGGAAACAGCGCCACGGCCCTCGCTCGGCTTTCGTCCGAAAGCTTCTCATTACCCAGGGCCTTATAAACTCGACTCAACTCAAAGTGGAATTCGGCATTGTATGGATCCAGCCGGACAGCCTCTTTCAGAGACTGGCTCAGTGTTTGGAGAAGCTCAGCGATCTGTTTGCCCTCTTGCCTCAAACGCTGCGTTTCCAGCTTTCCTAGAAAGACGATGCCGGCCGCATCTTGTGATCTGATCTTCACGGCCCAACGTGCATAACGGTCCGCATCAACCAGATTATTGGTTGAGGCCGAAATCCTAGCGAGATCGAGCAATGATCGCGACACATGAAATCTGATTCCTGTAAGCAAAGCCAGTCCGAGGGCGATCTCAACTAGAACGATCGACGCTTTCGCCAGCTGGGAAGAGGTCGTTTCGTCTTCCTCAGACTGGAGACCGGGATATTTTGAAAAAAGACCGACAACAAAAAAACCGAGCGCCCCAAGGCTAGGGAAATAGAGGTCGATGTCTAATCCGTTGTGTACTAACCACGCTACCAAAGAACCCATCATTCCTAAATACAGTGGATCGCGGGAAAGCCGCCCTTGGCTCTCTATTTGATTTCGAGCTGACTTCCATCGAACTCCCACGACTCCGACAAACAACAAACCAGCCACGAGAACCACTCCCCCTTCGGACAGCAATTGTAACGGAGTGTTGTGAGCGAACTGCGTTACGAGGCGTGGCGATGTTTGATAGCGCGGGTTGAGTGTCCCGTAGTTGCCAAGACCCACACCTGTAACCGGGAAGTCTCGAAAAATGTGCACCGCCGTTCCATAACCGATCAATCTCAAAGTGATTGGATTTTCAGCGGCGTTCAGGTTCCACAAGCGAAAGCCTCTTTTGTGTGAGGTCCAGGTGAGCCATCCTCCGGCCAGTGCCAGCAGCAAACCTGCGCTTACAATCCAATCAACCCTTCGTCCCCTCTGGCAAAGCCATACCCAGAGCACAGCGCCGAGTGAACAACAAAGACCAACCCACCCTCCAAAAGACTGAGTCAGTGCCAACACCCAGATGGACAGCATGATCCCAGCAATCAGGGCGAGTCGGGCCCATGGGCTTGTCAGGGCTCTGATACAGCCAGGACTGGGTTCGAGCACTCTTGATGGAACAAAACTCGCACAGAGGAGTCCCGCTTGGATCGGTAGGATGATGGTGACCAGCCCCGCCAGCGTGTTTGGGAGCGAGAAATTTGCAAAGATCCGGCCCGATTGAACACGGGCCAAAAGTGCCGACCTGAAGTCGGCATCCATTGTGGTGCGTTGCATTAGCTCAGCCTTGAGTGCATCTAACCCCGCGAAGTGCTGGTAGACTGCCTGACCTTCAACAGCCATGGCCACAGCGACGAGAGCCGACAATGTGGCAAACAGCGCTCCTGAACGAAACGGGCACCGCCACAGGCTGAATAGAAGGCAGGAATATGAGAAGAAGAGCAAAAACACCTCTTGGCTGCGGTCCTGGTTCGTCGTCCAGATTAACGACGGAACCATACCCGCCAACGGCAAGAAGGCCAATGCCAGGTGGCGAAGCATCGCGTTCGAAATGCCTCTCTTGTGTTCTCGATAAAGAACGATGGCACAAGCCAACAAGCAGACCAGGACGAGCAGGTACCGTGGTTGGAAGAAGACTTCACCGGGATAAAGCAGGTTGATGCTGACAGCAATCAGCAAAATGACAAGAATCAGCCTTGGGTGTTCGGGTGAATGACCGGAAATGCCGGAATCAGCGGCCATGCTGGGGGAGATGATGGGCTGAGTTGGAGATCTTCTCGCGAACGGGGCCAAGTCTGGCTTCGATCTGTTGGAGCAGCGGATCGCCCGGAGACACACGTTTCAGGCTTTTCTCCCAGGCCGAAATAGCCTCAGGAAACCTTCCCTGAGCTTCGCGACACATGCCAAGCCGGAAGAAGCCTTCGGGTGCTTCTGGAAATCGCTGGATGATCAACCCGGCAATTTCCTCGAGGGCATCCAACTTATTGATGCGCTGATAGGCAACCGCAATGTTACTTAGGGCGCGGATGTTGTTAGGATTCACGTAGGTCGCCCGGTAGAAGAAGTAGAGAGATCGCTGCAACTTTCCCATTTCCGCATACACCCGGCCAAGGTTATTGCTTGCAACGTCCATGTCGGGAAAGGCATTAAGAGCTGCATGAAACTTCTGCCTGGCCAATTCGGTCTGTCCCTTGTCGAAGTAGTAGACGCCCATGCCCGAGAGAGCCAGGTGATACTTGGGATGGATAGCGAGAGAATTCCAAAACTCGATGCCTGCACGGTTGACATTGCTCTGGTCTTTGTAGTGCATCCCGAGATTGAAGTGCGCGACCTCGTTGTAAAAGTCTTGCTCGATGACATTCGTCCAGAAGAGTTCACTGTTCTTCCAGACGCGATTGAACTGAGTTGTTTGGAAGCCTAGAAACACGATCCATACCGCTGCCGACCCGGCCAAAGCCGCTCGAACCACAGGAAATGGGCGGCAGCGCATCCACACCCAGCCAGCCGCAGTGACCACTATCACCCAGATGCCCGCTTCCGAAACGTAGAGATACCGGTTCGCCATCTGAATGGGCAGCGGCACGATGTTCAGAACAGGAATCATCAGAATGATGAAAGAGGCGAACCAAAAGAATAGCGGCCTGGATAGCCGCACCAGGAGTGCTAGTGCAGCCACGCACAACAGAAGGGGAAGCCAATAGGCAACTGCCCCGAACGACGGTGATTCCCGGGGATAGTAGAAGCCGCTGAGGTTTACGGGAAACAAAAGCAGCTTGAGGTACTCCTCAAACAGGTGTCCGGACGCAAACGCACTCAGAAACGATCCGCCATGATGGTAAGAGTTCAATGCGCGATGGGCGCCCGCTGCGTGGATCGAGAAGAAAGCGTGAATCTCGGCAAGAATGAAGAAGGGCAGCTTGTCGTAAAGCCGCAACTGCATCAGCCTTCTTTCCTTAAAGGTATAGTCATAGGCCAGGAAGACCAGCGGCGCAACGACGGTGCTTGCCTTTGAGAGCAACGAGAGCAGAAAACAGAAAACTGAGAGCAGAAAGTTGAGCCGAGCGCTGTGTTTCCTGTACTGGATGTATTGATGGAAGGAGAGAAAAAAGAACAACGTGGCCAGAAGATTTTTTCGCTCGGAAGCCCAGCTTACCGTTTCCACGTTTACCGGGTGAATGGCAAACAGAACGATGCTGCCTAGGACGACGAATCGGGGCAGGGAAAACTGGCGCAGCAAGAAAAACAGCGCGACCACACAGCCAAGATGCAACAGCAGATTATGGAGGTGATAACCGGCCGGATTGAGCTTCCAGAGGCTGTAGTCCAGCGCGTAGGAAAGCAATGTCAAAGGAGCGTAATTGGCAAAGTACGGTTCGGTAATGATCTTGTTCAGCTTCTGAAGAGACAGCGAACGGATGAGCGGATTGTTGACAATGTATTCCGTATCATCCCAGTTGGTGAATTCGCGAGGAAACGTGCTCAGGTACAGCCCAGCGGAGATCAGCAACGTGCAGAGAAGAATCAACCAATCCAGTCTGGACACTTTGACTTCAGAGACCAAAGCGGTTGTTGGCTCCGCCGGGAAGACTGGCTGGGACGGACTGTTTTCGGATGTCAACTCTTGATGAATCTGCAAAATTGTGCCCCGTGCGCAGTGATGATCAGTTCTTGCCTGATCTCGCTACCACTCTCAACACCCCGCCCCGACCGACGGCCGCTTCGATAAGGGCAAAAAACAGCGAAGGCACGGCCAGCGTCCCAGCCAGTGCAAACTGCCCAAGCTCGACACCCAGTGCTGGAGAGATTTCGCGCTTGAGGATTCGATAGAACTGGCCCCGTTCTCCTCCGATCACGTTCAGCCAGCTTTGCAAAACACCGTATGGCCCCTGTTCCATTGACAACGTCGTCGTCTTTTCGACCTGGAAGCCACTCGATAGAAGCAACCGGTGCAGCCCGTCCGGCGAGAAATGATAGAGATGATGTTCCAGGTCGAGATGAAACCAATTTTTGCCGGTCGCGCAAGACTGCAGACTGGTGAGGTTGGGCACCTCCAAATGAAGAAGGCCGCCAGGCCTGAGCACGCGCGAAATCAAGGCCAGGGTCGTCCGCGGATGGTCCAAATGCTCCAGAACATGCCAAACGATCACTGCATCGAAATACTGCTCGGCGAAATGGCACTCCTCCAACGGTTGGGTATACACCCGAAGCCCTTCCGTCTGGGCTGCTCGCCGGGCCGCCAGGGCAGAGCGCTCAATGCCCTGGCACTCGTGTCCCAATTGCGCAAGTTGGTGAAGCAGCAGGCCTCGACCGCAGCCGATTTCAAGAATTCGGCCTCGCCCTCCCATCAAGGCGTCAACACGTGCGGCTCTCTTCCGGGTCATCCACGCGACAAAAGCCTCCACCGCCGGAACGAATTTAACGTTGTCGGGACCGTAGTAGGCCTCGGAGTATTGCGCTTCCAAAGTGGCTGGATCGGGCTTTGGAAAGGTCTCGCTGGTCCCGCAGCCGCCACATGTGCGCAGGAAACGACTCTCCTCGTCCAATCGAGTGGCGCCAAACTGGTCGGCACCGCAGGCAATGCAGACAGTGACGGGCATCGTGCTCAATTGAACTGCTTGTACTTGACGAATCCCCATTTGAACAGCAGATACTTGATGATGGTGCGCAGAATCGACAGCCCGTAGACGACTCCGGCTTTGAAGCTGACCGAGGAGGAATCGAAGGAGTAGCGGGTTGAAACGGGAATTTCCTTGAAGCGCATCTTCTTGATCACGAACTGCACCAGGATCTCGTTGTCGAAAACAAAGTTCTCAGAGTTTGCTTCAAAGTTCACACTCTCCAGTGCATGCCGATTGTAGGCCCGATAACCCGTGTGAAACTCTGAAAAGCTTGTTCGAAGAACCACGTTCTCCATCCAGGTCAGAAACTTGTTTGCTACGAACTTGTAGAGGGGCATGCCGCCCCGCAGCGGGTTACCCAACATCCGGGAAGCCAGAACAACGTCAGCCTCTCCGCGCAAGATGGGCTGGACGATATCCCTGGCAATGGTCGGATCGTATTGATAGTCAGGATGCAGCATCACAACGATTTCTGCGCCTTCGTCCAGCGCCTTGGCGTAGCAGGTCTTCTGATTGCCGCCGTAGCCACGATTCTTGCGGTGACGGATGGCTTGGATGTCGAGTTTTGACGCGACTTCCAGCGTGTTGTCAGAACTCGCATCGTCCACGAGAATGATCTGGTCGTAACTGCCTTGAGGCAGAGCGTAGTAGGTTTTCTCTAGGGTGAGGGCTGCATTGTAGGCGGGCATCACAATCACGATCTTCGGCCTTGGAGATGGAACGCCCGCTTCCTTTGCGCCTGCTGAGTCGGTAAGCATTGTGTTGGTTGCTGTCGGTTCGTCCGCGATCAACATCTTCTATATTCCAAGAGAGATATTCTCGTAAAGCTCCGAATAATCCTTCAACATCTTTTCCACAGAGAAATCGTCAACACTCGACCGGGCTTGATCGCCCATGGTTTGCCGCAGTGGCTCATCCTTCAGCAAGCGAACGACAGCCGCGGCCATGGCTTCAGCGTTACCCGGTGGCACCAAAAAACCGTTCCGGCCTTCCTGGACTACCTCTCCAATACCGTCGACGTGACTTGCTACGACCGGAACTCCCGACAGGAAGGACTCTACCAGCGATCGGGGGAGTCCTTCCCAGAGAGAAGGCAACAGAAAGACATCAAATGTCCCCAATAGTTCTGGGACATCGTGCCTCCAACCCAACATCCGCAGGGCGGAACTGATGCCAAGTCTTTCAGCTTGTGCTTCGAGCTGTGGCCGCAGCGAACCATCTCCGACCAGTACAAAGCAAACCCCTGGAATCTCGATCACAATTTTGGCTGCAGCTTCCAGGAATAGATGCAAGGCCTTGGCGGGCGTGAAAGATGCCACCACACCGACGATCTTATCGGATGGCTTAAACCCTAACTCTATTTTTTTTTTGGCCTTATCGACACCCGTTGCTCGAAAGTCGGAGAAGTCGACGCCTGAACGAATGAGGGCGCATTGTTCACGGCGGAAGATTCCGTACGATTGCCCCAGCACCCGATTGGGATCGGAAACAGCAACAAACTGAGACGTAATCCGGGCAGTCGCTCGCTCTAGGCCCACATAGACCATCCTTTGCCATCGCGGATGCTGGGGGCTGAAGCCAAAACCGTGGTAGGTGTGTATAATCCTGGGCACCCCGGCCAGTCTTCCGGCCCATCTCCCCACGATGCCGGCTTTGGGTGTGTGAGTGTGAACAATGTGCGGCCCGAAGAGCCTAAGAACATGGTAAATCCTGCTGATCGAAAGAATGTCAGTCCATAAGGCACCAGGGCCGATGTGCCTGGTTATTGCTGGGATGACCTGGTGACGGATGGATGAGATTCCTGCCAGTTCCTGAAGAAGCATTCCGCCGTCTCCGGTAATCACCAATTGCTCGAAGCGGTGCGTGTCCAGACCACGGCTCAGATGCAGCACCGCCCGCTGCGCGCCACCCAGGTCCATGCGGGTGATGATTCTGGCTATCTTGATTTTTTCGGGAGAATCTGTTGGCACAGTTTTTTTTGAGAGTGAATCTAGCTAGCTAGATCGAGAGGCATTGACAACAATCCCCTCTCGGGAGGGGCAAGTGCCGCGCAGGCGCTGAAGTGGGTTGTTGGATTATCCTGCCACCCTCCCCAAGCAGGTCGCCAGCGGCGGCAGTAGGCCGCCACCCTCCGGCGGAGGGGATTACACGAAAGATCCCTTCCATTCATGCATAGTTCGCTCTAGCTCCGCTGACCCAATCTACAGCGTCATATCCACTTTCTTGAGGGCATAGGCAATCGAAACAAATGCCAGGAGGCTGAGCAAGAGAGTTACGAGCACCGCTGTCGTGCTGATGCGAGTTACCAATAGTGCAATGCCCCCCAGTACGGCGGCAGCGACATAGCTCGCGATCACTGTCTGCTCCACGCTGAGGCGCCATTTTCGCAGCCGAAGCGCGAAGTGATCCGGGCTGCCCTGCATCATGGGCAAGCCCCGGCAGAAACGGAGATACATGACCAGCAACATGTCGAAGACAGGCACCCCAAGGATCAGAATCGGCGCAACCGCTCCCAGTAGGCTGACACGCGTGTAGGCGCCATTCATAGACAAGGCGGCCAGCATGAGCCCGATGAAAAGACTTCCCGCATCGCCGAGGTAGATCTTTGCGGGACGAAAGTTGTAGCGCAGAAATCCGAGCAAGCTGCCAGCTAGCGCGATCGAAAGCGGGACAATCAGTTCGCGCCCGCTGCGGTAGTTCACGACTACAAGAATCAGTGCTGCGATGGCGCCGACTCCTGTGGCCAACCCATCCATAATGTCAATCAAGTTGAATGCATTGGTGATGGCCATGACCCACAACACGGTAAGGGGAATCGCCAGCCAGACAGGAAGTAGGGTCAGCTTGATGAATATCGAAGCCTTGACCAGAACACAGGCCGCGATGAACTGTCCCAGCAGTTTGACTTGCGGACTTAGGACACCGAGATCGTCAATCAGTCCCAGAATGACGATGATCGCTCCGGCGAGAAGAATGCCGAGCACTTCGCGGCTGTACTGATGGACAAACCCGGTTGCGAGCAGGAACGAGAGATAAACGGCCAATCCTCCCAGATAGGGTACGGGGTCAGCATGCTTCTTGAGCCCTCCCGGTTTATCCATGATGCCGAACTTCAAAGCAGCCTGGCGAAAAAGCGGCGTGAGATAAAGAGACAGCAGGAAGGCGAGAACGAACGTCAGACAGTGAATGATCATGACCATCTGGCGTCAGGGTTTTCTTGCATAAACCACCAACTTTCCTCCCAGCCTGGAAAAAGGTTTGCTAGCCCAAAAGGCTGCCCTGGCCGCCAGCTTCTCAACCGGTGACAGTTGCACGCGCGACAGTTCCTGATTGACCGATTCGAGTGAAATCAACTCGAACCCGGCAGACTCTAAGAGCCGCGCCAGGCTCTGAGCCGTAAAATACGACAAGTGATCAGGGTAGTATAAGCGGCGCATCGGATCACTGAATGAATGCAAACTGGCCGCAAACAGAACTCGGGAGACCCTGCGCAGGAGGGCTTGATCGTTCGGAGTCAAAGCAAAGAACACACCGCCCGATTTCAGGATTCGGAACACGTGTTCGAGATCCTGCCTGGGATTCTCCGCGTGTTCAATCAGATCGTACATCGTCACGATACTGAAGCTCGATTCTGGCAAGTCCAAATCTGAAAGAAACTGCTGGTACACTTCGCACCGAAGCTGGTCTTTCACCAGTGAGGCGAGTCGTGCCGAGATCTCGACGCCCGCTGCCACGAAACCAATCGCTTGCGCTCGTCTTAGCAGTGCGCCGCTTCCACAACCCACATCGAGCAGATGCAGTTGGGAATCGTGGTTTCGCACAACAGCTCGGCAACGCTGCAAGTACCCGTCCAGGTGTGCTTCCACCTCCCGGTCGATACCGGCGAAATAATGGCTTTGCCCTCCATTGCCGTACCCGCAGTACATGTTGCGAATGGACTGAGCACCGTGAACCACGTCCAGGTAAACATGCGTGCACTCGCTGCAGCGACGAACCCGGCGCTGTTCGATCTCGAATAACAGTTTAGTGTTGGATGAGCCACAGGCTCTGCAACTTTCCATACCCTTGCAGGTCATGATCCCCAGAGCTTCGTTTTTCCCGCGAAAGAACGTCACCCCGGAGGATAGTAAGCCGGGGTGGGAATCCAGTTCCGCCCTGGACTTTCCGTTCCGAAGTGGCGACTCCGCAGGCTTGTCAGAATGCGGCAGTGTCCCGCCTGGGATTCGTCAACAAAGGCTGGCTTTTCGGTTGTCCTCCAACCAAGCTTGGAACATGAGGACGTCCCAAAGCAAAAACTGCCAGTTTCTTCGACCCGTGAGGTGTTCATTCCACTTCCTGCGAATGGGAGACGGGTCGAGATAGCCCTCTGTTCTAAGCCGCGATTCATCGAGCAGCGCTTCCGCCCAGTCGCGCAAAGAGCCGCGCAGCCAATCATCCAGCGGAATTGCAAATCCAGTCTTTGGGCGCTCTAAGAGCGATTGCGGCACGTACTTGTACAGTACCTGGCGAAGGATCCATTTGCCCTGCTTGTCGCGAATCTTGAGGTCGTGTGGCAGGCTCCAGGCAAACTCAAGCAGCGCGTGATCCAGCAGTGGAGCTCGTGCTTCCAAGCCTGCGGCCATGCTGGCACGGTCCAGTTTGACCAGGATATCGTCGGGTAAATAGGTAACCGTGTCCAGAAACATCATGCGTTCCGCATTTTCCGCAGAGTCGAGACCGACTCTGGGATCTGTGACCGCCGTCGATGGCTCTGAAGCACCCAACACGAGTGCGGCCGGGTTTCCCCAGTGCGAAACCAACTTCAGGTAAAGGTGTTCCGGACTTCTGGCGGAGAGGGCCCCGGCGAGCTTCTGCAATTTGTCGCCAGAATGCTTTTGTTTCAGGTGTGAGGGCAAGGCCGGCTGTAGAAGTTTCAGAACCCGTTGCCACGACCGAGGTGACAATGCATTGAGAGTCAGGCTGCCCAGCGACCGCAGCCAGAATGGAATAGGTGCCAACTTCTTCCAGAGGTCATCGCCCCAAACGTACCGATTGTAGCCCCCAAATAACTCATCCCCTCCGTCTCCCGAAAGACTGACAGTGACTTGCTGGCGCGCCAAGCGCGATATCAGCAGCGTCGGAATCTGGGACGAGTCAGCGAAGGGCTCATCATAGATCCTGGCCAATTGAGGGATAACGGCCAAGGCATCCTCGGCCATCACATTGATTTCAGTGTGGGCTGTGCCCAAGTGTTTGGCCACCGCGCGGGCGTGCTCGGCCTCGTTGTACTCATCGAAGGAACTGCCCAGGCAGAACGTTTGAACTGGTCGAGAGCTCTGAGATTGCATGAGCGCCACGACGGCTGAAGAGTCCACACCGCCGGAGAGGAAGGCTCCGAGTGGGACATCGGCAATCATTCTCGACCGCACCGATTGCGCCAGACGCCTTTCCAGCTCTGTGACGGCATCGTTCTCGCAACCAGCAAACGGTTTTTGAAGTCCGCTCAATGCTGCTTCCCGCAAGGTCCAGTATGGCAAGGAGGACAGAGCCGGGCTGCCTTTCGAACAGTCGAGAGTCAGAACCGTGGCGGGTGGCAATTTGAAGATGCCTTCGTATATGGAGTGCGGCGCCGGCACGCAGTTGTGGCGGAAATAGAGTGCCAGAGCCGAACGATTGATGGATGCTCGAAAACCAGGGTATGCGTTGAGACTTTTCAGTTCTGAGCCGAACAGAAAAGAGGTTCCCATCCAACCATAGTACAGCGGCTTTTCCCCTAGGCGATCACGCACCAGATGCAATTGGCGTTGCTGGCGGTCCCACAGGGCAAAGGCAAACATGCCATTGAAATTTTGCAACGCGCGCTGCAACTCCCACTGGCTGACAGCAGCCAGGATCACTTCGGTATCGGAACGGCCCCCAAAACGATGTCCTTCCGTCTCCAGCTGCTGTCGGAGCTCACCATGGTTGTAGATCTCGCCATTGAAGACGATGACGAAGCGTTTGCAACGTGAGTGCATCGGTTGGCGGCCGCTTTCGGTGAGGTCCAGAATGGCAAGCCGTCGGAAGCCCAGCGCGATCCCAGCTTGGGCGTCGGTCCAGGTCGCATCGTCGTCCGGGCCGCGGTGGCGCAAGGTTTCAGCCATTCGCGACACGACAGCCGCAAGCTGCTGGTTATCCTTTTCGCCAGAGGTATCGATGAAGCCCGCAAGACCGCACATTCGGAGGTACACAGGGTTGCAGAAGTTAGTGACGAACCTCGTTCCTTCCCGACGCTGCACACGCCTGGACAGAGAACACCGGCCACGCATCTTCGCGAGCCGTCGCCTAGAGAACGATCAGAACGTCGCCCTGGATGACGCGCAAATATTTCACCACGGAAGACGCTGAATACACGGAAAGGAATTCGGAGAAGGCGCGGCTGTCTGCCTTAGTTTGTGTTTCCGTCGCGGCTGCCGAGTCATTTGGGTGGTGTTGGATCATGTTAGGTCACGTTTAAGGAATCTCAACTCTTTCCGAGTCTTCCGTGGTCATTTGATGTTTGAGCAAGCAGTTCGAAGATCGGTTCCGCTGTGGCCCCAGCCAAGGCCACGCTGGCATAGCTCGGGTCTTGAACCGCAGACTCAACTGTCGACGATATTCACCAATGATCGCGCCGCTGATCTACGGAGCATGATCCGCCTATTTCGCCGCGGACTTCAGCAGTTCAGCCAGCCGTGGTGCTGTGACTTCCAAAGAATAAGTGCCCGCTACCTTTCTTCGGCCAGCGCGGCCCAATTCTTCACAGAGTTGCGGCTGGCTTCGAAGCTCGCACAGCGCGGCGAGCCATTCAGCTTCCGTGTCGGACAGAAATCCGTTGACCCCGTGCTCGACAATCTCGCCATTGACACCCACTGGCGAAGCCACGACCGGCAAGCCACAAGCCATGTACTGGATCAGTTTGTAGCCGCATTTGCCTTGTGCCCACGGATCGTCTTGCAGCGGCATGATCCCGACATTGAAACTCTGAATCGCTTGAACCTCGGACGCTTCTGACCAGCCGACGACGTCGATGGGAACTCCTGTCAGGCTCCATTTGCCAGAACCACACACGAAACGCAAAGATGTCCTCTCCCAGTTTGCAGCCTGCCGCAGCACCTCTTGCAGCGGCAGCAAGTAGCGGGTGGTTGATTGGGATCCAATCCAGCCGATGACAAAATCGTTGCCTCGGCGGGAGGGCTGCGGAGCATAACGATCGAGATCCACTACCGTCGGCAGGATCTCTACGCGGCCCGAGCCCGCTTGTCGAGCGTGGTTGGCCAGGTATGAGTTTCCAGCGACAACGAGCCCCGCACGCTTCATCACCTGATCGATTTTTTGCCCTAACATCCACCGAACTACCGCAACCGGATGGAGGTCGTAGCGATGAAAGGTCGCGTCGTCGTAGTCAACGACATAAGGGATGCGTTTCCAGGACAGCCATAGCTCGCCCCAGTCCGGCAGCCAGGGAAATACTTCGGCTTCCACCCAGACCAAGTCGAACCGACGCGACCTGGCAAGGCTGCGCACTCGCTTCAGGTAGGAACCAAGAATCGAGGGCCAGTTGGTCGGTTTCCCAGAATTCAGATTGCGTATGTATCCGTCGTCCAATAGAGCTGCTGTTTCAACGTGAATCTCTTGGGATCTGAGAAAGGGCAAATATTGGTAAAAGCGCATTCGGCTGCTGGCGCCGAGCCGGCCATAGCGGCTGAGGAGGAGGCAATTCATCAATTGAGGCTCAGGTCTCTACGAAGAGCTTGCATTGAATCGTTGGAAATCGCTCTCTGGGTGGTCGCTTGCCGCTATTGAGACGCTGTGTTACTACGAAGGACAGCAGTTTCCATGTTGAGCAAAGGTGGCGCAAAAGCTCAGTCGACTCACGTTGGTTTGGGTAGTGCTGCCGGGTTACTGCGCCTCATTTCGAATCGAATTTCGTAACAGGGGAAAAGATAACAGAAATTCTCTTCGTAGAGTTCGCGCGTGTAGCGATTCAAGTTGAACACTATTTGGAGAATCTTCTTGAAGCCATAACGGACGTAGAACGGAGGCGATGACTTGAAGATCAGTTCGGCCCGCGACAGTTCGAAGCAGGCTTGGCGTCCATAGGCCGGCACTTTTCGTCGATGGATGTTGTCAGACACCAGATAAGAAAAACTGTAGAGCCCGAAAAAGCCACGGTGGGTATGGTCGGAGTAAAAGTAAGGATTCGAGAAATGAGGAACGACGACCCTGAGAAGGCCACCGGGCAGGATGGCTCGGGCGAGCAGATCCATCAGCCTTGGAATGTCGGTTACATGCTCAAAAAAATGATAGGAATAAACCGCCTTTACCGATGCCGCTGGCACTTGCTCCAAGACCTCGTAGACGTCTCCCACAATGTCGACGCACTCATGGTCCAGTGCATCAATGCCGATCGCTTCCGGATGCCGCTTATGACCGCCACAACCAAGTTCCAGTGTTGCGTCCTGGAGTTGGGCCAGACAGGCTCGTTTGTCTATGATCGCCATGGGATCCTTTTGGTACATAGACAGATGAACAAGGCCGAGTAACCTTGCACTGTCTCGACCAACTTCGAAATCGACATGGAACCCAGGGCGGCCAGAAGACGAGCAGCCATCTCAACGGTTAGTGTCAAAATGGCAAGCGCGAAGGCCTCGAGAAATGAGTAGTGCTTGAATCCGTAAAGCAGACGGCTGCGTAGCGAATAAAACAGGCGTGCCGCCTTCGCTTGCTGCGAGCTTCCACCTCCTTTGTGGTAAGCCGTTGTACCGGATAAGTAGTACGACGGGAATCCAGCCTTGCTGGCTCGCAGGGAGAAGTCGACCTCTTCGAAGTACACAAAAAAGCGAGGGTCAAATCCACCAAGGGCCTCAAAAAGTGTGCGGCGCGCCAAAAAGTACGCGCCAATGACCTGGTCCACTTCTCGGCTTTCCAGACATTCTGATTCAAGCATCAAATGGGGGGGGAACCTGTTCGGGAATAGCCGGCTCAGTCCGGTCATCTGGCCGAAAAAGATAGGGAGGGTCGGAAAACGGGCGCAGCTCGTTGAGAAGGCACCTGAATCATCTACGTGTCGCACACCGCAAATCCCGAAGTTGGCGTTCTCTCTTTGCTCGAGAAACTCCAGTGGGCGCCACAGGGAGTCTGGGAACATGCGTGTGTCGGGGTTCAGAAACAGCAAGTAGTCCGCTTGCGTGCCTGCAGCGCCTTGATTGCAAGCGGCAGCGAACCCTCGATTGACGTCATTGTGAAGAACGGAAATGAGCTGCTCCGAAAGGTCTTCCAACCCGTCGGCTGAACCATCAGCTGAGTTGTTCTCGACGACAACCACACGCTCGAGACGGAAGGCTGCATTACGAGCCTGGGATATGGATTTCAAACAATCGCGCAAGAGCGCCCCGGTGTTCCAGTTGACGATGATGATGTCCAAAGTTGGCGTCATACTGCCAGCAGATCCTCAAACCTATAACAATAGATCCTTAACTAGGCTGTGGCCTCCATTGGAATACCTAAAGTAGCGGAGGGTCGCGGTTTCCCGGATAATTGTGGGAAGGCGAAGTATTTTCCTGGATGAAAGCGATCGGCGGGCCTGCAAGTGAATGATCTTCTCCTCGATCTCCGAGCGAAAGGAGATAGGCATCGGGCTCATGACATCATTCAGTTGGTCTCGGAGTCGTTCCAACTGATTCACATACCGTCCATAGACTTCATTCCGATTACCCTGGCGATCGACAAGCTTTCTTGGAAGGCTCCTTTTGAGCGCGCCGAGTTGGTTGGCCGGATGCTGCCGGTACGCAATCAGTGGATCTTCGATCGCGACCAAATTCGAAATCGCAGCCATTACCAGAGCGATCCAACCATCATGAACCCACTCCGGAGGTATCGGGAGGAACATCTTCTTGAACCGGGCTCGAAAAGCCAGGGTCGCACCTGCAATCACATTGTGCTTCAGCAGCACCCCGAAGGCATTACCCTCGGCCAAGCGTTCTTGCTGCCTTCGACTAAAGCCGAGCACTGCCCAAAGCGAGTAGCCGAGAGGCTTAAGGTCCGCATCAACCATCTCAGCATTGCTGAATACAAGGCCGGCTTCGGGAGACTGCGAGAAAGCATGATCGAGTTTCAGCAGCTTGTCGCGATGCCAAACATCATCCTGATCGCAAAGCACAATGATGTCTCCTTGGCAGTGCTGAATGGCCTTTTCGAAGTTCTTAGTCGATCCGATTCTTTCGCTGTTAACCAAAACTTTGACTGGAAAAGGAACTCGGGTCATAAAGCTGTGAATGACTGAGACCGTCTCATCTTCTGAGCCATCATCACAGATCACTATTTCCATGGGTAGACGAGACTGAGCCGCGATGCTTTCAAGCTGTTGGAGAAGGTACTTTCTTCCATTGAACGTGCACATTGCCACTGAAAACCGATGAGGGAGCATCACGTTTCCAATCTTGCCTGCCTGGATCATCACTCGGAAGGACCATGTCGGCGGTATTCTGCTTCGATATCTGTCGCATAGTCCGCAGTCGTGCGTTGTCGCGCGTCGGGATCCGCATGAGATCGGATCAAGGATTCTGGCTGTTTCAGAATACGTGCAATCAGATCGGCCAGCGCTTGGCTGTCACCGGCTGGAAAAGAGAATCCACGAACTCCTTCTGCCAAATCCTCGGTCAAGCCGCCGAGCTCGCTGACTATGACAGGAATTCCAGCTGAACGAGCACTGCACAGCACCAGAGGAGCACTCTCATACCAAACAGAAGGAATCACCAACACGTGAAGAGATCTCAAGACCTGGCCAATTTGCTCATGCTGGAACGTTCCTGGGAACTGGACATGACTTCCCAAGGATCCGGTTATGCGCTCCAATGACTGATAGTAGGGATCAGCCCGATCCAGGTGTCCGTGGATAGCAACTGAGACTCTACTAAGGTCAGCCCCTAACCTTATCAACGACTCTAGGAGAACGTGGGGGCCTTTCATTTCGGAGAGGGTTCCAACGAAACCCAGGCGCAATGGACAAGCGGGTGTGAATTCAGCGGGAATAGGATATCTCGGAGGTAACTCGCCAATGTCGACGCCATACGGAACGACGCTGAGGAGGTTCGACGAGACCCCGTGTGTCACGAGCGTCTCTTTCAGAAAGCGAGTGGAAACAAAGATTCGATTCGCTACATTCAGCCGATCCACCATCTGATTGAGACGTTTTTGAAGATGATGGGCGCTCCGCAGGTGATTACTGCCACTACGCAACGGAGACCGGGCCGCGAAGGATGTGGCGCGTGCAGCCCAGGCGGGCATGGGTCTAAAGCAACGAAGGCAATTGACACCGTCCCCTGGGCCGTCGCATACGGATTTGTCAAAGGTTCTGAAAAGCGTGGTCTTCGGACAAACCGGCCAATAATCCGTCGCTGTGAAGAAAACGGGAAACCCGGCATCGCGGAGGGCCGGAATGACCTGAGCCGAGAAGCCAATGAGGTGGTTCCAGTGAACGATATCTGGTTTGAATCGAGTTACCACTTCGAGAAGGCGACGGACGCGTTCCGGAGCCTCCCAGTGGAGAAATATAGGTGTCCTTCTATCACTCGTTCCGTAATGAAGCCGATGGACAATGAAATCGTCGTAGTGATCCTGCGTCAGCCAGGAGGGAGCTGCCTCAGGAATATTAGGCTCAGCCGCACCTGAGATCACTTCGACATGATGCCCCCTTGCTTGAAGGCCGCGTGCCAACTCCAAGGTTAAGACCTCAGTGCCGCTCTGCCTTTGAGGAAAGAATTGATGAACGCCCAGCAAGATCTTCATTCTGTGTAAGAGCTTTGGCTCAAAAGCTCCGCTTCCTTGTGGGAAAAGCTAGATGCCGGAGCCGGAACAAGATTCCCATGCGGCTCGCAGCTAGAAATTTTTCTGCCAGAGTTTTGCCACAGCTTTGCGCTTCGTTCCATCGACCCGCCAGAATCAACTCAGTGAAAAGATCCTTCTGAATCCTCTTGAGCCGTGCGTCAACAAGTGGTCGAAATCTTTCGTGAAAGCCAGGATAGTCCGCCACAATATCCTGACTGGCTATGAGAACAGCTCTGTGAATCTCCAGAGCATTGCGAGACTTTGAGCCAGCGTGCCATCGGATCCAACAACCCGGTTTCGGCTCGTAAGCGCCTCCATGTTCAAGGGCGATGCGCTGCAGAAATTCTGAGTCTTCGTCATATTTGAGATCTTCTCGGAAACGCCGGTTCTTGACGGTTGCAGCCCGATAAAGAATGGCGGAACATTTGGCCTCATTGGTCAAAAAATGCTCAATGGCAAAATGCTCCGGCTTTCCCGCAGCCGCGACGGCTTTGAGGAATGTGTGATTGGCATGCTCGTCAAAGACCACGCTGTCGGCATAGGTGAATCCTCTGTCTGGATGCAGAGCCAGCAGTTCGCTCTCTCGTTGCAGTTTTCCGGGTAGCAATCGGTCATCAGAATCCAGAAAGCAGACAAAGTCAAAACGGCTATCGAGCCAATCAAGACCTCGATTTCGTGCGCTTGAGCAACCCTGGTTATCCTGGTAGAGATAGTGAAACCGATCCGGATAGCGAGTGCTGTAGTCTTCGCACAAGCGCCGCGTCTCGTCGTGAGACCCATCGTCCACAATCAAGAGTGAAGGGTTTGCATCATTCTGGGACAAGACGCTTTCGACAGCCTCGGGCAGGAACGCAGCCCGATTGTAAGTTGGAACAATAACCAGAATGGCCGGGCTCGTTAGTTTCATGGGACCCGGTCTCCCACTCGGGATGGTCGAACCTTGCGAGCCACGACGAGATAATGGGTACGAAGTGCCGGCACCGACGCCATTGCGCGAGCGAGGAAGTCAGAGAAGACAGCCGCCCTAGCGAGAGAAAAATCCAGGGACACAGATTGGTAGTCCAGTTCGCCTTGATCGAACAACGCTTGAACTTCGCTAAGGGTTAACGGTTGAATGGGGATGGTGGCCTGGGGTTGAGCCACGCCCGGAGTGCTCTCGCTGTTCCGGAGATCCTTGCCCAAGAGGAACCGCAAGAGCCTGACCAGCCGCCAACCCAGCCTGCCTGCCGGCCGCAGATCGTAGGACAGAATCGCGCCACCAGGCTTCAACACGCGCCACATTTCGGAAGCAATCTGCCGCCGCATGGAAGGGTCGAGCACGGAGCTGAAGCACATGAATTGCATTACCAGATGAAACTGTTCGTCTTCAAATGGCAGTCGGGAAGCATCCCCCTGGTGGAGTTTCAGGTTCGGATATCTGGTGGTGCCGTCCTGAATGCGATTGGCCATCAGATCCACACCACAACCGGAAGCGGCCCCAAATTCCAGGAAACGTTGCAGGATATGACCATTACCGCACCCCACCTCAAGAAGATGGCTCCCGCTTAGAACAATGCCCAGCCGCCGCAGTGAGCTGAGAATTGCCCGCTCTCGTTCCTGCATGTGAAACAAAAATGCCGGGTTCTCATAGCAGTAAAGACGATCTGAAATGCCTGACGAGTCATTCCGGGCGTATTCCCGTTCGATTCTGGCAGATTCCTCTGACTGAGCCAGGTGCTTCATATGCCTAATGTCCCTGAATCAACTCCCGATAGACTTGCCCCAGGCGAATTCCCTGCTTATTGGCATCGAACTCGGCTTCCACACGCTTTCGTGCGGCGTCGGCAATCGACTGCCATTGGACTGGATTCTGGTAAAGCCATTCCAGATGTTCTGCAAGTTGGTCAACATTTCGTTCCGGTGCCTGTAATCCTGTCACTCCAGGCAGCACGAGCTCAGGGATATCGCAGTGGTTGGTGGTTACAACGGGCATCCCTGTGGCGGCCATCTCGATGAGAGTCACAGGCAGGCCTCCCTCAGTGTCGCCATCCTCAGCCGTCACGCTAGGCGAAACGAACACATGATGTCTGTAAGCCTCCTCCATCAGAACTCGGTGAGTCTGGAAACCCATTAGTCGAATCTTGTTACCGAGTCCGTTGTTCGCGATGGCCTGCAGGATTCTACCTCTTTCCTTTTGACTGCGGGGTTCGCTGTTGGCTTCTCCAATCAGAGTGGCTTCGAAGGGAATATTCCTCGCCTGAAGCGATCCAAGAGCATCAATCCCAGTCGGGATGCCCTTCTTCTCCTGAAAGGATGCGGCCAGTAAGATACGCAGCGGCTCTCCCGGAGCAAATTGACGAGCCTGAAACCGGATCTCATTTGTCGCAACCCCCAAATGAAGGATCCGTATCTTGGATTCTGGGCAACCCAGCTCCATCAGGCATCGGCCCATGTGAGGTCCTTCGCAGAGCACCCCCTGACAACGGTCGAAGAGCTCACGGTAACGCTGCTTCCAGATTGGATCCCGGCGGGGAAGATAGTTCACATCAAAGCCGTAGAAGGTGGCGAGATGGGGAAGCCGAGCCTCTTTGGCAACTTTCAGATCTGCCCATGCATGGTTTCCAAAGTGCGAATGGAGCAATCGGGCTCGATGTTTCCGAATCACTCCGCTCATGAAGTTCAAATGTGTGCGAAACAGGATCTTTCTCTGCAAGGCACTCCAGCAATGTCGATCAGAAGCTGCCCGCTGGAAACAATGAATTTGCTTCAGGCGAAAATCTTCTAGATTGACTGTCGATTCACAGACCACGTGCGGATCGATTTCATGAGGAAGAAACCGCAACAATTGGTAAATCCAGTTCTCCGTTCGAGGCAGCCAAACACGAACCGACTGGAACACTGTCAGTAGTTCATTGGACGGCGCGCGCCCAGTCATGAACGGTTTCCCAGTGCTTGGAACATCGTGAGGAGTTGATCCCGGTTAATCGTCCAACTGGCAACCGCATAGACTGTGACGCCAAGCACGACCAGCGATGCCAGCGAAAACCAGTGCGGTCCGGCTAGCGGCACGCCCCAGCGAACAAACCCCAGGCACAGCAACATAATGAGAGTTGCCGCAAGCGGGCGCGAAAGTGCAAGTAGAAGGCATCGAAATCTGAGGTCGATCAATCTCAAAGGGATCAGAAAGGAGGGTACAATCAGCACCCCGGACAGAATTGCGTAAGCAAACGCCACACCCATGACCCCCCATTTCAGGCCAACTACGAAAGCCAGAATCGACAGAATGCCAGAGAAGACCCCCCAGCTCAAAAGCAGATCTGTTCGTCCCTTGGCCTGGTAGATGTTCCCGACTGTTGTTCCAATGGACTGAATCAACCCGACAGGCGCAAGGATCAAGAGCAACGGGACCACGGCCGTCCACTGCGGACCGAAAACTGTCAGCACAAGAACATCACACACAGCCATGAGGCCGCCCATCATTGGAAATGTAATGACTGCGATCGACGCACACAGGACGACATATACCTTGCGAAAGCGAGCTTCCTCTTCCTGAATCTCGGAAAACACGGGGAACATGACCCGCCCGATGGCCGAAGAAACTGTTTGAAGTGGGTAAAGCATCAGCCTGTATGCGAGAGTATAGTAACCGAGATCCGCTGGGCCCAAGAAGCGACCAATGAGCATGTAGTCGGTGTTTCGAGACAAGAAGTTAAAGAAATTGAACCCAGCTAGCGGAAGACTGTAGTGCGCGACGCTTCGAATCTCCCTCCAATTGAAACAGAGAGAAGGCTCCCAACCCGTGCTGGTCAATAGCAGTAGCGTTGCGACCATAGCCGTCCCCATAGATTGGAACACCAGACTCCACACTCCGTATCCAGCTGTTGCCATGCTAACCGCAAGAATCGTTCCAGCCAGGTAGGACCAAGTCTCGATTTTGGCTAGATGGTTGAAGCCCAGATTTCTCTCCAGCAATGCTCGCTGCACTTGGCCGATGCCCGAAATAAGGAAAATTGGCGCAAAGACTTGAAGCAAGCGCTCGAGGCGAGGCTCGCGATAGATGTCTGCGACGGTGGGAGACAGCGTCCACAGTAAGAGCGTAGTCACCAACCCAAGGACGACGTTGAACCAAAAGAGGCTCGAAAGATAATCTGAAGAAATTTCTTTGCGTTGAATTAGTGCAGCGGAGGTTCCCAAGTCTCGAAACAGTTCGAGGATTCCAATGACGACGAGAGCCATTGCCAGTAGCCCGTAGTCGCTAGGGGCGAGCATTCGGGCAAGGATCGCTGTCGAGATAAACTGAATGACCTGCCTGCCAATCTGAGACGCGAATGTCCATTTAACACTTGATACGGCCTTTCGCCGGAGGGACACGAGTTTCTTCCTTCCTCAAGGGCAGAATGCACTATCAGCCTGGCTATGAAACCGAGAGCCAACTTGCCGTTCTCTTGACCGGATTCTTGCTCGCAACGGCCAGGGACATCTAGATCCGCTGCTCACTTTCGTCCAGATGCTGCAAGACATAAGCCAATCGTTGCAGCTCTCGGTGAAGAATGCTGTTTTCAGGAATGTTCACGAGTTCGTGAACCATTCGTAGTTCTCGCCGCAATCCGTCAAATCCGGGCGCATTGTGGCTTGCTCTTCCTCTTCCTTCTAACTCAGCCTTTCGCCAACCCGTAACACCTCTGTTTCCAGGTTCGGTGCCAGATGCAACCTTCTGAGACGCCTAAGGAAACGGCTGTTTTGAGAAGATATCCCGTATTTGCAAGTCAAATAGCCGTTTTTGCATGCGACGACGATCCTCTCCAAGTCGACTTCGACGATCTCGCCCGGCGTCACATCATTTGTTTGGTTTGGCTGGGTTGAAACGGACGCGGGAGGACCGAGCAATACTCTCCGGCCAGAGTTACATACAACAAAGGCGCCTCCGGCCCGAACCTTTGCGCTGGCTTTTTCAACACTTTCATCTGCGAAGAGAATTCTTCGATCTGCCTCCTTTTCGTTTCTGAAATAGCTTGGAGTGCCCCGCTGGGGGATCTGCTCTCTGCGTTCTGCGAAGAACGTTTCAACATCTTTGCAGAGACATGGCGTCTCGGCCTCGACGAGTCTGTAAAGGTCGTTGTAGGTAATGCTGCTCCTGTCGAAATCGATTCGGCGCTGAGCTAACAGTGGGCCCGTGTCGATTGTTTCTTCCATGAAGTGGCAGGAAACGCCACCGTAGGGTTCTTCGGCAGCGATTGTCCAGTAAACCGGGTGAGCGCCTCGACAGCGGGGCAGATAAGAGGGATGAAAATTGATAGCGCCTTGCTTGGGAGCTGAAAGCAAAGCTGGGCTGAATATCTGTGGATACGCAGCACAAACAACCAGGTCGTATTGCAAGGCGTGCGTGACCTCTTCTGAATCATTGACATCAAAGACTATTCGGACGCTGGCCGGAGTGAGGTCCCTGATTTTCTTCTGGACTGCCAGACTGCGCCGTCTAAAGGCCCAGTCTTCGCGAAGGGAGGTTGCGGCGGGAATTCCGCTCAGCTTCGACTGGAATTGTCTCCACCTGTCATAGCTGGCAAGAATCACTGCTTCTACGTGAAGAATCTCACTCCGCAGCAGTGGTTCCAGATGAGCCAGACCATAGGGCGACTCATGACCGCAATAAAAAACTGTGCGAAGTCTAACCATCTAAAAGTCGTTCAATGGCGGAGACAACATCTGCCACGTCCTCGTCTGTGAGCTTAGCCGACAAGGGCAAACTAACAGTACTGCGACCGATTCGTTGAGCTTGAGGAAACTCTTCGGGTTTCCACCCGAAACGGTCCCGATAATACGGATGCTCAGGAATGCTCAGGTAGTGAACGCCCACGCCGATGTTGTGGGTTGTCATCGCGTCGAGAAAGGCGTCCCGGCTGATTCCCGCTTTCTCTTCGTCGATCAGAATTGTGTACAAATGATAAGCATGCCGAGTGTCAACGGCTGGGTCGTTGGGCAGCGTCACAGGAAGCCCTGCCAGCTTACGATTGTAGTACTCCCAGATTTCCCTGCGGCGGCGCCAATAGGATTCAATCCGCTCCAGTTGATGCATGCCTATGGCTGCCTGCAAGTCCATCATGTTGTACTTGAAGCCACACTCAACCACCTGATAGTGCTTATAGCCCTCATCCCCAAATCGCTTCCAGGCATCTTTACTCATGCCGTGCAGGCCTAGCACCTTGACGCGTGCGATGTCTTCTTCGCGTTTTGCGAGCACCATTCCGCCTTCGCCAGTAACGATATTCTTGGTGACGTAGAAACTGAAACAGCCAAAATCGCCGAAGGTACCCGCTTTCTGTCCATGGTATTCGGTCTCGATCGCATGCGCGCAGTCTTCGATGACTTTCAGGCGATGGCGTCGAGCAATGTCCATCAACGCATCCATCTCACAAGGGCGTCCCGCGAAATGAACAGGCAACAGCGCTCTCGTTCTCGGTGTTATTTTCTTCTCAACTTCTTCCGGGTCGATATTCATCGTGGCCGGGTCAACGTCAGCCAGAACCGGAGTGGCGCCAGCATGAATAATGGCGTTCACCGTGGCGCAAAAGGTCAGGGCTGTAGTGATCACCTCATCTCCGGGTCCCACGCCTGAGGCCAAAAGGCTCAAGTGCAAAGCCGCCGTGCACGAATTCACCGCCGCTGCCAGGTGTCCGCCCTTATAGGCAGTGAATCTCTTCTCAAATTCGGAGACTTTTGGCCCTGTCCCCAGCCAGCCGCTCTTCAGGGTGGCAACCACTTCCTGAATCTCGGCGTCTTCAATTGCTGGGGCGCCGAAAACCAGGAAGCGATCTTTGGGACGAACGGGTGAATTGGACATGAATGTCATTTTGGAGAACGTGAAATCATCCCTCCTGATTTCTGTGGTGCAGCGCCGTGGAATGGGTTTCTAACCTCGAACTCCCGTGTGGACACCATTCGCCCTTTCTACTTAGAATGGCCATGAAACAAAGTTGTGAAGGAATAGAAACGACACTCATGTGGTTGAAACTTCGCTCTCGTCGGGCCAGTAATCTATCCATGATGGTCCTGGTCGCTTTCCTTTGCGGCTGGGAAATGGCTGCTTCGGCGCCAGCGCCTCCAGCCGACAGAGATCTCGCTGCGGCACTTGAAAGACTGCAGAAGAAATACTCCAAGGTTCGCGATCTCAGAATGGAATTCATCCAGAGCTACAAAAGCCCGCGTCGCGCAGCCAAGACGGAAACCGGCACGCTGGTGCTTAAACGTCCTGGCATGATGCGTTGGGAATACAAGACACCGATTGAGAAGCTTTTTGTTTCCAACGGCAAAACGGTCTTCTTCTACCTTCCGCAGGAAAAGCAGCTGCAAAAGACCAAGGTCAAGGAAAGTCACGACCAGCGCATTCCTTTCCTATTTCTTCTTGGCAAAGGAAATCTCAAGCGTGATTTCTCGAAAGTTGAGTGGGCTTCCGACGAGAAGCCTTTTTTTCAGGGTAACCGCGTCATCCTTGCCTATCCGAAGAAAGGTATCGACGAATTTGCCAGAATCCTTATGGAGTTTAGTCCGCAAACGTTTCAGTTGCAACGCGTCACGGTCTTTGACGTCGATGGCACCATGAGCGAATTCGTGTTTACCAACATCCAACAAGACCTGGGAACCGCGGCAGGGATCTTTGATTTCAAGGCTCCTCCCGGCACCGAGGTGATTGAAAGTAATGAGGCCCAATGAGAGGGTCAAGGCGAAAGGTGAAAGGGTCAAGAGAGGACTGGGATTGAGGATCGTGAATGGATGACTGTAACCTGCCATCCTTCGCTTCCGCCTTGACCCTGGATTCCGGCTTTTTTCTGGCATGGCGGCTCCTTTGTTCTCGGATCTTGTCTCAACTCTTCTGTCGCCTTCCAAGTAGGACATATTGGAGGCTTGTTTAGAACCAACGGCTATGAACGAGTTTCGCGCGCGGTACGTCAACAGCAACGGCGAAATTGTCAGCGGCACATTTAACTCTGCCTCGGAAGCCGATCTGCGGCACCGGCTTTCGGAACAGGGCTGTTACGTCTATTCAGTTGACGAGAAGGGCAAAGGGCTTTCGCTGGGCTGGGGCGGGCGGGCGCGCCGGAAAAAAGTCAAATCCACCGAATTCATCATTTTCAACCAGCAGTTTCTCGCTCTGGTTCATGCCGGACTTCCGATTCTGAAATCTCTGGATATGCTCACCCAGAGGATGAAGAACCCCTACTTCCAGCAGTTGCTCACCGACATCAGCGCGCGCGTCAAGTCGGGAGCGCTGCTGTCGGAAGCCTTCGAAGCACAAGGCGTCTTCGCCAAGGTGTACACCGCTTCGCTGTATGCCGGAGAGAAAAGCGGCAACCTGGAAGAAGTCATTCGCCGCTACATCGAGTATCAGCGCACTATCGACGCCACCAAGAGCAAAGTGAAATCGGCTATCACGTATCCCATCATTCTTACCGTGCTGCTCGTCGTGTTGGTGACTTACCTGATGGCCGTGGTTGTTCCGCAGTTTGCCACGTTCTACGAAGGGCTGAACGCGCAATTGCCGCAGGTTACCTTGACGTTGATTGCGATTTCTCGCAGCATCCGGCAGCATTTGGTGACGATGGTGTTCATCGCTGTCGGTGCGGTGGTTGGCTTGCGGATTTGGAGTCGAAGCGAGAAGGGCGGGTTTGCGATGGATGGCATGAGGCTGCGACTGCCGATCATTGGCGACCTTTGGAACAAGTTCGCGTTTTCGCAGTTGAGTCGCACGCTTTCCACGTTGTTGTCGGGAGGAATCCCGCTGGTGAATGCGCTCGAGATCGTGGCCGATTCCTCCGGCAATCAACTGGTGACCCGTGCCGTCAGAAACGCCATTGCGTCAGTCCGAGAAGGACAGTCGCTTTCGAAGAGCTTCGAGTCCAGCTCGGTCGTACCTGAACTGGCCACCGAGATGGTTCAAGTGGGGGAGTCTACGGGATCGCTGAGCGAAATGCTAAGGCATGTGGCGAATTTTTACGATGAGGAGGTCAACACGCGATTGAGCCAGGTGTTTACCTACATCGAGCCCATCTTGCTGGTGATTCTGGCCACGATTGTGGCGTTCGTGCTGATCGCGCTCTACTTGCCCATCTTCAATCTGAGTAGCATGGTGAAGTAGAAGGGAATTGACGATTGCTTCATTGTCTCATTGATTCATTGCATCGAGGGATTGAATGCTTCAATGACTCAATCGTCAATGAGGAAATTTCTTTATGAATCAAAAAGTAATCAATCCCGCCGACGTCAAGCTTCAAAGGCCGGAGCAGAAGGTCAATCTTCAGGAAGAGGAACAGCAGGCGCGGCGTCTGGCTGAGCGCTATCGGTGCGAGTTCGTGGACTTGAAGAATTCGCCCATTGATCCGGAGCTGTTCCGAACCATCCCCGCAGAACTGATGTTCCGCTACAACTTTGTGCCGCTGAAGGGCGTCAACGGGTCTCTGATGGTCGCCATCGCCGATCCCAGCGAGCTCTTACTCACCGATGAGTTGGGTATTTTGCTAGGGAAGAAGTTAGTGGTCAAGGTCGCCACGCCTTCGCAAATCAGCGACATTCTGAAAAAGAGTGAGTCGTCCCAGCGCGTGCTGGAGGAGGCGACGGAAGGGTTCACGCTGGATCTCATCAAGGAAGATGAGTCGGGCGACGAGACAATTTCGATCGAACGGCTCACCAGCGAAAACGAAAGCCCTATCATCCGGCTGGTCGATTCCACCATTTTCAACGCCCTGGAGCGCCGTGCCAGTGACATCCACATCGAAACGGAAGATAACGATGTGATGATCAAATATCGCATCGATGGCGTTCTGCAGCAGGCCATGCAGCCGATTGCCAAGGAGCACCACTCCACCATCATTTCGCGCATCAAAATCATGTCAGAGCTCGACATCTCTGAACGCCGCGTCCCACAGGACGGCCGTTTCCGGGTCCGCTACAAGGGCCGGCTGATCGATTTCCGGGTTTCCATCATGCCTTCGATTCACGGTGAAGATGCCGTGCTGCGTGTACTCGACAAGGAGGCCATGAGCGAGAAGTTCAGCCAGCTCAGCCTGGATGTAGTGGGTTTTTCCGAGAATGACATCAAGAAGTTTCGCCGCTACATTCACGAACCCTATGGCATGGTGCTGGTCACCGGTCCGACGGGCAGCGGGAAGACCACGACGCTTTATGCGGCCATTTCCGAGATCAAGAGCTCTGAAGACAAGATCATTACCATCGAAGATCCGGTGGAGTACCAGCTCAAAGGCATTACGCAGATTCCGGTGAACGAGAAGAAGGGTCTGACCTTTGCGCGTGGTTTGAGGTCGATTTTGCGGCACGACCCCGACAAGATCATGGTGGGGGAGATCCGCGATGCCGAAACGGCGCAGATTGCGATCCAGTCGGCGCTCACCGGTCACCTGGTGTTTACCACCGTTCACGCCAACAACGTGGTCGATGTCCTCGGGCGCTTTCTCAACATGGGCGTAGAGCCCTACAACTTTGTTTCCGCTTTGAATTGTATTCTGGCGCAGCGGCTCGTGCGCGTCATCTGCGAGCAGTGCAAACATCCGGTCCAAGCACCACTCCAGTTATTGGACGAGTCGGGACTGGACCCCAAGGTTTACTCCGACTTTGTGTTCTATGAAGGTGTGGGCTGTCTGGACTGTGGTGGAACGGGTTTTCGAGGCCGCACCGCGATCCATGAACTGCTGGACCTCTCGGACCGCATTCGCGAGATGATCCTGGAGCGCAAGCCGGCTTCAGATATCAAACGCGTCGCTCATGAAGAAGGCATGACTTTTCTTCGTGAATCAGCTCTGCAGAAGGCGGTGGCGGGAATTTCGACCTTGAAAGAGATCAATAAGGTGACGTTTATTGAGTGAGAAGAGAATTGACGATTGTTTCATTGGTTCATTTCTGACTCGTGGAATTGAATGATTCAATGGCTCAATCGTGAATGAAGAAATTCCTGGGATTCGAGTCTTCGTGGCTGCCCAGTAGAGTTATGATCCAGAAATCGCTGACTTCCAGAATCCAGAAATTCTTTGAGCCGAGTCTTCCGTTGGTGGCTTGCGAGATCAACCGCCGCACGCTTGCAGTCGTACGCCTCGACTCCCGAAACCCTGCGCTGGTAGACCGCTTTGCGGTGACCCCCTTGCCCGAAGGCCTGGTTTCTCCTTCTTTGGTCCGGCCGAACATTGTTGACCTGCCGGATTTTGTTGCTGTCTTGAAGTCTGCTCTTGCCAAGGCGGAGATCAAGACAGCCAGAATATCCCTGGCCTTGCCTGATGCTTCTGCCAAAGTCAGTCTGCATCCCCTGGACACTTTGCCAGGCAATGAAAACGAGAAGCAGCAGTTGCTGCGTTGGAAACTTAAGAAGACGGTTCCCTTCAGTATCGATGAAGCTCGCGTGGCCTCGCTCGACCACAAGCTGCCGAACGGGAAGCACCTCGTGTTGACAGTCTGCATTCACAAGGAAGTTCTGGCGCAGTATGAGGAAGCTTTCCAGAAGCTGGGGATCTACGCTGGCTACATCTGCCTTTCATCGTTTGCGACCTTCGAGTTGCTTTCAAAGCTCGAACCGGACATGGGGCAGCGCTCTGTGTTGCTGCTGCGTGTCCGGCCTTCCGGTGTGTCGTCGCTCATTGCTCAGGAGGGCCGGGTGGTTTTCTTTCGACAAACAGGCGTTGGCGAGGGAGCGTCTGTTACGGCACCGGCAGCGGTTGGCTTGCCTGACCTCTTTGACGAGATTCATCCCTGTGTCACGTACTATCAGGACAAGCTGAGCTCGCAGCCGCTGGACAGAATCTATGTCGCCTGCCCTCAAGATCCATCGGCTGCGGCGCTCTCCTCTCTTTCAGAGCGGTTTCGCAGCCCGGTTGTGAATCTCGATCCTCTACGCTTTTTTCAATCGCCGAACATAGCAGCGCTGCGCAGCTTTAAGAATGTGCTGATGCCGTCCCTGGGCCTCGCTGCCGGGAGATTTTGAATGATCAAGATTGACGCCAACCTGGCATCCCGCCCGTTTGTCAATCACCGAAAGTTCACCATGATTTCAGGTGCGCTGTTGGTTTTGTTGCTGGGCATCTCTTCCTGGAATTTTGCGTGGTATCAATCTACACGGGCTCGCCGGGGTGAAGTGAACGAGCGGCTCGGCCGTGATCGCGCCCGCTTTGATGCCCTTGGGCGGGAGCAAGAGAAGGTACTGGCGAGACTCCAGACATCTGAGACCGCCGAGTTTCTAGACACGCTCGAGCATGTCAACCAATTGATTCGCCGGCGCACATTCTCGTGGACCCAGCTGCTCAACGATCTGGAGCGGTTGACGCCTGCCAACTTGCAAATTGTCACCATCAAACCGCAGATTGCGGGCAAGGGAATTATCATTGAGATTGTCGCTAACGGTCGCTCGAGCCGGGACAACGTTCAGTTTGTTTCCAATCTGGAATCGTCCGGCAAGTTTTATGAGGTCAGCCCGCTGCACGAAGAAATCTCAAAGAACCCGGCCTTCGTAGGCCGCGAGATTGCCGTCCAGGTGAAATACAAAGGGCAATCATGACGAGCTGTGTGCCCCGGATAAGATTTGGTAGCAGTTTATGAACGCTAAGCATCAAATGATCGTTTACATCATCCTGTCAGCCCTGGTTCTTTTGAACCTGCCCTTGTATCTTGTGTTCGTTCGCCCGGAGATTGAGGCCGACGCCGGAGAAACAGTGCGCATCGACCAGATGCGGTCTCAGTTGGCCCGTCGCGTGAACACGCTCAACGCGCTAAAGGAAATTGAAAAAAAGCTGCGCGAGTCGCGCGAGAAGTATCGGCAGTTTTCGGCGGAGTATCTTTTCCCGCAGGAGAAGGGCACTTCGGAACTGCTGAAGGCACTCGACGAGATTTGCGCCGAAGCCGGGTTGTTGCGGAACCGGGTGACGTACCGGCTCGATCCTGAACCCGCCTTCGGGATGCAACGGCTGGCGATCACGCTGCCGATCGAAGGGAACTACGCGAACATTCGCGAGTTCTTGAATGTTCTGGAAAGCGAGTCGAAGCTGGTCATCGTCGATTCGATGGCGCTCGTATCAGAGCGCGAAGGGACCGATATGCTGCGGCTCGACGTAAGTCTTTCAACGCTTTTCGCAGTGCAGCCATGAAAATCAGTAAGCAACAACGGCAGGTGTTTTTTCTTTCCGGGCTGCTCGCGGTGCTGACGTTCACACTTTACCAGTGGTTTTCCGGCTCGGTTGGGCCGCCAGGCACGGTGCCGGCGGCGCTGCCGAATCCTCCGCAAGAGCAAGCCCTGGACCTGAAAGACCTCTATCTGAAGAGAAGTCCCCGGCGAACCGGTCTCAAGAAGGAGACCTCGTTCCGTGATATTGATCCCTCACTCCACTTGGAGAAGCTGGAAGGGTTCGATCCGGGCACTCCGCTCAGCGCTCGAAACATGTTCTCGGCCGAAGCCGTGCAGGAAAGAGTTGTGACCGCGGGGAATTCGAAGCCGGGCACAGCCGGTTCTTCAGCCAGCCTCACAACGGGCAGCCAGCCCGATCTGATATCACGCCCGGCGCCATCCCCGACCGTGATTATCAACCTGAAATTTTTTGGGACCAAGACGGCCCTGCGTCACAAGAGCCGGCAGGGATTCTTCGCCGATGGGGATGAGGTCTATCTGGCTTCAGAAGGCGATCTGGTTGCCAACCGCTATCGCATTCTTCGCATCGGCGACAGTTCTGCTGAGGTTGAGGAGCTGAGTTCAAAGACACGACGGCAGATCACTCTCCAGTAGGGGACAGGTGACAGGTGACAGGGAATAGAGGACAAGCTACAGGTCACAGATTGCAGGTTACAGGTTACAAGTCAGAGACCTCTCGGAATCGGCGGCAGTGGAAGAAGGTCAGTGCAACGCCGCAATCCTCCATCCTCCATCCTCCATCCTCGAACCTCGATCTATCTTCTTCACCTGTCCCCTGTAACCTGTTCCCTATAACCTACCCACAGTCCCCTGTAACCTCGAAAGAAGCGGGCTACACGCTTGCCGTGGTCATGGTTTTTACGAGTGTCCTGCTGGTGACTTTGTCTGGGGCTGTGATCAATTGGCAAAAGGCCATGCAGCGCGAACGCGAAGAGGAGCTGATCTATCGCGGCAAGCAATTCATGCGTGCCGTTGAGCTGTGGCAACGAAAGTTTCCTGGAACTTACCCCACTACACTTGACGCGCTGCTGAGCACCAACAATACCCGGTTTCTTCGCAAGAAATGGAAAGACCCCATCACCAACTCCAATGAGTGGCGGTTGCTCAAAATGAATCCTGACGGTTCGATTTCTGGCCTCACCGTCATTCCAGGAAGCAGTCCATTGGGACAGTCCAGCTTTGGTGGCTCCAGCTCGAGCGGCAGTTCGTCGAGTGGCGGGCGGACGCCAGGGAGCACGCTAGGTGGCACGACTTCTACTACAGGAACGGGTCGAGCACAGCAGGGTTCGCCGGTCTCGAGAGCGGGGCAGTCCGCATTCAATCCGGTATTGGGCGGGATTGTGGGTGTGGCCAGCAAGAGTGAGAAAGAATCGCTGAAAATCTATAATGGCCGCTCGAAGTACAACGAATGGGAATTTGTGTTCATACCTCGCGGACCGCAGCCAGGCGCTGGCCCAAACGCTCCGCAGGGTGGGCAGCCTCAGCCTCAAGGCGGCGCTACACCCGGAGGCAGGAATCTGCCGCCAGGCTTTCTGCAACAGCCTCAACCCCAAGGGCCGGTGCCACCTAGATAACGGGAGAGGGGGCTCGGGACAGGTTACGGGGGACAGATGGAGAAAGATGGAGGATTGCGTCGTTGAGCCGACCTCCTTCCAATGCCACCAATCCCCAGTGAGTGACCTGTTAACCTGTAACCTGTAACCTATGATTCTGCTGCAAAACACCGCCAGTTGGGCGTTTTCGGCTGTTGTCGTGAATATCTGGTATTGAAGATGAAGGGCTTAACAAGAGCCAATCCCGCGAAGTCGGCTCGGGACGGGGTTTTGCAGCAGAATCAACCTATAATTTCTCCCCCCCCTCTAGAACTTCTGCGTCAACTCCAAATCCTGTTGTAGCGAAAGGCGCGGCCGAAGGCTGAGTTGCTGAAGTTCTCCATGATAGGCCGCTACTGCTTCCTTCGGCTTGATCTCTCCATCCGCAACCCTGCGAAGAAACTGAATGAAAGTGAGCTGATGCTCCGCACGGTTGATTTTTCGTCCAAAGAGAGCCGCTCTGGCACCGTGCTTCCGAGCTTCTGCCAGGAGATGAAAAGCATCATGCGTCGTCCCGGCTGCACCCCCCAGGACGCCCGGCACCAAGTGTGGGTCGTACGCAGCCAGCTCTTCCATAAACCTCGGTCCGTGATAAACGATCTTCAGAAACAGAGGGCGTCCGGACCTTGGAACCGCAGCGAGCAAGCGGACGATTTGGTCGTTGACGAAATCTCCGACGCGTTCTGGCCCCATTGCCCCCGGCACGTTTGGGTCGAAAACCTCGAGAAAGTGACGGAATCCCTTCTGCTCGGCTTCAATCCGGAAATCCCGATACGCTTCGAGCGTCCGGAGGTCAGCCTCCGGATGATTGTTCAGCGTCACCGAATACAGCCCCAGGTTGCATCCGCGCCGGCGATCCTCATCGCTGCAAATCGTACGGCCGCACTGGAGCTGCTCTATCGTGGCGGATCGAAACGGCCTCGAAAGCGCCTGCGGATAGCAACCTCCACGTGCCAGGTGGATATCTGTGGTGTCGTTGGCGCGGACGGCCGCCGTTACCGGTGAATTGTCAAACAGGCGTTCCTCCATTTCCAGGAGTTCGTGGCTGCTGGCGGACATCAACAGGATGTCGACCAGCTCCTGCCGCGCCACTTCCCGCATCTGTTCGCGATACTCTGCCAGACCCCTCGGTCGTTCCCGTTCTCCGTCCCAAGCCGACCCGGGCGCCTGCAGCCCCATCCCCATGTCGGCATCCTTCGCGTCAGCGAGAATGAAATCCCGTGCACCGTGCGGATCGGCATGAATTCGGGCGAGCTTTGCATCGAGACTCTTCTGCGTCATGATCGTTGGGGCGCACGCCCAGTGTTCTTCATTTTGCCTCCCAAGAAAAATCCCCTCTCTGGAGGGGTGGCTGACGCAACGACAAGGGTCGTGCAGCGACCGCGGTCGCTGCGCCAGACGGGGTGGGTCGTCGCTTCGAAGCTGCCACCCCAGGGCCTGAAGCTGCGAAAAAATTGAATTGTGCCGGCCCTGATTCGTCCCGTCTCCGAATCCACAGCCAAAACGCGCGCGGAGCGCACGTTCCACCTGCGTGGCGCGGGCGCTCCTGCGCACGCCGAGCGCCGGATGCAATCGATTTTCAATTTTTTCACAGCTTCCCTGGCGGTCCTCTCCCCTCCCAAGAGGGGATTAGGGTTGCCATTCTCTTTCTCACTTCAGCGTTTCTGTGGATGACTACGGCTCGACGAGACTCGGAGAGCCATTTATGTTCTGGCTGTTCCGACAGATGCCTGCCGCCAGCCTCAACTCCCGCCTATTTCTCCTCCGTTGTGGCCTGCGGCTCCACGATCTCCGAACTCCTTCTTGGCTGACTCAAGCTCTTGATCGCTGATCTGTCGATACTGATGCATCCGCGAGAGAATGAGATTGAAACGATACTCCACCCGGCGGCTCGGGCGTGACGGATTCATCCGGCGCGGATTGGGAATCACCGCCGCCAGAAGTACCGCTTCCCGAACGCTCAGGTCTTTGGAGGGCTTGCCAAAATAGGCGTGAGAAGCTGCTTCCGCGCCATAGATGCCGTCACCCCACTCAATCACGTTCAGGTAGATTTCCAGAATCCGGCGCTTGCTGAGATCTTCTTCCATGCGGCGCGCGATCAAAAACTCCCGGAGTTTCCGCAGTGGGTTCCTGGAAGTTGAAAGGTAAAGGTTCTTCGCCAACTGCTGTGTAATAGTGCTCCCACCCCGCACAAAACCCTTCTTTTCCCAGTTCCGCGCGAATGATTCTTTGATCTGGTCCAGGTCGAAGCCTTCATGCTGATAGAAAGCATCGTCTTCGCCGATGAGAACAGCGCTTCTGAGTCTGGCCGATATTGCAGCGTATCCAGTCCAGAGTTGATAGCGGCGCGCCTTCTTGCCGGCGGCCTGAGCTTCCTGTTCTCGCTGGCGCATCAGAGCCGTAATCTGGGGGTTCTCTGTTTTCAGATTGGAAACATCCGGCAGGGTCAAGTATTCATACGCTACAAGACAAATCAGCAAGACACCAGAAGCCAGCAGAAACTTTTTCATGGGCAGGCGTCGGGATTGGATTGGGGATACGGGAACGCCGATTGACCTTACGAGCCTGGGCTGGCAGCGCCGGGATCTCTCAGCAGCCCTTTTCGGCCAATGTCACGGCGGAAATGCATGTTGTGGAACTGGATGCGTTCTGCAGCCGCATAGGCCAGGTCCATGGCCGCTTGCAGGGTGCCCGCTTTTGCCGTGACACCCAAAACTCTTCCACCGGCGGTCACGAGACGGCCGTTGCGCAGCTCCGTCCCGGCATGGAAGATCTTGACGCCCGGTTCTTCGATTCCGTTGAGGCCTGAAATCTCGCAGCCTCTTTCGTACTCCCCCGGGTATCCGCCCGCGGCCAGCACCACACAGACGCTGCGTTGCGAATCCCATCGCAAACGCACTTGGTCGAGTTTTTGTTCCAGTAGCGCATCGCAAATATCGAGAAGATCGCTCTCCAGACGAAGCAAAACGGGCTGTGTTTCAGGGTCTCCCATCCTGGCGTTGTACTCCAGAACCTGCATGCCATCCCGCGTCAGCATCAATCCAAAGTAGAGAATGCCGCGATACGGCATGCCTTCGGCGGCCATCCCGGCCAGCGTTGGCATGACGATGCGCGCCATCAGTTCGTGATGCGCTGCAGGAGACAGAATCCAATCTGCCGAATAAGCGCCCATACCTCCTGTGTTGGGACCCATATCGTTGTCGAAAACTGTCTTGTGATCCTGCGAAGGCACCAGGGGCAGCGCATGGACGCCGTCGGAAAACACGAGAAAGGAAACTTCTTCGCCGGTGAGAAACTTCTCCAAGAGAATCGTGCTGCCCGCCTCTCCCAAGACCCGGGCTACGAGAATCTGCCGGATGGCCGCTTCCGCTTCGTCAAGGCTTCGAGCGATCATGACGCCCTTGCCCGCAGCCAACCCGTCGGCTTTGATTACTAGTGGGAGCCCGAAGCGGCCACTGCGTGCTGCTTCCAGAGCTTCATCGAGGGAGCCGGTCTGCAGGGAGGCGCCGGTAGGAATGCCATGCCGCTGCATGAAGGCTTTTGCAAAAGCCTTGCTGCCTTCCAGTCGGGCAGCTGCAGCGGAGGGTCCAATCACGCGCAGCCCCAGCGCTTCAAAGTGGTCTACAATTCCCAGCGTCAGCGGAAGCTCAGGGCCGACAATTGTCAAGTCAATGCCTTCCCTTTTTGCAAAAGTGGCAAGCTCATCAATCTGATCAACGCCAATGGGAACGTTGACGGCCTCTTGGGTTGTTCCGCCGTTTCCCGGAGCGCAATAAACCTGCGGAGCTCTTTGGGATCGGCGGATCGCCCAAACCAGTGCGTGTTCTCGGCCTCCAGAGCCTACGACGAGGACTTTCATGAATTTGAGGAATCGATGCGTTTGGGACGCAGTAAAATCATTAGTGCAAAAGCCACGGCGACCAGGTTGATAAACTGGGGACGCGAGCCTCCAAGGAACAGAGCCAGCAGACCCAGCAGGCCAATGCCCTCACACAGAACATACGTGATCAGATGGCCGGAGCGGAAAGAGGCAAGGCATTGCTTGATGTCCGCTGGCGCCGCTCCCGGAGGCAACGGGCGGACCATGCGCTTCTTCACAAAATAGGCAGCCCCGATCAGGCCAAGGCTAAGCAGATAGAGAATCTGGACCCACCGGGTAGACACTGCTGTGGTGTTTGGCGCCCGCACGGAGCCCAGGACCAGGCCGATCACAAGGTAGCCCGCCAAAGAAGCAAGCATGGCAAAGTAAAGCACCTGAACGGCTCGAAATTGCTGATTGAACTCAGTCTCAGTTGCAGCGTCCAACAAAGAATATCTCCTTCGAGAGCCGGCATCGTGTAGCGCACCTCCTGCTTTTCAAGGAGGTCTGCGGCTTTCGGACGATTTGGAGACCCAAAAACAGTAGGCCGCAGCAGGCACGGTCTGTGCTACATGATTGTCATGGGTATGGCGCCGCCCGAGCCAGCATCGGGAACTCCCGTGATGACCGAGCAATGAACCAGTCCATTGGCGAGACGGCCGTCCAGGTTGTTTCGTATACCGTGCTATTGATGAATGGGAAGCACTTCGTTAAGGGAGCCGGAGCGATAGCCTTCAAGGTCGATGGTCACGTACTTGAACCCAAGGGCCTTGAACCGAGCGACCAGAATGGCTGCCATGGTTACGTTAAGCGCTTTTGGCAGCTCATCGGGAGAGAACTCCAGGCGCACCAGTTCTTCGTGATAACGCACCCGAAAAATCCGGAATCCAAAATCCCGCAGCACGCTTTCTCCCTTGTCCACAATCGAGAGTTTTTCCGCCGAGATGGAGGTTCCGTAAGGGAAGCGGGACGACAAGCAAGGCAGCGCAGGCTTGTCCCAGGTCGGCAAGCCTGCGCGGCGCGACAGCTCGCGGATATTCAACTTGGTCATCTGGGCTTCCAACAAAGGACTATGCACCTGGTGTTCTTTGGCAGCGCTGCGGCCGGGCCGGTAATCGCCAAGGTCGTCATGATTGGTGCCGTCAACGACGGCGTGGTAATTCCTCGCGACGGCCAGGGCTTCAAGCTTTGTGAACAGCTCGCTTTTGCAGAAGTAGCAGCGATTCGGCGCATTCTCCCGGTATGCCGGGTTGTCCAGTTCCTCCGATTCAATCTCCAGATGGTTGAGGCCGAACTGCTCGACAAAGCGTGCGGTTTCCTTCTTCTGAAACTCGGGATAGGATGGGCTGATCGCTGTGACACAAAGCGCGTTCTTGCCCAGCACGCGATTTGCCATGTAGGCGAGATAGGCACTGTCAACGCCGCCGCTAAAGCCCACAACCACGCTTTGCAGCTCGCGTAGAATTTGAACAAGCCTCTCTTCTTTCCGCTCTGCTGTCTCCGTTTCCAAGCTGTCCGTTTGTGTCGTCATAGCGAAGTCTTGCTGGCGTCTCTCAAAGCAACCGGAGCGCCGATTCTAACACGTCGATCGCCCGTGCGTACTCGTCAATTTCGATGTGCTCTTCGGGTGTGTGGTCCAGCGAAGAATCTCCCGGGCCATAGGCCAGCATGGGACACGGCCAATGCGGTGCCACCACGTTCATGTCGGCCGTCCCAGTTTTGACTTTGAACTTCGGATCACCACCGTGCTGGCGAATCGAGTGCAAAAAAGCTTTCACCAACGCATTAGACTTCCCGTTGCGCACGGCCAGTTCGCCACCGGAAAAAGACAGCGTCGCACCACCCGAAGCCTCCACGAGGAACTGCTTGAACTCTTCGACAGGGAAACCGACCGGCAGCCGGAAGCCCATCTTGAAGCGGGCTGTCTCGATAATGCCGTCGTTCTCCGAATTGAAAGAGCGGATGGAAGGATCGAGGGTTTCGAAGACCCCTTTGTTTTCATTGAAAGGGCTGCACCACGCCCGGATTAAGTTCCAATAGTCCACTGCCTGTTCACAGACCAGCTTGCCTGGCGCGGCCGAGTGCTTCCACGGAATCTGCAGCTGGTAGTCCAACAGTAAGCGGCCTTTGTAGCCCATCGTGATTGCGTTCCAACGGCTCGGCTCTCCGATGATACAAAAGTCGGGCGGGGCAAAATCTTTGACTGCCTGCTGTGCGCCGCGCGAAGTGGCAGCTTCCTCTTCAACTGCGCCGATGATCACGAGCTTCTTACCCGAGCCAGCGATGTCGCTTCTTAAACGCGCGGCAGCCGCAACGAAGCACGCCATGGGACCTTTGGCATCGACAGAGCCGCGGCCGTAAAGTTTTCCTTCCCGGATCTCCACCAAAATTCTTCCTGGAACCGTGTCAATGTGGCCCAGCAGAATGACGGTCTTGGGCCCGTTGCCCAGAATCCCGATGGCATTGTTTACGGCATCCTGATGCGCGTCGAACCCCAGCTCCCGCATCGTCGCGACCAGGAAACCCGAGATCTCTGCCTCTGCGTGAGACGGGCTGTAGATCTCCACCAGACGGTGCAGCAGGGAAACCTCTGTTGTGCGTGGATTACTCAAAGGGATGTTGGACGATTATTCGGAGATACAGCTGGCAAGCAGACCTGTAGCGCAAACCTGCGTTTTGTGCAGGTCTACGGCTGTAAAAGAATCGAGGCTGCAGGACCTGAACGGCAAAGCCGCAGACCCCGGAGAAACGCGGTCGCTACCGAATGATCCCAGATCCTGCTAGCCCAGACGGACATCAATGCCAGGGTCGCTGACAATTTTGCACCAAGTACCCATCTCACCTAAGCCACTCCGGCAATGCTTGGGCCTTTCGGGCTTCCTCTTCCAGATCCTGTTTTGACTTTAGAACTTCAGCTCGTTTCTGTTTCAGATCCTCGATGCGCTTTGCCACTTGATCTCTGGTGTCCGAGGAACTGGCGCGCAGCTTGCCGCTGCGAGAGAGCTTGACGCCGCTGGCGGCGCTCAAGCGATCGTATTTGGCCTGCTGGGCTGTAATCTGCGAATCCAATGTCTCCAGCTGGTTGCTCAGCGGCCGCATCCTCTTTTGCCAGTACTCGCGGTCATGGCCTCCTGTGTCGCGATAGCCCTCGATTCCACTACCGCGTTTTCCTGCTCCCTTCGGACGATTTGTTGCTGGAGACTGGTTCACACGTGTGGTGTCCTTCAAGCTCTTGAGATCTTCGTTTGTGTAAACCCTCTTTGCCTTTCGCTTGGGTGTCTCTTCGGCGGACGACCCAGCTCTAGATGTTTCTTCGACGGCATTAGCGCCAGGTTGTATGCCAGACATCACCAAAAGCCCGGTAAGGAGAATCGATGATCGAAACATGCAAAGCATTTGAAGGTGCCTGGACCTTTCCTGTTCGAATGCTTCCGTATCATTCCCGCGAAAGAACGTCACCCTCTGCGAAAGCAGGGGGCGACGTTCTTTCGTGGGAATGACGAAGACTTCGTTGGAGGTTGGCCCAATTCTAAGTCTTGGGAAGAAAAAGCCTCTATTGCAAAACTGCAGCGGTTTCTGCGACAACGCGTTTCAAGTCATCGCGTTCGATAACCAACGGAGGCAGGTACCGAATCACCGTTGGCCCGGCCCCAAGCACAAGAATGCCTCGTTCCATGAGCTGCTGAATGTAAGGTCCGGCCTTTTCCTTCAATTCAACGCCGACAATCAATCCCAGGCCGCGAACTTCGCGAATCTTGGGTGAAGCGATCTTGCGCAAGTCCGTCATGAACTCCTGTCCCAGATCATGCGCCCGTTGGGCTAATTGGAAGTCTTCCATGTAACGGATGGCAGCATTCGCCGCAGCGCACGCCAGTGGATTGCCACCGAAGGTCGAGGTGTGTGCGAGCTTGAAGAGTTTGGCTGATACGGCCTCGCTGATTCCGATGGCGCCCATGGGAACGCCACCGCCGAGGGATTTTGCCAGGCAAAGGATGTCAGGCTCGATGCCAAACTGTTCCAGCGCAAACATTTTGCCGGTGCGGCAAAAGCCGGTTTGAACTTCGTCGAGTATCAACAGCGTGCCCATCCTGCGACAGTGGGCCTGAACGCCCTGGAAGTAGTCGCGGGATCCAGGCCTCACACCGCTTTCTCCCTGCACCGGTTCCACGATAAATGCTGAGGTCTTCTCAGTAATGGCCTGGCAGGTCTTCTCAAGGTTGTCGAATGGAACGTGCGAGAATCCAGGCACCAACGGCTCAAACGGTTCCCGGTACTCTTTGTTCCAGGTGGCACTCAAAGCCCCCATCGATTTGCCGTGATAGCCCCGCATGGTCGCTACGATTTCCGTCCTGCCGGTGGCCAGCCGCGCAAACTTGAAGGCGCCTTCAACCGACTCGGCGCCGGAGTTGCAGAAAAAGAACCGGGAAATGCGCGGCGGCGTCAGGCGGGCGAGCGTCTCCAACAGCAGTGCGCGCTGGTCGTTGTAAAACAGTTCGGTACAATTGACGAGCTTTTGTGACTGTTCCTGGAGGGCCCTATTGACGTAAGGATTCTGATGGCCGATGTTGGCCGCGCCCTGGCCACCGATGCAGTCAATGTATTCCTTTCCATCCTGACTCCAGAGGCGCGCGCCCTGGCCCCGAACAATCACCAGCTTGCGTTTGTGGTAGGTCCCCGCTCCGTGCAGATCCTCGATCTCCGTAATGGACCTAACGGCTGTCTGCGACATTCAAGATCTCCTCAGTCGATTCCCGCGAAAGAGCGTCACCCCGGTGAAAACCGGGGCGGGAATCCAGCTGGTGTTTGGGTGATATTCGTGCCGTCCTTGATGCTAGCAACGTAATTGTTTAGCCGGGCTGCAGCAGACTTCCTCGCTGGTCAGGTTTCGTAGGTCAGGCTTTCGAGCCTGACGCCTTGGCTCTTCGTCGCAGGGGTTCAGGCTGGAAAGCCTGACCTACAGGGCTTTCCAGCCCCGCTAAACGATGTTTACGCCACATTCAGCTTCGAATGCTCTTCCGGTGCGGCGAGAGCCGTGTAGAAGAATTCTTCGATGCGCTCCATCACTTCGCTCTCGGTTTGAGACTCAAAAATCGATTTCCGCAGTGCGGCTCCGTAGGGGATGGCATGAGTAAACCAGGAGGCAAACTGTTTCATCTTGCCGATGGCGCCCGGAATCTCTTCTTCGAACAAGAGCTGGAAATAACTCTTGATCAGCTGGTACTTCGCTGCGACGTCCGGCTGAGTCGGTGTCAACCCATTCTCCAGCTCGCGGATCTGCCGAAAGATCCAGGGATTGCTCAGCGCGCCTCGGCCAATCATCACGCCGTCGCAGCCGGTTTCCCGCTTCATGCGAAACGCATCCTCAGGCGTGACAATATCCCCGTTGCCTATGACCGGAATGTCCAGGGCTGCTTTCAACTGGCCGATCAAGTTCCAATCGGAGTGCCCGGAAAACCCCTGCACGCGTGTCCGCGGGTGAAAAGCGATTGCATTGATGCCAATGTCCTGGGCCATTTTCCCAACCTGCAGCGAAACAATTTCGGTCTCACTCCATCCGGCCCGAATTTTGATGGTAAAGGGCAGGTTCGTAGCCGCCCGAATGGTTTTGAGAATCTCCTCCAAGAGTTTGGTTTCTCGCAGCAGAGCCGAACCCCCGCAGGCCTTGACCACTTTCTTGGCAGGGCAGCCCAAATTCAAATCGATGGCGTCAAAACCCAGGTCTTCAACCATCCGCGTCGCTTCTGCCAGCCGGGTGGGTTCGGCGCCAAACAATTGCGCCGTCACCGGCCTCTCCTCGTCGTGGTAGAACAGCATTCGCTTGCTCTTTAACGAGTTCCGCGTCAAACCCTCGGCACTCGTGAACTCTGTCATCACCAGGCCACAGCCGCCCAGGCGTTTAATGAGTCGCCGAAACACACTGTCAGTCAGCCCCGCCATGGGGGATAGGAAGGTTGGAGGATCGACGATCAAGTCTCTAATGCGGATCACAAATGCAGCTCCCAGCTACCCAAGCAAAGCGCCATTCTAGCTTGGTTTTGGCATGGATGGAAACTCCAACCGCAATCGGTGAACGGGATCTACCCAAAACCAATGCCCATTGTGGTGAATCAGGCGTTGTGATACCAGTGCAGCGGATGACATCCGGAACTATAGAATCACTGGTTGGACGGCACAGGTGAGCACCCGCAGGTGTTGAAGCATTTCGGCAGCACATCAGGAGACGAGATGAGGATCGATATAGAGAAGCTGAGCGAAGCAGAGCTGGTCGACCTGAACAATCGCATCGTTGAAAGGTTGCGGTTTCTGCGTGAAATGCGCACGCATCGACAGATGCTGGAGTTTCGCGTCGGCGACCGTGTGTCGTTCCACCCCGATGGCCGCCCGGTCCTCATTGGGATGCTCACCCGCTACAACAAGAAGACGGTTACCGTCATAACCGAACAGGGTGAGCACTGGAACGTAGCGCCAAGTCTCTTGCGAAAGACGGACACTTCGGAGAAGAGCCAACTCCAGGGAACCAACGTTATCCGGCTACCGAAGAAGTAAGCGAAGCCATACTCAGTTTGTGAGGAAACGGCTCACACCTTCTTCGTGACCCAACCCCGCAATCGAGCGGAGAGTCCAACAGCTGCGCTGCTGGGTTCCGGTCGCGTTTCGCGCGCGACACCCGCTCATTGCAAACGTTAGCCGTCTCCAAACGGCCACCCTTGCGAACATCGCTTGACTATGCGTACGTCTTTGCGTACCCTGCACTCTTCTTGGAGAAACCCATGACCATCCTTACCGCGAGTGAAGCCCGAGCCAATCTCTATCGTCTGATTGATCAGGCGGCCGAATCTCACGAACCGATAGTGATCGCCGGCAAACGCACCTCTGCTGTACTCATTTCGGGGGAGGACTGGCAGGCAATTCAGGAGACGGTGTGTCTTCTATCTGTTCCAGGCATGCGTGAATCCATTCGCGAAGCAATGGCTGAGCCACTTTCAAAGAGCGCAAAGGAGCTTGGCTGGTGACGTGGAGGCTCATCTATTCCAAGCAAGCGCTGAAAGATGCGAAGAAACTGAAAGCAGCCGGACTAAAGCCAAAAGCCGAAGAGCCACTGGCGATTCTCGCTAATGATCCGCTCCAGAACCCGCCGACGTTCCAAAAACTGATCGGAGATTTGTCTGGTGCGTACTCCCGAAGGATCAACATCCACAATCGTTTGGTCTACGAAGTGTTCGCCAAAGAACGAACCGTTCGCATCCTTCGTATGTGGACCCACTATGGATGAGACTTCTAACCCTTCGATCGAGCCAACAGACCACGGCAAGCCTTGGTCTGCGGCTGATGTTAGACCGCAGGGCCGATAAACTCACACCTCAGGAGCATCATGAAAGCGCGACTTCTCGACTCGGACTCACTCACACAGCGCCTGAAGGACCGGCAGGTATCGCAAGCTGTGGTCAATGGCGCGCAGCAACTGACCATCCAATTCTCAGACGGGACCGCTCTGATCGTTGAAGCCGGCTCAGATGGACTCCTGACGCGCGTTGAGAGTCCAAGCACGTCTGCGACACAAGACACTTCGCAGCGCCCCACCCAGCGACAACTCGAATACCTCGCCTTTATCTTCAAATACATCCATCGCTTTGGCAGAGCACCCGCCGAGCGGGACATCGAGCGGCACTTCCTTGTCTCCGCGCCAACCGTCAATCAAATGATGCAAATGCTCGAGCGGCGCGGTTTCATCACAAGGCAACCTGGCGTGCCACGATCCACTCGCATCTGCATCGACCTCACTGGCCAGAGCACACTTGGCCCCGCACGGTGAAGCATTCAACGTCGCGAACGCAGGTAGCATGCGGCCTGATCACCAAGTTCACTGGCTGCCAGCGAACTTCAACCTTTGGTCAAGTTTGTTCTCGTCATTCCCGTGAAAGCGGGAATTATTCCCGCTGCAACGGAGACGCACCCCTCGCCGGTATGAGGTTGCTCGCTACGGATAGAGACGACCTCTAAGGTCGCTTCCCAACCTCACGTTACCGGCTACAGAGACTGTCGCGGTCTGGTCACTGGCTCTTCGCCTCCACTTCAACTCCCAGCAGTTTAGGTCTTGAACCAGAACTAGATTCGGGCGGCAGTTTCTTCGGAGTGCGCTTGCTGATGGCAGGCTTCGCTTGCGGACTCTCTTCCGGCAACGCAAAGGTGTAGAGCACCTTCCCGGCAGCGAGACCGATGTATTGTTGACCGTCAATCGCATAGCTCATTGGCGAAGAGTTGATGTCTGAGCCGGCCTGAAATTTCCAAAGCAGCTTCCCGCTTCGGGAATCCAGCGCGAGCAGGTTGCCTTCGCGGCTGCTGGCAAAGAGGACGCCCCCTCCGGTGGCCAGCACTCCGGCAGACAAGTTGCCCGCGACAAGTCTGTATTCCCACTCAATCTTTCCGGTTTCCGGGTTGATGGCTTTGATGCCTCCCCACTCGCGCTCTTTCGCGTTGACGGCTTTCCCTCCCCAGTAGGGCTTCCCGGGTTCGTACTTTTGTTCCTCTTTGAAATAGACATCGCCCGCTTCACGAAACGCGATGTACAGCCAACCGGTCGCCGGATCATAAGAAGGGGCCTGCCAGTTGGTGGCGCCAGCCATGCTTGGGAATTGAAGCTGGCCAGCGACGCTGGGTTCCGAGTTCGGCGCCAAGATCGGGCGGCCCTGTTGGTCCAGGCCTTTCGCCCAGGTCTGCCGCGCAAAGGGATTGCCCAGGAGAAACTCGCCCGTGGTCCGATCTAAAACGTAGAAGAAAGCGTTCCGGTCGGCGTGCAACAAAAGCTTGCGCATCTTGCCCCGAAACATTCTGTCCACCAGCACCGGGGTTTCGTTCGCGTCCCAGTCGTGCGTATCGTGCGGGGTGAACTGGAAATGCCAGCGGCGTTGGCCGGTGGCTGCCTCCAGAGCCACGATGGAGCAGGTGAACAAATTGTCGCCCAGCCTTACGTCGCCGTTCATGTCGGGGCCCGGATTGCCCACACCGTAATAGAGAAGATCGAGCTCCGAGTCGTAGGTTCCGGTCATCCAAATTGCGCCACCACCGCGCTTCCAGCTGTCGCCAGACCACGTGTCGTTGCCAAATTCGCCTGGCCCTGGAACCGTGTTGAACCGCCACAAGCGCTTGCCGGTGATGGGATCGAACGCATCGATGAAGCCGCGTCCGCCAAACTCACCGCCGGAAACGCCCGCGATGATCTTGTCTTTCAAAGCCAGCGGCGCTAGGCTGCCGTAATAGCCGTGCTCGGGATCCGCCATCACCGAGTGCCACAACAATCGGCCGGTCTTGGCGTCCAGGGCTGACACGCCCGCGTCGGCCGTCACCAGAAACAGGCGCTCGCCCAGCTTGGCCACGCCGCGATTGGCAGTGGCATTCATATTCATGTGCGAACTCTTGACCCGGTGCTGGTACTGCCAAAGCTCCTTGCCGGTCCGCGCATCCAGCGCATAGACGTAACCCGAAGCGCCGGTGGTGTACATCACTCCGTCTTCAACCAGAGGCGTCGTCTGCAGCACACCGGCGCCGGGGAACTGCCATGCCCAGCGGGCTTGCAGACCCTTCACATTGCCGGTATGGATTTGTTTCAAATCCGAGTAATGCCGGCCCTGGTAGTCGCCCCAATAGGTGAGCCAGTTCTGCGGCTCCTTTTGAGAATGGCGAAGGCGGCTATAAGCAAGACCCTCGCCTCTGGAGGATTGGGACGCCACTTTTTCCAGATCGCGGACTTTCAAGGTTTTGAGAAACACCAGCAAGTTCCGCAGTTCCTCAGGCGAGAGCTGTTTGGCGTAGTCATCGGGCATGAGCGACTTGTCATCGTACCGAAACTCTGCCAGATCTTTCTTCAGCAGCAGATGAAACTGGTCTGCCACATCCATCAATTGGACGGAGAAACTATCTTCATTCTTTAGACTCCCGCGAATCTCTGCTCCACTCTTCGTCTTCACTACCACGACATTGGGTCGCCGCCCTTCCTGTTCGTTCGGGCTCACAATCGCCTGACGCAGAGCCTGAACCGTCCATTGGCCTGCTGTCGACAAGTCCGGCCCAACGCGTCCGCCGCGGCCGTTCACCTGGTGGCAGAGCTGGCAAGCACCTTTGCCGAAGAACACCTGCTCTCCAGCCAGTGCGTCCCCTTGAATCGCTTCCTCTTTCCCTGCCGGTGTCAGGGTTCGCAAATAAGTGACCACCTGCCAAAGTTCTTCAGAGCTTATGCCAAAGCCGGGCATCTGAGTTCCCGGTACACCGTCGCGGATGGTTTGAAATAGTTGCCAATCTTCGCCGCCGTGGCGGAACTCGCGCGTCGCCAGGGCTGGGCCTCTGCCCCCGCTTCCGTCGCCGCCATGACAAATCTGGCAGGAATTGACATAGGTCCTCTTGCCGGACTCGGCTGCCGAGGCATTCCCAACAAGCGGATTCTTCTCGGCCACTGGCGCGTACTGCGCCTGCAAGTAGTCGGAGATCAGCAAACCAAACAACGCAGTCAGGACGAGAGTCAGCTTCATGCAACCTCCGGATTCAAAAATCTCTGGGGGTAGTGTGGACGTTTCGGCCGCTTATTTCCCCTCGCGAGGGGAGGTCCGAAGAATTACCGTTGGGCCGTAGGGAACGCCCGCTGTGGCGTTCCTCGTGGTAATCTAGGATGCTGCCGTGCTAACCGGTATCTTCGGTTGCTTCCGAGTCCTGCTCATCGCCGGAATCCAACTCCAGTCTCGGCATCATAGAGAAAAATGCGTGTGCTCGGATAAGCAGCTCCTCTAGTGACACAGCCCGAAAGACCTCGCTGTGGAGTTGTTCGTATCCGTTCGTCACACAGTCGATCGCCGCACGCTCCCAGATCAGGGCCAGCTCTTCAGATAGTGGGCGAACGGCGCTGCACAACGGTGCTTCTGGAGACGACTGTCGAGGTCCATCGTGAAGCCGACTTTAAAGCGTCCTGGATCGTGGTCCGGCTCAAGCTGAATCAAGTAGAAGAACCCCACATCGTTGGCAAAGTAGACGGCCGAACTTCCCGGTGAGTAATTGCTGGCGGTTACTGTGGGGTCGGATGATCTCACGATTTCGGCGCGAATAGCCGCCGCTTCGCTAGGGCTCACTGTGGCCACGTTTTGATTGCGTCGATTGGGCTCACGCCGTTGCGTAGGGCGAATATCGAGACGTCGCAGAATCTTGAAGATTCGTTGCTTCCGGACCTGCAAGTCGTCCGCTAGGTCGACGATTGCTATTCGTGTCGAAGCATCATTCACACGCAGACCTTCATGTCCGTCTAACATCTCGATACCGCTTCCAGCAGCTCTTCGGCGGAAACGGCGTGCGTGATTTCCTGCACGACCGCCAGCGAGGCAGCCACGTTGGCAAGGGCAGCTGCCTCTTCGAGCGCAGCGCCAGCAGCGAGCGCGGCACTCAGTGTTGCAAACACGGTATCGCCCGCGCCGGAGACGTTCACCGGGTAGTGCGAAAGTGCGTCCAAACGACAGAGGGTGCCGCCACGATTCACTGCCAGCAGGCCCTTTTCGGACATCTTCAAAACCACTTGACGCGACAATTGCTTGCTCAAGGTTGAGGCCAAGTCAGCGGGCTCTTCCGGGATGGAATTCTCTGGTTGCAACCTGGCGAAGAGTTCCCGTGCCTCTGACAAGTTCGGTGTAATCAAATCGAGATTCTTCCAATGAGTTGCGTTGCGTGGCTTGAGGTCCGCGTAGATGGGCAGCTTGGCCCGTTGCGCTTGAAGTTCGAGCCATCGGACCAGGGAAGGAGTCAACATCCCTTTGTCATAGTCGGATACCAGCAGTGCGGCCGGTCGTCCCCAGGCCTTTTGAATTATTTCCTCAAATGCTGTGGTCTCCTCCTCGCTGAGTGGCACAGTCTGCTCTTCGTCCAGGCGGAGATAGTAGTGCCTGCCTGATAGAATCCGAGTCTTGTGAGAGATTGGCCGGCCGAGCACCAAGGGATGGAAACCGATCCCGGCCTCAGTGAGAATTTCTTTCAATTGGGCGGACTCGCGATCGTCCCCCAGAGGAGCCACAAGCTGGATCTGAACACCAAGGCGCGCCAGGTTCGTGGCGACGTTGCCTGCTCCCCCTGCAGTTTGCCTTTGGCTTTGGATTTCAACCAACGGAACAGGGGCTTCGTTGGCAACGCCCAGGGCACGGCATTCGAGATAGCTATCCAGAATCAGATCGCCGATGACGAGCAACTCGACGCCGGCGAAAGCGCGAATGATCTCGGCAAGCCTGTCTTTATTGACTTTCAATCCGATCTTCTCCTCAATAGCTCCGATGAAAATCGTCCTCGTGCTCGCCCTCGAAGAAAAGCCGAGGACGACGACGAGAACGAGGACGACGACGAATCATTTTCATCCGTCGTGGCACTCGCAAAGCGGCATGAGTGACTCCCTTGCGGATCTAATTCAAGTGCAGGAGCACATCTTCGTTTGTAGTACCGGCTTCAGCCGGGCGGCCTGAAGGCGGGACTACGAGCAAGAAAATCATGTCGCCCTTACTCTTGCTGAGCAGTCTTCAACCTCGCGCGAGTTCCTTCTCCAGCAGCTCACAAATGATGTGTACGACGGCCACGTGAGATTCCTGGATGCGCGGCGTGTTGTCGGATGGCACGCGAATGCAAACGTCGCATAAGCCAGGAAACGCGCCAGCTGCGTTTCCCGTGAACCCGATCGTCGTGGCGCCTTTGTTCCGCGCCAGTTCCAAGGCGATCACAACATTTCGTGATTTCCCGCTGGTGGAAAACGCAACCACCAGGTCCCCTGGCCGGACAAAGGCATCGACTTGGCGGGCAAACGTCTGCTCGTAGCCGTAGTCGTTGGCAATGGAGGTCATCAGAATTTCGTTGGTCGAAAAAGACATCGCTGGCAGCGCTTTGCGCTCGATGATGAAACGGCCGACCAATTCCGTAATAAAGTGATTGGCATCGGCGGCGCTGCCACCATTGCCAAAGGCATAGACCGTTCGCCCATCGCGATAAGCGCCCACGATGGTTCTTACGACGCTCTCGATGGCTGGAAGTTGCTCCCGCAGCAGGCGCTGCTTGACATCGACACTTTCCAGCAGCAGGTGGCTGATCTCCTCATGAAAGAGATTCATGAGTTCTTCAGGCGAAACATAGGCAATGCCCGGCTTTGCGACCACGACCCCTGCTGCCTTGTTGGCCAGCTCGGCAGCTTGTCGCAGTGGCGCCCCGGCAGCCAGGCAGAGTGCCAGCACAGCCGTGCTGCTGTCGCCTGCGCCGGCCCGATCAGCGAGCGGAACACGGCTGGCAGGAATCCGCTGGGGCGCTGAGGGAGGCTCGAATAGCGCCATCCCTTCGCCACCCTGAGTAACGAGAATGGCAGAAGCCAGCTTCTCGGCGAGGAATTGTCCAGCATTGTTCACGGTCTCGATGCGGGCGCCCAGTCTTCGAGCTGCGCCTAGCCGGCGTGCGGCCTCCAGGCTTTCATCTGCATTGAAAGTGAATAGGTCCGCTGCGCCGTACCAAGTGACGTGCTGCGGGTAAGCATCGACGACAACCTTGATCTTGGACCGCCGTCTGAGTAGATCAACCGCACGAAGCAGTTCAATGTCTACCGCCCCATAACCCTGGTCGTAAACCACCAGAACCTGAGACTCCGTTTCCCTTGTGCCCGCCAGCTCAATAAATGCTGGGGAAAGCCGGGCCGCCCCCTCAGGATTGCCCGGTTTACTCACCATCTGCAAAAGCTGCTGATTTGCCGCAAAAATTCGGTACCGTTCAGGCAGGCGAAAATCCGAATCTGGAGAAGTTTTCAGAAATGCAACGTTCTCTGAAGGCATTCCTTGCCAGAGTTCGCGCGATACCGCATCGTCAGCGAAATTGCCGCACAAAACGGCCTTGCCTCCGAGCAACGCGATGTTCTTCGCAACATTGGCCGCGCCTCCAGGGACAAACCGCTTGGATTTCACTTTAACGACGGGAACTGGAGCCTCCGGTGCGAGCCGCAGTACGTCGCCATAGATCTCGCGATCCACATAGGTGTCTCCAGCAACCAGAATCGTCTGGCGCCTAAATTGGTTGACAACATCTTGTGTTAGCACGATAAGTTTCTCAACTGGCAGGCGCACCCGGAGAATTGCGAGACAACATGCGGGAACAGCCTCGTGGCGAGAAAGCGCATTCTAACGCAACTCGAAACGATTCGGATGCGTTTGTTTAGAAGCGACGGCCGGGTGCAGGACGGAGAATTCTTGGAAATTTTCTGCGTCTTCGTCGTCGCGGGTCTCGACAGATGCCACGTGCGAGGGCGAGCCCGCATCGGGTGTCGAAAGCTGTGTCGAGGCTGCGGGTACAGTGCGGGGCATGGCTGCCACCTACCCGGTTCGTGCGCCAGGGGTAGCCACGGTCAGCGCGTAGTTTGCGCTTGGCCGTGGGCTTTTGTGGCGGTGAACGAAAGGGCAATGAACCGGCAGTTCCTGAGGTTGCGAGGAAAAGCCACGACCACGGCAGACAGCGCCGTGGTCGTGGCTGCCAAATCGCCAGGATCACTTGCGGCCGACCAAGTTCACAGTTCGCTCAAGTTTGAAAGCAACTCCCTCTCCCGTTTGTGGGGAGAGGGTGGCCAAAGGTGAAGTCTTGAGAAGACTTCACGCGGTCGCGAAGGCCGGGTGAGGGGGCCGCGGACGACGGAGACGCTACCTTCGGCGGTCTGAGGCCGCTCGCTACTTCGTGTTGAAAGGAATTTGATGAAGCCTTCCATCCCGCGTCTGGCGGCTTGCGCAGCCGCGTTGTTGCTAGCCCTTTCCTTCCTTCCCATTTGGCCGGCCGGCTATTACTTTCTCCTGAACTACGTCGTTGGAATTACAGCAGTGCTCATGGTGGTCCGATCTCAGGAAATCTGTTCGCAACAGTGGATGATGACTTGGATTGTCATCGCCATCCTTTACAATCCCATCGCTCCCTTGCGCCTGCCCTTACTGCTCCAACAGTTGCTAAACCTCGTTTGCGCGGCACTGTTTCTCATCTGCGCACGCCGGTTTCGTTTGTAGCAATTCGCACGATACCCACACGCGCTCATACGGAGATTCAACAATTGAGCGTGAATTCCGAAGCTGAGAACCGGCGATACGGCCGCAAACAACGTGGGGCGGCTGGAAAGCCACCTCAACTGGCAGACAGGAATGTCTGCCCCACGCCAGCAGCCTTGGAGCGTCCACGGCCAATTACGGCTTTCAGGTTGAGCGCGGCAGCCGACGCACTCTCGAGGAAATCAGTCAGGACAACTGGGCTACGCGAGGCGACCCCTGGGGAGCTGCCTCTAGCCCTAGCGCCTCCAGAATGCGTCCGGCACAGTCTTCGCCGCGGCGGATGCAGTCGGGAATGCCGATCCCGGTGAAGCCGTTTCCGGCAAGCTGCAGAGTTGGGTAGTGTTTGACGAGAGTTTCGATTTCGGCCACAAGATCCAGATGCCCCACCCGGTACTGGGCCATTGCTTGGGCATGGCGCTCGACAAGCGCGAACAGCGGCGGTTTCTCGATGCCAAGCAGCTCGAGCAGGTTTTGACGAACAATCCGAATCATCTCATCGTCTTCGTAGTCGAGGGCTTTGGGTTGGAGAGCTCCGCCCATAAAAGCGCGCAGAAGGGCGTGGTTGCGGGGTGCGCGGCCGGAGAACTTCATATGGGAAAACGTGCAGGCCAGGATTTCGCGCTTTTCAATGGCGGGGACAACAAATCCAAACCCCTCCAAGGCGCCGGGAAGGTCTTCCATGCTATAGGCAAGATTGACCGTCGCGGTCGACGCATAGCGAATACTGCGCAACTTGGTTGCAAGCTCGGTGTCGAATCCTTGCAACAAATCCGCGGACTGGAAGGCAGACAGCGCCAGACAAACGGCGTCGGCTTCGAGTTGAGTCCCGTTGGTCAGATCCAGTATCCACTGACGGCCAGAGGGGCTTGCTCGCAACGCTGAGACCTGAGTGTTGAGGTGAATCGAATCCGGCGGTATCCGCTGCCGGACTCCTTCCACCAGTCGGACCATTCCCTGGTTCAGTGAAACAAACAGACCGTAGCGCGGCCCGGCGGCTTGATGGTTCTGCGAGTGCCGCATTTTCTGGCGTTGGCGCCACATGGCCAGAATCAGGCTGCGGTGCTCCTGTTCCATGTCGAGAAACCGGGGCATGCTGGCTCGTAAGCTCAGCTCTTCCGGGTCGGAGGTGTAAATCCCTCCAATCATCGGCTGTGCCATGCGGTCCAGGGCTTCCTGCCCCAGTCGGCGGCGTACAAAGCTGGCCAGACTCTCGTCCTGCGACGGAGAAGAGAGCTTCTTGCGGGGCAGAAACAAATCCGCCGACATGCGAATCTTGCCGGGCCAACTGAAAATTGGTGTGGTGATCGTCGACCAAATGCGCGTCGGTGCCAGCAGGTAAAAGCCATCAGGGACCGGCTGCAGCTTGCCCTGGCGGACAATGAAGCTGCGCCGGTGCGTGTCCCCGGTGCCGATGAGGCTCGGCTCCAGCCCCAGACGATGACAAAGCGACAAGGCCCACGGCTTTTCTGAAATGAAGGAATCTGGACCACCCTCGAGCAAGAAGCCATCCCGTTCGCTGGTGTGAATGACTCCGCCCAGACGGCTGCTTGCCTCTAGCAGTTGAACGTCAACCGTTTTGTTCTGTTGCTTGCTCTGCTCCAGAATCCGGTGCACCGCCGCCAATCCGGATATGCCGCCGCCGACGACCACGATACGAAAGACAGAAGATTGTTGAGCTGTGTTCATCAATTGTCCGGGTCGGTGCATGCAATGCAGAGAACCTTAATTCGATTCCTAACGCAAACATCATCACCCATGAGAGAGGCGTTCTGCAAGTGCGGTGCGCGCAGGGATTGAGAGCCACTAGGAAATGGGAAGACACCCTCTATCGTTTCGAATCGCGACTCGTTTGAAACGATTCAGGTATAGTTACTCCTCGCCTCGAGCCGTATAATCCCGAATGCGTTGAGAAGAACGTTGGAGCAGGATGCTGTCGAGCTGCGGGTTCCGACCGACGGGAAAGTGAACACCTCTGCTTCTTGGACTCTTGGAGGCCCCAGCCGTGATCTCCACAAAACTCACCGAAAGACTCGGCATCCGCCACCCCATCGTTCAGGCTGGCATGGGCGGTGTGGCACGAGCGGAACTGGTGGCGGCTGTATCCAACGCTGGTGGCCTCGGAATGCTGGGGATGGTTCGGATGACGCCCGATTTCATTCGCGATCAAATTCATAAGACCCGAGCGCTGACCGATCTCCCCTTCGGTGTCAATCTCATCCCGCCTGTGGCACCCGCATCCGGCTTCGAGAGCCAACTTGAGGTCTGCCTCGAAGAGCGGGTACCCGTGCTCTCGCTCTTCTGGTCCGACCCGGCGCCCTACTTGAAGCGTTGTCATGCCGCCAAGATCGTCGTCATGCTGCAGGTTGGGAGCGCCGAGGAGGCCCGCCATGCCGCGGCGGCTGGCGTGGATAGCATCGTTGCCCAGGGTGTCGAGGCTGGGGGGCACGTTCGCGGCCAGGTAGGGATCCTACCGCTCTTGCCCACTGTGGTCGAAGCAGTAACACCCGTGCCTGTGATCGCGGCGGGCGGTATCGTTGACGGCCGGGGACTGGCCGCAGCCTTAGCGCTGGGGGCCGACGGCGTCTCGGTTGGAACCCGCTTTGTTGCCAGCGAGGAATCTGAGGCTCATGCGGACTACAAGAAGCGCTTGCTTGCGGCCTCCGAGACAGACGCCATCTACACGGAGATGTTCCATGTGGGCTGGCCTCCCAACTCGCCTCACCGGGTGCTCAGGAACCCACTGACCGACGGAGACCCGGCGCCACCCGGACCCATCGCCTCAGTCCGCCTTGGGGACCAGACGTTAGAGGTGCCGCTGTTTGGGAGTGCGACGCCGACGATTCACACCGAGGGGCGCATCGAGCTCATGGCCAACTATGCGGGCCAGGGAGTCGGGCAAGTCCGCAACATCCTGCCCGCTGCGGAGATCGTGCGGCAGATGGTATCCGAGGCTGAAGCAATCATTCGCCGCCTGTCGTCCAGCATGACTTGAGGCAGTTGCCCAATTGGTCTGGGGTTCCTAACCACTTCTTAATCTGAATTATCCATGACTTCACTGTCAGCTTCTCAAAACCAAGGCTGCGGGCAGGATGCCCGCGTCCCATAAAGAGCCCCCAGGCAGGGGCGCCAGAGCGATCAGGACGTGACCTCTCCTGCCTGGGGTGAAGAATACCGTGTTCTGTCCCCCTCTCCGCGACAAAGCGTATCGGTCAACCAGAAGTTTCACGCGGAGAGGGATCGAGAGGGTGAGGCCTTCTGCGCTTGTTCCCCTTGATCCATCATGAATAGTTGTTCCCGGCAACGTACCGAAAATTACCGCTGATGCTCCATCTGAACGAGAGCGCCAACCGCTTGGAAACCTGAAAAAAAGCCAAGCTTGCGGAGTTCTTGAACGATTGCATAGACTTGGAACCAGACCGACTGAGCATTTCCACAGGCAAGGAGACCATTCATGGCCAAAGAGACCGTAACTATCACCGACAACCGAACGGGTAAACAGTATGAGGTTCCCATTCAAAACGGAACGATTCGGGCGATGGATCTGCGCAAGATAAAGGTCTCTGACGATGACTTCGGTCTGGTGTCCTACGATCCGGCATTTATGAACACGGCTTCCTGTCGAAGCAAGATCACCTTCATCGACGGCGACAAGGGCATTCTGCGTTACCGGGGCTACCCCATCGAGCAGCTGGCTGACAAGAGCAGTTACCTTGAAGTGGCTTATCTGATCTTAAACGGCGAGCTCCCGACCAAATCGCAGCTGGCCGACTGGACCTGGCACATTGCGCATCACACGTTCATTCACGAGAACATCAAGAAGTTTGTGGATGGCTTTCATCACGATGCCCACACCATGGGCATGCTGGTCGGGACGATCGGCGCGTTGTCGACTTTTTATCCCGATGCCAAGAGCATTCACGACGCCGAGTCGCGGCAGAAGCAGATCTACCGGCTGATCGGAAAAGTGCCCACCATTGCTGCGTTTGCTTACCGCCACAGCGTGGGCATGCCCTTTGCCTATCCGGACAACGACTTGAGCTATTCCGGAAACTTTCTCAACATGATGTTCAAGATGACGGAAGTGAAGTACCAACCGAATCCTGCACTGGAACGCGCGCTGGATGTGCTGTTCATCCTCCATGCCGACCACGAACAAAACTGCAGCACCAACGCCATGCGCAGCATCGGCAGCTCGCAGGCCGATCCATTCTCCGCTGTGGCGGGTGCCGCCGCCGCGCTCTATGGGCCATTGCACGGCGGCGCCAATGAAGAAGTGCTGCGCATGTTGAAGGAGATCGGTTCAAAGCAGAAAGTTCCGGAATATATCAAGCGGGTGAAGGCGGGAGAATTTCGTTTGATGGGGTTTGGTCACCGCGTTTACAAGAACTACGATCCGCGGGCCAGGATCATCAAGCGCGTGGCCGGCGAGGTGTTCGAGGTGACCGGAAAAAATCCGCTGCTCGAGATTGCTTTGGAACTCGAGCGCATTGCGCTGGAAGACGATTACTTCGTGAGCCGAAAGCTTTATCCCAATGTGGATTTCTATTCCGGCATCATCTACCAGGCCATGCGTTTTCCCGTGGAGATGTTTCCCGTTCTGTTTGCCATTCCGCGCACTTCAGGCTGGATTGCCCAGTGGCAGGAGATGTTGCTCGATCCGGAACAGAAAATCGCCCGTCCGCGCCAGATCTATGAAGGATACGACCAGCGGGATTTCGTGCCGATGGAGAAACGGTGAGGTCACGAGGGGTCGAGAGGCGCCCGGTATGGAAGACAGGAGAGATCAGGACTTTCCAGGACAGGAAAATTCAATGAAACGCCGGAAATTTCTCATGACCACGGGAATGATGACGAGTGCTTTGCCATTGGCAGCCGTACCGCTGTTGCAGACACCCGCGCGCGTCGGGAACCGGCCGGCGATTCGAATCACCGATATCAAAACTTACCTCGTGGGTGTTGGGGGAAGGAATCTTCTATTCGTCAAGGTGGAGACCGACGAGGGGATTCACGGCATCGGCGAGGCTTACTCGTGCGGGCCCGACGAAGGGACTGTCGCGGTCATCAACGACTTCAAGAGCTGGCTGGTCGGTCAGGATCCGCGCAACGTCGAACATCTCTGGGCGACGATGATGAACTTCACTCGCTTCCCGGGTGGCCTGGTAGTCAATGCGGCCATCAGCGGCATCGAACACGCGCTTTGGGACATCGCCGGCAAAGCGGTGGGACTTCCGGTGTACATGTTGCTCGGCGGCAAGTGCCGCGAGAAGATTCGCGTCTACCAGAGCGCCGGGGGTGACAGCCCGGCGCGTGTGGCAGAGAGTGCCAAAGCCCTCGTGGAGAAGTACGGCTACACGGCCGTGAAGATGTCGCCTCATCAACCGAAAACAAACGAAATGCCCTACAACGCGGTGACCCGATTTGCGGGCGAAAGAGTGGGAGCCGTTCGTGAGGCGCTGGGTCCCGACGTTGACATCGGCGTGGATATCCACGCGAAGTTCTTTGAAGTCTCACGGGCCATTCGCCTGGCACGTGAAATTGAGCCGCATCGTCCCTTCTGGCTGGAAGAGCCGATCCGGCCGGAGAACGTGGACGCCATGGCCAAACTCGCCGCCCATGTCAACATCCCGCTCGCCAGCGGCGAGTGCAACTATACGAAATATGAATTTCAGCGCATTTTGCATGCGCAGGCGCTGGACATTATTCAGCCGGATGTCTGTGTCTGCGGCGGGCTGATGGAGATGAAAAAGATTGCCGCGCTGGCCGAGGCCCATTACGTGATGGTCGCGCCGCACAACCCGATGGGTCCGGTTGCGACGACCGTCAATGTGCACTTTGCGGCGTCGACTCCAAATTTCTTGATTCTGGAATACCACCCTGACGACAGCGCACCGCGCAAGGATCTGCTGAAAGAACCGCTGATGGTGAAAGACGGATATATTCCGCTTCCGAACAAGCCAGGCTTCGGCATCGAGTTGAATGAGGAAGCGTTCCGTCACTATCCTCCCAAGCCGTGGCATCGGGGATTTGCTTACCGCGCGGATGGGTCGGTTGATTTCATTTGATCCCAGAGCCGGCCCGCGCGCGAATCGCGACTGAGATTTCTGCCGGACGCTTTTGTTCTACCGGGAGCAAGGATCAGGTCTGGCTTGCCCCTGGGAGGCGACTCTAAAGCTGGAGACCCTTTGATAAGGGGGACTTTGACGGAAGTCATATCACAGCGCAATTGCTGGACGTCTCTGACCGATGTGGGTTGCCTGCTCGAAGGCATGGGCGATCTGCAAAACGCCGAAATCATCGCGGTGGCGGCCTACGATTTGGATGCCGACAGGCAGTCCCTCCGATGTTAAGCCGGCGGGGACCGAGATCGCCGGGCAAAACGTCGTGGTAATCCAATAAGCAGACTTCATCCAGGCTACGTAGTTCTCCATCCTTACACCTTCGATTTCCTTCGGCCAGTCAAGGGTCGCATTGAACGGCGGCACTTGATTCACCGCACAGAGCAAGAATTCATACTTCGACTGGAACAGCCGCATCCGCTCCAGTAACTCACCGTGTCGAATCATGGCTTGAGCCAGGTCGGTGGCGCTGACGCGGGCGCCTGCCTCGATCTGCCAGATCGCTTCGGGTTTCATCTGGCTCCGATGCTTCTCCAACAAAGGCCCGAGCACGTTGAATGAATTCCACAACCGAATGTCGAGAAAAATTTTGTCGGCTCCGCTCAAGTCTGGACAAGCCTCTTCGACAATGCAGCCAAGGTTCTCGAAGGCATCGCGCTGCGATTCCAGAACGGAGCGCACTCTGCGGTCCAACGGAAGCCCTCCCAGGTCAGGGCACCACGCCACTCGTACACCCTTGAAGCTGCGCTCGAGCGGTTTGGCGAACAGCGCGGGATTCGAGGGACAGCAAGCAGGATCACGCGGATCGGGGCCTGCGATCACACTGAGGAGGAATGCCGTATCCGCGACCGACCGGGTCATCGGGCCTTTGACGCCGAATCCGATGAACGGCATCGGGTTCGGCGCCGTCGGTACCAGTCCTACCGTAGGGCGCAACGCGACGATGTTGTTGAAGTTGGCCGGGTTGCGCAGAGAGCCGCCGAGGTCGCTGCCATCGGCAATGGGCAACAGGCCACAAGCGAGCGCTGCGGCTGCGCCACCACTGGAACCGCCCGCGCTTTTGCTCAAGTCGTAGGGATTGAAAGTGGTGCCATAGACTTTGTTGTAAGTATGCGAGCCCATCGCGAACTCGGGCACATTCGTTTTGCCGATGGGAACCGCGCCTGCCTTCCGCAATCGTTCCACCAGCACCGAATCCTCTTGGGGCATGAAATCCTTGTAGATCGGCGACCCGCGGGTCCAAGGAAAACCCACGGCGGGCTCATGGTCCTTGAAGGCGATGGGCAGCCCGTGCAATGGGCCCACGCGTTCTTTGCGGGAAAGCCGCCGGTCGGCCTCGTCGGCGAGGGCGAGACACCGGTCATCATCCAGCTTCGCCACAATGGCATTGATCTTCGGGTTGATTCGCCCGATCTGGTCCAGATGAGCCGACATCACCTCGCGGGCGGAGAGCTTTCGTTCGCGAATGAGGCGCGCGAGCTCGCGGGCACTTGCAAAACAAAGGCTGTCGTGCTGGCGACCCATGCGCGCTTTCTGGGTGGTTCCAAGCGTCTTCGCAACGCTACCGCCCCCCGTACCCACGGCTGCTGTCGCTCCAGCCGTCTTCAGAAACCTGCGTCGATTCACTCGCATCCCTCTCGTCTTCCTCACTAAGATCACCTTTCCCGGTTAAACAGAGCGTCGTTAGTTCCATCACACCCCCACCCGGCTTTCGGCCACCCTCTCCCTGGAGATTGGACATTCTTTGGAGTCGCACAGCCACCCTGGGAGCGCGGGCGTCCCGCCCGCAATCGGGCCGCAGGCCACTGGCGCAGCCTCCGGCCGCTGCAGGGCGGGCGGGACGCCCGCGCTCCCGGGTGGTTGCGATGGGGTAGTGGCACAAGGCGGCACTCATGCGAATTGACTTAAATCGCCACGTTCAGCAATTGACATGCTTCCAGTTCCTTGACTTTCCTTCCACCATCCACTCGATCGCTGTCTTCATCCGCTTCGTGCGTGTCGCTTCAGTCTTAGCCTCGGTGATCCACTAAGGTATTCCTTTCGGTGGCTATAACTGAAGCTCTGAAATTCCGCCAGCGCCTTCTTGTTCTTCTTTAAGCCAACCATCAGGTCGTCGGGCATCACCAACTCCTTTTTCACGGGTTTCGGTTTAGCCGGCACCTTGGTTCCAGTCTCGTTCAAACGGACCGCTTCGATGATGCAGCGAGTGAGGATCTTCCTTTCCGGCAGGTTCGCGATGGTCGTGATTCGGCCAAGCTGCCCCATCGCCGTGTCTGCGCGCTTTTTGAGGTCTGGGATGCTGTCGAGAACCAAAGCGCCTTTCCAGAATCCAAAGGCGCAGTGATGCTTGAATGAGGCCATGCTGCAAAGAATTCCCTTGTACATGAAATGGGGGAAGCCCCATTTCAGTGTTTCTTCCACATCTGGAAAGGCGGAATGAACCACCTGTCGAATGTGATTCAGGATAGGTTTGGCAAACTCAGCCGACTTTTCAATGTAGCTGTCGACACGAGGATCTCTGGCGCTCATTGGGTCCTCCTTCAGCCGATGTTTGTGGTTGGATGCGAAAGCAATCGTCCCCGATCCAGAATTCGCCTACAAGAAAATCCGCCTGCTCACCCTGCTAATTCCGGGCAGCGTTAGGGGCCGAGGCCGAAAATGGTAACGTCACGGATTCTCTACCGCAAGTAGCCCAACCTCATGCTGATGACTGTGAGCTTTCTGATTCGATGCCGCCTGAGTTCAGCAGACCGCTCAAAAGCCGGTAGTTCAGGGAACCGAATTCCAGTAGACTGGGGGGCGTTGGATATTTGGCCCTGAACGACTCATAAGGAGGCATCATGACGCAAGCAACAGCCCCACAAAAATTGGCTGCTCCGCTCATCGCGGAGCTGGAGCAAGAAGCTGGTACGACGCGCCGGGTGCTCGAGAGAATTCTGGGCGACAAGCTCTCCTGGAAGCCTCATCCCAAGTCAATGTCGCTTGGTCAACTGGCTTTGCACGTTGCCACCACTCCGGGGATGATCGCTCAAATCCTGGCGAATGACACTTTGAAGCTCCAGAGTTCGTGCAGGCCGAAGCCGGTTCAGTGTCCGAGTTGATTCCAGCTTTAGAGGAAAGCGTTCGCTCGGCCCGGGAATTTCTGGCTGGCCTGGACGAGGCGCGGGCGGCGGGTGTCTGGAAGCTTGTCAAAGGCGACCGTGAGCTGATGGCTGTTCCCAGAATTGGCGTCGTTCGCATGATCATGCTGAATCACTGGTACCACCATCGCGGCCAACTATCGGTCTATCTGCGCTTGTTGAATGTTCCCTTACCTTCGAGCTACGGCCCGAGCGCGGACGAGAATCCGTTTGCGACTTAGTCAAGTAGTCGTAGCGAGTGACCTCAGACCGCCGAGCATAGCGTCCCTGTCGTCCGCAGCCCCCTCACCCGGCCGCCGCGACCGCGTGAAGTCTTTTCAAGACTCCACCTTCGGCCACCCTCTCCCCACAAACGGGAGAGGGAGTTGCTTTCAAATTTGGCCGAACTTTGAACTTCGTTGGCAGCAAGTGACCTAGGCCTAGGGTGCTGTTGTGGGTGTCCCCGATGGAACTCGTACCGGCGGTAGCGGCGCACCCGCGTGTGCGCCCAAGTGGCGTAACGCAATCCTTGATTTCGCTGCGAACCGGCGAGGGGCGGACACTCGGGGCCGCCCCTACCTTCTGTTCGTCCTCTTCTTGACGCTCTGCCTGTCCAGCTTGGTTGAACGTTTTCTGCCAGTTGTCCGCTTTTTCTTCATCTGTTTTATTCCCGACGGAACAAACTGGTGCTCCGCCATGTCGATCCTCTGGCCGACGAAACGAACGCCTTCCAATTCCAACAGCCTTCTTTGCAGCAGCGCTCCCTCTCCTATGGAAAGTGAGTTGACCAGAATCTTTCCGCCAGCCCCGACTACGCGCTGCCAGGGCAATCCCTTCGGGCAGCCGTGCATTGCCCAGCCCACCTGGCGCGCCATATAGGGAGATCCCAGTAGCGATGCGATTTGTCCATAGGTCAGCACCTTGCCGCGAGGAATCGCATGAACGACGGCATAAACCCGCTTGAAGAAGCTGCGATCTTCGATGGATGATTGGCGATCGGAACTGCGTGGGGCCAGTTTCATAGGTGGGCGTTTGACGATAGAGGTCGTGATGGGCCGTTTGGCCCTGGGCGCAAGATGCGCGCCGAAGCTTTCTCAAAGCTTCGATTCCCTTGGAAAAGGGTGACCAAACAAAAGGCTCCGCTCGGCTACCACTGCCCTCACCTTTCCCCCCACTTGAGCTTCCTTCGCAGGATATCGAAGAAATTTTTGTTGCTGGACTCGATCAGCTCCAAAGCGATGGCCGACTTGCGCACACGGATTCGGTCTTCTCCTTTGAGAGCCAAGCCAACCTGTCCGTCAACGGTAAGGTAAACCGATTCCTGAGTCGCTTTCAGACTCATCTCGATGGTCACGCTGTCCGGCACAACCAGTGCTCGGAACGTCAACGTATGAGAGGCAATCGGAGTCACCAGCATGGCGCCCAGGGTTGGATAGACGATGGGGCCGCCGGCGGAAAGCGCATAAGCGGTTGACCCGGTGGGCGTGCTCACGATCAAGCCGTCTGCTTTGTAGGTTGCTACAAACTGGTTGTCGATGTTGACGTCGATGTCGATAATTCGTGCCAGGGCTCCTTTGGTCAACACGACATCGTTCAGCGCGCGATACTGGGCGAAGCAGCCGTCTTCGCGCAGCACGTCGATATCAATCATCATGCGCGCCTGGCTGGTGGCCTTGCCAGCCAACACGCTTTCCAACGTTGCAAACATTTCTTCCAGGGTGATCTCGGTGAGAAATCCGAGGCTGCCAAAGTTGACCGCCAGAATGGGCACCGAATGGGAATCGAGGACGCGGGCAACCGAAAGCAGCGTGCCGTCACCCCCGAGCACAACGATCAGATCGGACGCGGCGACCAGATCGCTTCTCTCCAATCCCTCGGCTTGACCCGCCAGAGCCGAAGTGTCTTTGTCGAGGAGCGCCTCAATCTGCCGCGCCGCACACCATTCAGTCAGTTGATGAACGACCGTTGAGACCGTGGTCAATTTGGGCTTGGCGATGATTCCGATGCGTCGGATGTCTCGATTCATGATTGAGTGAGGAGAAGAGCGCTCAGCATTCAGCGGGTGTGGCTTACGACTCGCAATGGCAGAACCGCTCTGAAAGAAAGCCGGTTCCCGACGATTCCGGGTATCGAACTGGATGCCCCCTGTGCGTCATTCCCGCGAAAGCGGGAATCTAGGAAGTCTCGACGCGAAGCCTGGGTCTCCGCTTTTGCGGGGAATGACGAAAAAATGTTTTCCCTTCCACATTGTCCAGACCGAGGTGTTTGACATTCCTAAGGCTGCCGGCTGACATCTGACTGCCGATCGCTGACAGTGAGCCCGAGAAAAAATTCCTTGTTGCCTTCCGCGCCCCGGATGGGAGAGTCGATCACACCGAGAACCGTGTATCCCAGCGATTCGGCGCTGGACTGAACTTTCCGAACGACTTCCTGATGCTTGCCAGGGTCGGTGACAAGCCCGCCCTTCTCGACGTGTTCTCTGCCGACCTCAAACTGGGGTTTCACCAAACACAAGATGCGTGTCGTAGGCTGCGTGAAGGGCCTGAGCACCGGAAGGATCAGCGTCAGCGAGATGAAGGACAGGTCCATGGATATCAGATCCACGGTGACGCCTACGTCCTCGAACTTCAGGTAGCGCGCATTGAGGCCCTCTTTCCAAACGACGCGCGGATGGCTGCGCAGCTTCCAGTCGAGCTGGTTGTGGCCGACATCAATGGTGTAGACCTTATCCGCACCTTTCTGCAGCAGGCAGTCGGTGAAGCCGCCCGTCGAGGCGCCAATGTCCAGACAAACCCAGTGACGGATATCGGGCGCGAAGACTTCGAGTGCCTTCTCCAGTTTCAGTCCGCCACGAGACACGTAAGGGGAGGGGGCTGATTTGAGTCGAATCTCTGCGGTGCTTTCGACTTTGGTTCCGGGCTTGTCGATGCGCTGCCCGCCGGCCAGCACATCGCCTCCGAGAATCAACGCCTGAGCTTGCTGGCGGCTTCTCACCAGCCCGCGATCGAGCAGCAGCTTGTCGATGCGTTCTTTCATGCCAAACTGGACACGCCGGAGCCGAAAGAGTCTTTGTCATTCCCGCGAAAGCGAGAATCCAGACTTGGCTTGCGGTAAGCTGCTGGATTCCCGCTTTTGGCGGGAATGACGTGCCGGCATCAAGTTTGGAGGCGGGTACCCTCGACCCAATGTCACGGTAGAGATGTGACGGTTGAGGCGATTTGCTTTGGGCCGGGCCGCCTCACTGTTCGCGGGCTGGCACCGTCTTCAGGCCTGACTTTCTGGCCCGGCCAGGCTTCGACGAGTAGTGATCCTGGATGAAGGTCTTGACCTTTTCGTAGATGCCGTCTGCATCAATCCCGTACTTGGCATGCAGCAGGCTGGGGCTGCCATGGGGAATGAGCCGGTCGGGGACACCAATGCGCAGCAGCTTGCAGCCCTGAATGTTTCTGGCTTCCAGCAGTTCCATGACGGCGCTGCCAAATCCGCCCATCAAGGCGGCCTCTTCCACGGTGATGAGGAATGACTTCTCGCTGGCCAGGCAGGTGATCAACTCTTCATCCAGCGGTTTGACGAAGCGGGCATTCACCACCGAGGCAGAAATTCCATCTGCGGCAAGCCTCTCGGCCGCCTTGAGGGAAGGATGAACCAGCGTGCCGAGCGCCAGAATGACGCAATCCTCACCGTCCTGGAGGATCTCGGCCTTGCCAATTTCCAGCATTCGGAACTGTTCATCCATCTTGACTCCGATGCCATTGCCGCGCGGGTAACGTACCGCAGCAGGGCGGGCAGTCTGGACCGCCGTGTAGATCATGTGTTGCAGCTCGTTTTCGTCCTTCGGCGCCATGACGGTCATGTTAGGTACGGTGCGCAGATACGCGATGTCGTAAAGTCCGTTATGAGTGGGGCCGTCAGCACCCACAATTCCGGCACGGTCAATGGCAAACGTCACCGGCAAATCCATCAAACAGACGTCGTGAATCACCTGATCGTAAGCGCGTTGCAGGAACGTGGAATAGATGGCTGCGACCGGCTTGAATCCTTGCGTCGCCAGGCCCGCCGCAAAAGTCACGGCATGCTGTTCGGCGATGCCGACATCGAAGCAACGGTCAGGAAATTCCTTGCTGAACGGGACCAAGCCCGTCCCTTCGAGCATGGCCGCGGTGATGGCCACGATCTTCGGATCCTGCTGAGCCAGCTTGATCATGGTCCTTCCGAAAACTGAGGTGTAAGACGGTGGCGCCGGAGGTGTGGGATAGAAGACGCCGGTTTTGGGGTCGTAGGCGGTGGGGCCGTGATACTTGATGGGAGCGGACTCGGCGACCGACCAGCCTTTCCCTTTCTTGGTCACGATATGGAGAATCGTTGGCGCCGAATTGTGTTTCACCTTTTCGAGCGTATCGACCAGCGTGTCCAGATGGTGTCCGTTGATGGGGCCAACATAGTCGAATCCAAGCTCATGGAATAAGAGGCCGGGCACCATGAAGGTCTTCATGGCATCCACCATGTCTTTGGCAATTTTCAGCAGCCGCTTGCCGATCTGAGGCACCGACAGCAGCATACTTTCCACTTCCTTCTTGAAGCGGTTGTAGACCTGACCCGTGACGATACGGTTCAGGTAGCCTGCAATCGCCCCTACGTTCGGCGAAATCGACATCTCGTTGTCGTTCAGGATGATCAACAGCTTCTTCTGAAGATGCCCCGCCTGGTTGATACCTTCCAAGGCGATGCCGCCGGTAAGTCCGCCGTCGCCGATGATGGCGACAACGTGAAAGTCCTTCTTGGCCAGGTCGCGCGCCACGGCCATTCCCAAGGCAGCGGAAATCGATGTCGAAGCGTGGGCCACGTTGAAGGCGTCATAAACACTCTCTTCGCGACGGGGAAACCCCGAGATGCCCTCATACTGCCGTAGCGTATGAAACTGGTCGCGCCGTCCCGTCAGGATCTTGTGCCCGTAGGCCTGGTGTCCAACGTCCCAAACCAACTGGTCTTCAGGAGCATTGAAAACGTAGTGCAACGCCACGGTGAGCTCAACGGTACCCAAGCTGGAAGCAAGGTGCCCGCCCGTCTTCGAGATGGTGTGGATCATGAAGCTGCGCAGCTCATCCGCGAGCTGTCCTAGCTGCTGGCGATCCAGCTTCTTGATGTCGGCAGGGCTGTCAACTCTTGAAAGCAACGAGAAGTCCATGACTTCTTCACCCATGAGTTTGAGGAATCCTTTCGGCGATGCGAAGGTCTCGCAATCCAACGACCTGGCTATTCTTCAGACGTTCCGCAACGCGACTAGGAAATCTCATTGGCCGCAACCGAGCGTTTTATTTCGGCGAAGGCATCTTCTTCAATTTCAACTCGTTCACGAATGATACGTGCGAGCCATGTTTCAACGTGCTTTTCGCGGTGTAACCGAGCGAGGAAGGCCGCCCGAGCCGCCAAATCTGCTGGAATCGAAAGAGAAGCCAGCTTTGATCGGCGGATGCGCACAGGCTTCTCCCAACACGAAGGCTTGTTGGCTGTGGCTTCCACTTCCAGATCGATCTCTCGCTCGGAAAGCGGCCTGCCTTTCTTCTTCCCTCCAGTTGTCATTCTGGCCATCCTGTAATGATGCGCACCACATCGAGTGGTCTAAGCTGAAAAATAATCTTCAATTTACGTCCGCTTAGAGTTCTTCCAATTAGCTGGAACCGATCGCGGTACCTCTTGTTGCGCCGTATCTGAAAATCGTAGAAAAAACACTCAACCGCCTCGTTGAATGCAACGCGATACCCGCTGAGTTTATCGCGTTCGAAGTCATATTCAAAGTCCGAAGGAGAGAAACGATTCCAGTCAACCACGGCTCGCTCCAGGCAGCGTCAGTGTTCTCCCTATCGAAGAGCTTGCGTGCCGAGGTTATTGACGGCGGCGACCTCGCTCTTCTTGGCACCAGAGGAGATCTGATAAGGCGTTGTCGCCTTTCTGAAATCGTTTCCGATGAGGCCGATGCTGCGAGTTTTGTCGCCCTTCACGTCCAGGAATACCGTGGTTCCTGGCTCAACTTTGGTGTTACGAATGGTGGCGTCTGTGACCTGGTTCAAGACGACGGCGGGGAACTGCGCCGTTGCCGGCCTGCCCGAGAAGCCATCGAGTTCCAAGCCCTGAATGTCTTCAAGGTAAAGCGCACTCTGCCACTTGTCTGAAGCGGGCTTCTCCCAATGTACCTCCACGTCGCGCAGCTTGAGATTCCTTGCCCAGCGGATCTTCAAGGCGTGTTCGGCTTTCTGCATGGGATGTTCCGGATCCGCGGAAAGGAAGAGCCGGATATTGTCGAAGGTGACATTCTCAAGATAACTTTCGGGGTGTCCCAGAATCACGCTCGAGCCGTTGCCGCGAGCAATAACATTTCGGATGAGAACATTGCGAATTGAGCCGATGGGCTGCACGGGAAATTTGGGAACGCTGGCGTGGATTTCGCTGCGTCGCTTGATGTTGAAGTGGAGAGCTTCTCCGTCGCCCCACCAGAACCAGTCGTGGAGCTTGGTTTCGATCGTAAGGTTCGACAGGACCACATCGCTAACGTAACCGTGGTCAAAATTCATGAAAGCGATGCCACGGTTGGAACTGGTGATGACGCAGTTGTCCACGGTGACCCTTCGGATTGCGTTGCGATTGCCGTCGCAGAACTTCAAAGCGCTCGAGGCCGAGGAAATGCGGCAGTTCGTGACGGTGATGTTCTCGCAGGGCAGCGCTGGACCGTAGGCATCCACGGAGTAAAACACGATGGCATCATCACCGGTTTCGATCGTGCTGTTGGAAATCCGGACATCTTTGCAGCCGTCCGGATCGATGCCGTCAGCCCAAACCCCTTCTCTGAGGCTGGATTGAATGTAGACGCCATCAATAACGACACGCTCGCAGCCATAGGGATGAATGTTCCAACTGGGCGAGCGCACGAAGGAAAGACCCGTGATGCGGACGTCCTTGCAGCGAACCAGCAGCACCAGCCGGGGGAAGTTGGTCTCTTTGGGGTGGTCCTTGGGAAAGGCGCGCATCAGCGGCTTGCGCAGAGCCTCCATCAGGACGAGGTTTGGACGGATGAAGTCATCCTCATGGTCGTTCAGCCGCCAGTCATAGGTTGCCTGACCGTCCACCAGTCCGCGACCCTCCAGCGTAATGTTTTCCAGTCCTTCTCCGTAAAACAAAGCACCCTTGTCAAAAGTGGACCGATTCAGCGAAGCGAACAGCGTTGCGCCGGCTTCGATGTGAAACCGGACGTGGCTCTTGAGCTTAATGGTACCCGAACTGTATTCACCCGGCGGCAGGTAAACCATGCCACCACCCGCGGCGGCGCAGGCATCGACCGCTTTCTGAATCGCTGCGTGCGCGTCGTCGGTCTTTCTTCCTGTAGCCCCGAAGTCCTTGACGTTGAAAATCGCGAGGTTACCGGCAAGAGCCGGCGGACAGATGGGAAAGAATGCGGCCAGAGCGAGGCAGCACAGGAGCAGTTTGGACTTGCACGTGAGCATGATGGTGCCTCCGGTGACTAGTTTTTTCGGCTGGGCAAAGGAATTCGGGATAGTCGTCATGAATTGGTGGCCACGATAGTCGCGTTGTTTGCGTTTGTCGTGGACGCTGTTGATCGGCTGAGAAATGCTCTGGGACAAGGCCCGGAGTCATGCTGCGACAGCGGTCCACGATCGACGCAAAAGGCGCATCAATCGTGGCTACCAGGATTGGGGTTTGGTTCATCGAAAGCCGATCGTTCCAGCGTTCCATCTGCCTTCTTGTTCAGAATCTCCACTCTTCGCTCGGCTTCCTCCAATTTCGTTTGGCAAAACCGCGAAAGTGTAACTCCCTCTTCGTAGACTTCGAGCAGCGATGCCAGGGGCAAGTCGCCACTGTCGAGTTTTCTCACAATTTCTTCCAGACGCTGCAATGCGGTTTCAAAGTCTTTCGGTTTAGACATGGCCTCTGCTTTCTGAAATACCCGACGATGACCGCTCTATTAACGCACTACGGAACTACCAGAAACCCAACGGGGAATCGAGTAACGTTGCCTGCTCGCTCAAGTGGGTGCCCTTTCAAGTGGGCGAACTTCAATTTTCAGCAGGCTGAATCTTTTGTGCCTGCCCTTCAACTTGCCCCTTGGCCAACCTCACCGAAAAAGAATCTCCTGCCCTCAGAGCTGTTGCATCCTTGACGATGTTTCCGCGGATGTCGCGGCAGATGGCGTAGCCGCGGTCGAGCACGGCCAGAGGGCTCAGAGCCTGGAGAGAATTGTCCAGCGCATGCACCTTGCCGCGGGTTGATTGCAAGAACAGCCGGGCGGCGGCCTGCAACCGGTCGAACTGACTACCCAACGTCTCGCGCTTGAAGCGCATGATCTGCTGCAGGTCAAAGCGGCCCAAGCCGGTTGCCAGGAGCCGTTCGCGTCCTTTCAGTTCTCCTAAACGGCCGCGGAGCCCGTTTTCTAAACGAAAGGAAAGCTCATCCAGGCGCTGGCGGTAGTACCCGAGGCGGCCCTCAACTGAGGCAAACACACGGTCGGCGGATAACGCCAAGACCTGATTACGCAGCTGGCTGAGCCGAAACTGAAACGATTGTTGCAGCCGATTCTCCAGCACGGCCACTTGTTCCAGCATCGCTTGTTTTTGCGAAACCACCAGCTCGGCGGCGGCCGAAGGCGTTGGTGCTCGCAGATCGGCTACAAAGTCAGCGATGGTGAAATCAACTTCATGACCGACTGCCGAAATGACCGGGATGCGCGACTCGAAGATGGCCCGCGCCACAATCTCTTCATTGAAGGCCCACAGATCTTCGAGCGAGCCGCCACCCCGTCCGACAATCATCACATCGATCTCTGAAAGCTTATTCAGCGCACGAATCCCAGCGGCAATCTCTGCGGCTGCTCCTTGTCCCTGCACTCGCGCCGGGTAGATCAAAACACGCACGTTCTCGTGGCGGCGGCGTAAGATGCGCAGAATATCCTGAATGGCGGCGCCGGTGGGCGAGGTGACGATGCCAATGCAGCGGGGCAGCAGCGGCAGCGGTTTCTTGCGCTCGGCGTCAAAGAGCCCTTCGGCCTGCAGCCTGGCTTTGAGCTGCTCGAAAGCCAGCTGCAGCGAGCCGAAGCCCTTCGGCTCCATGAAGTCGACAATCAGCTGATAGTCGCCTCGCGGTTCATACACGCTGAGGCTGCCGCTGGCAACCACCTGCAAGCCATCTTCAGCTCGAAACTTCAAGAACCGCGCTTTGCCACGAAAACAAACACAACGCATCTGGGCGCCTTTGTCCTTGAGCCCAAAGTAAAGATGTCCCGATGCCGCGGCCGTCAGATTCGAAATCTCTCCTTCCACGCAGACTTCTGAGAACTCGCTTTCCAGGCAGGCTTTTACGCCGGCGGTGACTTCGGAAACAGTGTAGATCTTTCGCGGCGTAAACAGGTTCATGAAGCGATCTCTGAACAAAGGCTGCCAGGCAGGAAAGGCAGAGCCTATTTTCGAGAAAGAATGGAAAAAAGCAAGGTTAACAACAGGCTGACAAGAATGCAGGTGGTGAGTGGAAAGTAGAACGTAAAGTTGTCTCGCTTGATATGGATGTCACCCGGAAGCCGTCCGAATTTTCCGAACGACAGATGGGGAGCAAAGGTTAGCCAGAGTCCGACGGCCAGAAAGACGGCACCGAGTATGATGAAGAGTTTGCCCAGTTGGGGAAACATGGGGTGGGTCCCGGAGCAAACGGTAAGAGCAAGTGCGTCAATAATCAGGCTGAGTGGCTCGACGTGACAAGAGTCACGGGTTTTCGTTTAAATCCCGACAACCCCCTGAAGGCTCGCGACCGCGTGAACTCTTCTCAAGATTTCACCTTCGCCTTCTTTCCCCCTTTGCTAAGGGGGACTTTCACACCAACTCCAGGGCGTTGAAGAAATAGCTGATCTCGATCCTGGAGTTTTCTGCGCTGTCAGAGCCGTGAATCACGTTCTTTTCGATGGAAGTGGCGAAGCGCTTCCGAATGGTCCCTTCGGCGGCTTTCTTCGGGTCGGTGGCGCCCATCAAGTCGCGCAGCCGTCCAACAGCGTTCTCAGCTTCCAAGACGAGAACCAACACCGGTCCGGAACTCATGTAGCGAACGAGATCGTTATAGAAGGAGCGCTCGCGGTGGACGGCATAGAAACCGCCGGCTGCTGTGCCTGTCAGGTGCAGCATTTTTGCGGCCTTGATCTTGAATTGATTCTTCTCAAAGATCTGAATGATGTCTCCGATATTGCCTTGTTCGACGCCATCGGGTTTGATGATGGTGAGCGTGCGTTCCAAACTCAAAACTGACCTCCGGGTTCAGAATGAAAGGATTGAAAATGCGAATTTGTCTGCGATGACGAGATCTGCTGAATTCACTTCTTCAAGAGTCTCTCCACCGCGTCGCCCATGTCGGCTGGGCTTTTCACAACATGCAACCCGGCCGCCGTCATCGCCTTCATCTTGTCTTCGGCTGTCCCTTTGCCGCCGCTGATGATGGCTCCGGCGTGCCCCATGCGCCGGCCCGGCGGGGCCGTTTGACCGGCGATAAAACCGACCACCGGCTTTCGGACATTCTGCCGAACGAATTCGGCGGCCGCTTCCTCGGCAGTGCCGCCGATCTCGCCGATCATGATAATCGCTTCGGTGTCGTTGTCTTCGTTAAATAGCTTCAGGGCATCGACGAAATGGGTTCCGATAATCGGGTCGCCTCCGATTCCAATGCAGGAGGACTGCCCAATTCCGCGACTGCTGAGCTGCCCGACGGCCTCGTAAGTCAGCGTGCCACTCCGCGACACAACGCCGACGGGGCCTTCCCTATGGATCGAACCGGGCATGATGCCGATCTTGCATTTGCCTGGAGAAATGATCCCCGGGCAGTTCGGTCCAATGAGGCGCGACGAATGGGAGGCGAGATACTGATGCACCTCAATCATATCGAAGGTTGGGATGCCTTCCGTGATGCAGACAATGAGCTCGATGCCGGCATCGGCCGCTTCCAGAATGGCATCGGCCGCGAACGGGGGAGGAACAAAAATCATTGTGGCGTTGGCGCCAGTCTGCTGGCGCGCTTCGGCGACGGTGTTGAAAACGGGCAGTCCCTCGTGCGTAGTTCCACCTTTGCCTGGTGTGACGCCGCCCACGACGCTGGTCCCGTAGGCACTGCACTGCAGGGTGTGAAACGTGCCCTCACGGCCCGTGATGCCCTGCACAATCAGTCGCGTGTTCTTGTCAACTAAGATGCTCAAGGGAAACTCCCGTTCTGGCTACTTGTCAGTTGATAGTTACTCGTTGTCAGAAGGTCGTTTTGTGTTCTGAAGCTGCCATGCGCAAGATTATCCAAAGAGCGGCTGACAACTATTAACGAACAACTTTCAGCCAGCCTTGGCCAGCGCAACCACCTTTTCCGCAGCATCTTTCATACCTTTGGCAACAGTCAAAGGCAGGCCGGAGTTGCGAAGAATCTCCTGCCCTTTGTCAACGTTGGTTCCTTCGAGGCGGACCACCACCGGAACTTTCAGTTGGATGGCTTTGGCTGCTTCTACGACACCTTGGGCTACGACATCGCAACGCATTATGCCGCCGAAAATGTTAATCAGAACCGCTTTGACATGGGGATCCGAGAGGATGATAGAAAACGCGTTCTTCACCTGCTCGGCAGTGGCTCCACCGCCCACATCCAGAAAGTTGGCTGGCGAACTGCCCGCTAGTTTGATGATATCCATCGTAGCCATGGCGAGGCCTGCGCCATTCACCATGCAACCGACGTCGCCGTCGAGCTTGATGTAGTTGAGTCCGTGCTTGCTGGCTTCAATTTCGAGCGGCTCCTCTTCATTTAGATCGCGCAGTTCCTTGATCTCGGGATGGCGAAACAGTGCGTTATCGTCAAAGTTCAGCTTCGCGTCCAGCGCGTAAAACTTGCCGTCTTCCGTGAGAAGGAAGGGGTTGATCTCGGCCAGCGAGGCGTCGGTGCTTTCGAAGGCCCGGTAAAGCGTCATCATGAAGCTGCAGGCATGCTTCACCAAATCCGACGGAAGCCCGAGGCCGAATGCCAGTTTCCGGGCTTGAAACGCGGCCAGCCCGAGGCTCGGTTCGATCGTTTCTTTCAGAATCAGCTCCGGGGTTTCTTCTGCGACTTTCTCAATCTCCATGCCACCGGCCCGGCTGGCCATGAACACGGGACGCGACGTGCTGCGATCAACGACGATGCCCAGATAGTACTCAGTCTTGATTTTCAAGCCTTCTTCAATTAGCAGCCGCTTCACAATACGGCCCTCGGGTCCTGTCTGGTGTGTCACGAGTTTCATGCCGAGCATCTGTTCCGCAAGAGCGGCAGCCTCGTCCGGCGTCTTCGCGAGCTTAACGCCGCCACCTTTTCCCCGGCCGCCGGCGTGGATCTGAGCCTTCACCACGGTCAAACCGCCCAACTTCTTCGCAATCTCGCGAGCTTCCTCCTTCGAGAAGGCAACTTCACCGCGAGGCACTGGAAGGCCGTGCTTTGCCAGCAGTTCTTTGGCTTGATACTCGTGAATCTTCATGAGCACTCCATCAACGAGGGGAGATGCAAAACCTGCTCTGCGTCTGCGTTTCCAAACAAGGCCGCGCCATTATATAGGATCGAGTTCGACTGTCAAGGATGGGGCAAAGTGGGGCAGGGCCACGTCAAAGTCTCGTAAGTCGTTGAGCTGAGGCGGAGCCCTTGCTAACGCGCGGGCTACTGAGTTTGGGTTACGCAGCAGTTCAGTAGCCCGACCGTAAGGGAGGGCTCACGACTTTGACGGGACCCTGCAAAGTGGGGCAGGGTGAGATCTTTGGTCTGGCTGTTCATCTTTGTCCCCCCTTGAGAAGGGGGACCATAGGGGGTCTTCAGCGGTGGTGAATTCGAGACCCCCTGCCGCAAAAAAGCGCCGCGAAGCTTTCTCAAAGCTTCGATTCCCATGGCAAGGGGGACAAAGGAACCTCGACTGGCCCCGCAAATGTAGAAAACCAGGCATGCGTTGGCGATTTTTGCCAACGCATCGAGCACTGGTTGGATCGGGAGCCATCGCAGACAGATCCCGCAAGGCCTCTCACTGGGTGACGCATTGCTGAACAAACGCAACGCGTCCCTACACCCGAACGAACCACTTCATGCGGTACATGAACCAGGAGACTCCATAAAGGATCGTGACGTAGGTCAAGGCGTACAGGAACGAGGCATTTACGGGTGACGCCAGGGGAGCGTATAACTGTTCGAACACCCACTTTGCCGCGGTGATCTCGCTTCCATCGGCTGCAGTGACTTTGACGAATGACGAGAGTTTTGACAACAGACCCGCCAGCACGTAAACCGTAATGGCATTCATTCCGTAAATTGCCAGAGGCCGAGACCAGCGCTGATAGCCTTTGATGTCGACGAGCCAATAGCAGCAACCGAAAACATTAGCGGCCATGCCTCCCATCAGCAGTGAGTAACTGCTGGTCCAAAGAGCCTTGTTAATGGGCAGCCACCAGGCCCAGATCAATCCAGTCCCGATCAAGCAGTTCCCCATCACCATCAACCAGGCTGTCTTGCTTTCCGGATTCAAACGCGAGCGCAGCAGGGTGTCCCGTCAAGATGCCAAACAACATGGTGGCAATGGCCGGCAGGGTGCTGACGACGCCTTCCGGGTCCCAGGTCTTCGAGGAAGCCCACATGTGCCCCGAAAGCAGGAGCTGGTCAACGTACTGTGCAAAATTACCTTCCTTTTCCAATACGCCGGCGTCGAAGCCTGGCACCGGGGCCAGCTTCATAAGAGCGCCATAGACAATCAACAAGCCTGCCGTCCAGGCGATCTGCCCGCGGACGCGCGTGAAAAGAAAGATAGCTCCAGCGATCAAGTAACAAATGCCGATGCGCTGCAGGACGCCGGGAATCCTCACGGTTGAAAACTGGAATAAAGGAAACAGGTTCAGAAAGAGTCCCAGCAAGAAGATCGTGGCAGCGCGCTGCAGCGTGTGTGTCAGCAAGCGCGCCCGGCTGTCGTTTCGTCCCAGCCGTTTGGCGAACGAAAACGTCATAGAGACTCCGCCGATCCAGAGGAAAAATGGAAAGATCGTGTCGGTGAATGTCCAACCGTGCCATTGGGAGTGCCGCAACGGAGGGTAGACCGTGTTCCAGTTTCCGGCGTTGTTTACCAGCATCATGCTGGCGATGGTTGCGCCGCGAAAAACGTCCAATGAGAGGAGCCGGCTGCTGCCGGCATTATGGAGACCACCCGCTTGAAGTGCCGGTTCTGAGGCTATGAGGGTTGAGGGAACGGACATGGGTCGCTCCATCGTGCGGCGGCCAGAAGTAGCTGCTGCTTGTCTCCGTCATTCCTGCGAAAGAGAGAATTTGGACGTTTTGAAGGTGGGAGCGGCTCCCAGTGCGCCTCTTAGAATCGTTATCTTTGAAACTCACGTTTCACATCGTGGTTCGGGATAACACCAAGCGAAACGCCAACTTCGACGTCTTGGGCCTAGTATCCTCCAAAGGATCAGGGTGCCGACTCCAGCAGTGACCAATAAAATGTCCAATATTCAGATTCCCGCTCGCGCAGCGCTTGGCCGGAATGACGCGGGATTCCGGCGAATTTCAAGGTGCTGCAGGAATAGGCCAGAATCTAATTCACGGTCGCATTCGTTGCCACAGGCACGACGACGTTGAAATAAATCTCCTTAAGCATGATCTGGTTGAGGTAGATCTGCACAACGTGCGGTCCTTCTTCTGCAAAGACGACATTCGTGAAGAATGTCACGTTGTCGGCAAATCCGCCGCCCTCGAGTGTGAAATTGGAAGGCGTCGTCTGGAGCAACATCCGGCTGCGGTCAGGCGAAATGATCCGAATCTCCGTCGAGTGTTCTCCGGCGCCGACCCAATGGTTCAGCAACGCAAACTTAAGAATTGTGGCTGGCAGCGACTGGAAATACACATTCTGAAAAATACCCATGAGACTCAACTTGTTTCCAGCTTCGAGGCGAATGTCGTCACAGAGCAGTGAATAAGCGAGTTGGGCTGCATGAAGCGGTTTCGTTGATGTCATGAAATCCTTTCGGCTGGTACATTTGCATTTGTGGGAGTGCCAACCCCGACGAGCCCAGCCGCAATCGTTTCGCGAACCCGCTCGGTGAGTGCTTCCCGGTCAGCCAGCAACAAGCCGTTGGTTTCGATGGGCGGGTGAAAGGTTACCACAACCGTTCCGGGTTTTACCCTGAACCGATTGGGAGGCATGATTTCATAGCTGCCGTTGACAGAGATAGGCACGATGGGTGTG